>JAABUK010002530.1_pt1 | contig 32652 bp, 46 predicted proteins | sample 5559141 | NCBI WGS metagenome assembly JAABUK01 (sample SAMN10711869, study PRJNA513367) | rock metagenome | isolation source: Antarctica rocks | place: Antarctica: Victoria Land, Pudding Butte nord | collected 2016-01-03 | reverse complement strand
GTTCTTTGTACAGTTGTTCAAAACCTGTTACTTTGTTAATGGCACGTTGTACTAAAGTCTCATAATCAAAGGCAGCAGTACGCAGCCCGGCAGTTCGTTTTGTTGTTTGCATAAAGTTATTTTTTTGTTCATGCAAAACAAAGCCTCTTTAATCTTAAAGAGGCTTACTAACTACCAAAGGTTTAGTACAACATTGGGTTTGGCACGACTTGCTTGATGATGCTTTGCCAAATTAAATTTTTTGCATGATCACAAGAATCTGAACCGTAAGACGAAAATAAAGAACGCAGCAGGAATTATTTCAGCTAAAATACTTCGGAAGATAGATGGTGACATATGCCATTTTTACATTATAACCGAATGGAAAGACGTAGAAAGTATTATAAACTTTGCTGCTGATGATTAAGAAAAAGCCAGATATTACCCCAAAGACAAGGAATACTTATTGGAATTTGAAGAAGCTGTCAACCACTATGAAACTTTCTATTAATTAATTTTCGTAATTAAATTATTCGGAGATGATGGCAACAATTGAAAAATTAATATAATAACGAATAAGATAAAATGGACGACATCAGAATTGTCAATACCCAAAAAGAAGATATAGAAAACATTTTTTTGCTTTTTAAACAGGCTATGGAGATGCAAGGCAAAAATGATTATAAAGTTTGGAACAGCATTGACAAAATAAATTTGGATGAAGACATTGAAAACAAGCTTCAATATAAAATAGGGAAAGGCAATGATATTCTATGTGTTTTCAGTATCCAACACCAGGATCCTTTTATTTGGGATGAGCGAGATCAGAATAACGCAATTTATTTGCATAGAATTGTAGTAAATCCAAAATTTAAAGGACAAAAACAGTTCGGAATTGTTTTGAATGGGCTAAACAATTTGCTCAAACCAACAATTTAAGATTTGTCAGAATGGATACTTGGGCTGACAATTCAAAACTTATTGAGTATTATAAATCATTCGGATTTGAATTTATTAAAAACTATAAAACAACGAATGCGCCTGAATTGCCAATTCAAAACAGGAAACTGGATGACCAATAAAAACAAAGAGTCGCTAACAAAATTTATATTGTATCTAATGTCATTTAAGAAGATTTGAATAACACAGTAGATTAATGATTTCCGAAAGTAACGAGTCGATTTTTTTCAGAACAAACCAAAATTTCACTGTCTTGTCCTAAAGCTAAATTGATATACCAACAAAAAAGTCATGAGGGAGAAAATAAAAATATTAGCAATTTCAGGAAGCACTAGAACAGCCTCTTCAAATCTTAATTTGATAAAAGCTATTGCCGACATTGCTTCAGAAACTTTTACCATAAATATTTTTGAAAGATTGTACGACCTTCCACATTTCAACCCCAACTTGGACAACGAAAATGTTCCCGAACAAGTGACAGACTTCCGCAGACAACTACGTGAAGCTGACGGAATATTAATTTGCACACCAGAATACGCAATCGGGGTGCCAGGGACATTAAAAAATGCTATTGATTGGACAATTTCCTCAATGGAGTTTTCTCAAAAACCTGTAGCACTTATCACAGCTTCATTATCCGGAGAAAAAGCGCACAAATCACTTTTAGGAACGCTACTAATCATTGAAGCACAAATAACAGCCGATACTCAACTCTTAATTTCATTTATTAAATCAAAAGTGAATGACACCTGTAAAATAACAGACAAAGAAACTTTGAATAGTGTAACCAAATTGATACAATCATTAATCGAAATAATAATCACCGAAAAGACAGATTTGTTGTCCGCACAAATTCTTATGAATGAAGGAATAAACAGTGGACAAAAGTGAAATAGATTTTGGTCTTAAAGACAGTACCGATCACCTTGTAGACAACATTCATTAAGCGCAGTAACAAAAATGAGCATAGAACTAAGACAACAGATAGAAAAAATTGTATCGTTGACGGATGATGAATTTGAAAGGGTTTTAACACTCTTCAAAGAAATAAAATTTAGAAAACACCAAATCGTTATTCAAGAAGGAGATTATGTGCAATACGACTATTTTGTTGTGAAAGGTTTAATGAAATCTTCACACACCAATCCAGAAGGAAAAGAACACGTCATTCAGTTCGCTATGGAAGATTGGTGGATAACCGACCCGCAGGCCTTTCATAATCAGGCAAAAGCGACTTTGAGTGTAGATTGTTTAGAGGACACAAAGGTTCTTGCGCTTACCTTGGAAAATAAAGAAAAGCTATGCAAAGAACTTCAAAAAATGGAACACTTTTTCCTTAAAAAAACAATTGCAGGTTATATTGCTTTGCAGAAAAGAATTTTATGCTTCATCAGCAATAAAGCCAACGAACGCTATAATAACTTCATCATGCAATATCCAGGACTTATCCAACGAGTACCTAAATCAATGATAGCTTCCTATTTGGGCGTTACCAGAGAAACACTTAGCCGATTGGCGTGATAAACCTCACACAAAATACGTGACAATTGTCCTTTAGTAAGTTTGCCATTTATTGGAATTTTGCAAAAAGAAATTTAAAAAAATGGAATATAGAAATTTAGGAAATTCAGGATTAAAAGTTCCTGTTCTAAGCCTTGGTACAGGTACATTTGGTGGTACCAATGAGTTTTTCCAACGTTGGGGACAAACAGATGTAAAGGAAGCATCAAGATTAATTGACCTTTGTTTAGAAAGGGATGTCAATTTTTTTGACACAGCAGATGTTTATTCTCAAGGTGCAGCCGAAGAAATATTAGGACAAGCACTCGAAGGAAGAAGAGAGCAAGCTATTATTTCTACCAAAGGAACATTCAAAATGGGTGAAGGCATAAATGACAATGGTTCTTCACGGTTTTATATTATTAAAGCTTGTGAAAATAGTTTAAAGCGTTTGGGCACGGATTATATTGATGTGTATTTTATGCACGGATTTGACAGCGATACACCTGTTGAGGAAACACTAAGAACATTGGATGTCTTGGTTACAAGTGGTAAAGTAAGATATATTGGTTGTTCAAACTTTGCTGCGTGGCAACTGATGAAATCAATATCTATTTCCGAAAAATATAATTTAGAGAAATACGTCATTTATCAAGGGTATTATTCCTTAATTGGTCGTGATTATGAACAGGAACTTATGCCGCTCTTACAGGACCAAAATATGAGATTAATGATTTGGAGTCCGCTTGGTTGGGGCAGATTAACGGGAAAAATAAAAAGAAACCACCCCCTTGCGGAAGGACGGATAAAATCAGGTGGAGCAGTCGGCTCACCACCTGTTGACGACGAATTTTTATACACGGTTGTAGATACTTTAGAACGAATTGCAAACGAAACAGATAAAACCATTTCACAGGTTGCCATCAATTGGTTGTTAAACAACAAAACCGTTTCAAATATTATAATCGGAGCAAGAAACGAACAGCAATTAATTGAAAATATAGACGCAGTCGGTTGGAATTTAACGTCAGAACAGCTAACTGAACTGAACAACGTTACAACTCAAATGCCAATCTATCCCCATTGGGTTGGGGGAAGGTAAATCATTAAAAATCAATTAATGACTATGTAGAACATTTGGAGCATCATTTACGACAAGTTGTAGCTTATTGACAAGATACAGTTTGCCGTCTACCATTTTGAATATACCTTATCTTTTCATTTTGATATTAAGCGTTATCTGTTTACCCTAAAATCTCTACACTTACTTCAATATCAGCTATGCATTTTAATGGGTTTGATAGTGTAGGCAATAGTATAAACCCTAATCCAATTGGTTTAAGTTCTCTTCTTCTTTATTTTTGATATTATTGAGATGCTCAATTTTTGAAATTTTGTTTCCTCATTTCATTTTTGAATTACAAATGGTCAATCGGCTTATGGTCAACTGTGTTGTTGTCCTTATCAAGTAGAATGAATGTATTACAGGCAATTTCAATGATGTTACCTTCTATATCCTCGAAGTAAAAAAACAATCCCCCGAAAGGAGGTGCAGTAGGCTCGCTCAAGATTTTCACGCCTTTAGCTTTAAGTTCTTTACAAAGCTCCCTTACTTCACTTTCTGTATGCACATTGTAGCCAAAAGTAACCGCACGAAAGCCAGTTCCATCTGGGTTAATGCCTATAAAATTTGCTAATTCATTCCGTTTTCCTATGCTAAACAAAAAACCATTCATTTTATAAAAAACTATATCCTTGTTTTCTGCTACCGGTTTCCATCCCAATACTTCTTCGTAGAATTTTCTCATTGCATACAGATTATTTGCGCCTATTGTCAGTACACTTATTCTTTGTTCCATAGTTAAATGATTTTCTTTATTGGGTTACAGGATAATAAAAAAATAACTAAGCACCCTATAATGCAGTTTCTCATTTTTATTGCAAAATTATTTTTAATACGCTGTTTCAACTTTGGAAAAAAGCGACAAAATTATAATTGAGATGGAGCAAGTCCTGTATATCGCTTTATTGCATTGGAGAGGTGGGCGTGGTCGTAATACCCAGTGTCAAAAGCAATATCTAATAAGCTTTTTCGCTGTTCGTTGTGCTTTATTTTTGAAAAAGCAAATTGGAAACGAATAATGTTGGCAAACTCCTTTGGAGTAATTCCAATATGCTTTTTAAAGTATCTTTCCAATTGCCTCACTGTTGTACAGTTCACTTTTGCCAATGCATCAATACTTATTTGTCCATTGGCTGCCTGAATATCTTTTATAACAGCGGAAAGGTTGTGTTTTTGATTAGTCAGCCTGTTCAAGAAATATTCATTCAAATATAAATCGGCATGCTGTTCTATCTTATGGATGTCTGGTGAAATTGACTTTTCAAACTCAATGGTTTTGTCAGTGATTTCCTCTAAAGAAAGATACTTGTAAAACGATGAAAAGGCGGCAGGTTTGAAACGAACTCCTATAAGCTTATTCGTTGAGTTCAAAAAGGTGTCTTTAAAAGCGGTCATTGTTCCAGCGAGATAGGACTTTCCCGATTGCATTATAAAAGTTCTGTTGGCTGTTCTGCAATCTTCCCCTAAGTTAAAAATTAGGTCCACGCAACCATCAGGTAGTATGGGCTCTTTCTTTAACTGTTCCCCGACACCCTTCACAGTCCAAAAAGCATCAATGTAATCTGCTAAATGAGGGTGTGGTCTAACTTGATTATAAATCATCTTGTATCAGTTTTAGCAGGGCCGGTGATTATAATGACAGCCAATGTATAGGGTATTTGGGAAGGATTTCAATGGAGGCAATATCGGTTGCCTTAAAGGTACAAAAGTAAAAATTTTTATTTCCTTCGTGAAGTGCCATATTCTTGTGTTGGAGATAAGATAAGGTTATAGCAACTACTTTAAATAGTCCAAAATATATCATTAGACAAGCGAAGGGAGGCATCATTGTTATATGCAGGCATATAAATCGTGTGTTTTTTGGCTGCATAGCTTTTAATATTACCATAAGTATCTTTAGCCATTTTAAAATCCTGGTGTGCTCCTGCAAACTTTTCATCTATTAACTGTTGTTGGTCATAAGTAACATCCCGCACAAACAAACTGCTATCTATTCGTACAAAGCAGTCGTTCGTTGATTTTTAATTAAACTCTTAAGCTTTTTAATGAATTTAATTGTTGGAAAGCAAATAATTAAAAAAGTTTGAGTATGATTAATTTTAGCAAAGTTGGCCATTTGTTTTATGGAATAGGCATTGTTGCCTATGGAATACAACAAATTGTAATCAGAGATTTTCGCCCGCAAATATTACCAGGATTTCCTGCATGGGCGCACGAATATAGTGTCTTCGCCATTGTTACAGGAGTAATAATGGTAGTCACAGGACTTATCATTTCAGGGTTATTTAAAGTTAAAGAAGCAAATAAAAAAAGTATATGCCTTTATTTAGGATTTTACTTTATTGCACTCATCATTGTTAGTCATATTCCTTATCTTCTTTTCGTTTATCCTCATAAGCTAAGCCATTTAGGTTCGTGGGGGGATGTTTTGAAAGAATTAGCCTTTTGCGGTGGTGCATTTGTAATGGCAGGCTCTTTTTTAAACGCCACTTCTTCACATAATAAAAATAATTTTTTTGAACTTGTACTGGAGAAACTTATTCCTTTAGGAAGGATATTTTTTTGCACTACAATAATCCTGTTTGGTTGTAATCATTTTGTTTATGACATATCAACAATGGTACCCAAGTGGTTTGGTATGCCCACATTTTGGAGTTATTTCGGTGGCGCTGCACTTATTGGGTCAGGAATAGCAATAATGTTCAAAATCTTTCTAAAACCTGTCAGTTTGCTTTTAGCGCTCATGCTTTTTCTATGGTTTGTGTTACTTCATGTACCCGGTGCAATTACAAATCCTTACATAGGTCGTGGCAATCTAATTGTCAGTGCTTTCGACGCTTTGCTTTTCTGCGGAACTGCATTGGTTCTTTCCCAATTAAAAAAACAAACAAGCAACGAAGTTTCAGAAGTTGTTTGGGCAAGAGGCGCCATGAAATGAACAATCTTATCCAAGTTATCTATGTGTTGCAAAATGCAAAGCCCTCTATTTTTAATCGCTAATACTAAAACTATTTATGAGTTTATTCGCACGAAAACCTATGGCGAATTTAATGAATGAGGCGCATGAAACTGGGAGCCACACATTAAAAAGAACCTTAGGTGCCGGGGTATTAATTGCTTTAGGAATTGGCGCTGTGATTGGTGCAGGCTTATTTTCTATTACAGGTTTGGCAGCTGCTAACCACACCGGTCCTGCAATTACCATTTCATTTACCATTGCTGCAGTGGGCTGTGTTTTTGCAGGATTATGCTACGCCGAATTTGCATCAATGATTCCGGTTGCAGGTAGTGCTTATACTTATTCATATGCTACAATGGGAGAATTCGTCGCATGGATAATTGGATGGGATTTAGTATTGGAGTATGCTGTTGGAGCAGCAACTGTTAGCATCAGCTGGAGCCGTTACCTGGTTAAATTTTTTGAGGGATTCGACATACACCTGCCTGCATCGTTAACATTAGGACCTTGGGATGGAGGCATTATTAATCTTCCTGCCGTTCTTATCATTATAGTTATGAGCCTATTATTAATAAAAGGTACTAAGGGGAGTGCAGTTGTTAATTCCATCATAGTGGGGTTGAAGATTGTTGTTGTCCTGGTATTTATTATTCTGGGCTGGAGATACATTCAGACCAGTAATTACATTCCTTACATTCCTGCTAATACAGGAAAGTTTGGCGAATTTGGCTTTAGTGGAATTATACGTGCAGCAGCCATTGTATTTTTTGCTTACATAGGCTTTGATTCAGTCAGCACAGCCGCACAGGAAGCCAAGAACCCTCAAAGAGATATGCCGTGGGGTATTTTAGGCGCATTGGCAATTTGCACCATTTTATATATTCTGTTTGCGCATGTATTAACGGGTGTCACTAATTATAAAACCTTTGCCGGGAAAGACGGGATTGCACCAGTAGCTATGGCAATTGAAAAAATGGGAAAAGTGGATAGTTCCGGTATCATTCAGCCCGATTATCCCTGGTTAAATAGAGCAATTGTTGTTGCTATTCTTGCAGGTTATTCTTCTGTAATTCTCGTGATGCTTATGGGGCAAAGTCGTGTTTTCTTTAGTATGAGTAAAGATGGTTTAATCCCTAAAATATTTTCAAGAATAAATCCGCAAACGCAAACGCCTGCAAAAAACAATTTATTATTTATGCTTTTTGTAAGCCTTTTCGGTGCTTTTGTACCTGCCAGGGTGGTAGGCGAAATGACCTCCATTGGAACACTGTTTGCCTTCATTCTTGTTTGCATTGGCATTTGGGTGATGCGAAGAAAAATGCCGGAATTGCCTCGGGCTTTTAAAACTCCAATGGTTCCCTTAGTACCTATTATTGGAATTGTAACTTGTTTATTCATGATGGTTTTTTTACCTATGGATACATGGATACGTTTGCTGGTTTGGATGTTAATTGGAATGGATGTTTACCTGGTTTATGGTGTTAAAAGCAGCAACCTCGGTAATGGAAGTGCTTATCGTAAAGGAATGAGAGTAGCGAGATTTTCAGGAATTGTTATAGCAGGGTTATTAATTATAGCTGGATTTCTTAATCAATATGTAGTAGGTTTTAATAGTGACAAAATATTGCTTTATATATCTGTTATTTTTGGAATAATACATATAGGATTGTTCGTATCTAAATTATCCCGTTCAGAACCGATTAATAATAACGATTATCCTACATCCAATGCTGATCGATATGATGTTCGATCATAAGTTAGCTGACTAAACAGAACACATGATAGAAAAGGAATTAGTATTTATGGAACACTATGGTGCAATTGACGACTTATTATCGCAATTGCTTCTTATGACGATGGAAAATAAAAAAATTATTGGGATCAATGTAACTCCTGCTGACTGTTTTCTTGAGCCTGCGCTTGAAAGCACTTACAAAATCCTTCAACTATTTGGCAAAGAAAATATTGAAATAGGCAGAAGTGAATTTAATGGAACTAATGCATTCCCAAGCGAGTGGAGAGCCAGACCGGAAATCATAAATGCGCTTCCAGTCTTAATTAATTTTCCAGACCCACCGAACCCTTACTAATACAAGGAAGCATCGAAATTATTAATCGAGAAATTGATTGAAGCTGATAACAAAGTAAGCATAATAATGACTTGTCCTTGCTCTAATCTGGTAAACGCTATTAAACGACAACCCAGGTTAAAAGAAAAAATCAAAAAAATAATATGGATGGGTGGGGCATTTAAAACACAGGGGAACGTTCAGACCTATCAACATAATGGCACTGCAGAATGGAATGTATATTAGGATCCAAAAATTTCAAAAGAGTTGATTGAAATGAATCTTCCGCTGATTTGTATCCCCCTCGACGTGACAAACAAAGTTCCGGTGACAAAAAAATTGCTATCAAAATTGGCTGAAAAATCAAATTTTAATCTTTCAAATTTAGCCGGACAGTTTTGGGCATTGACAATTGACACAATTCCAAACTACTATTATACCTATTTTATGTGGGACATTCTCGCTACCAGTTTTTTAGCCATTCCGGAATATTTTACTACAGAAAAAGTTAAGGCTCATGTAAGCGAAAGACCGCCCAACTCCGGTCAGACAATAATTGGAGCAACGGGTCATGAAATTACTATTGCAACTGATGTTAATAAGGAGGCTTTTTACAATTATATATTGACTCAGTTTAAAAGTGACTAAGCCATTCAAAAGCTTATGACCGGCACTAAAGCGGATATTTAAATTTTAAATAAACAAATTTGAAAAAGACTGGGTTGATTCCTAAGAATTCTCGCGACATAGAAAAATACTATTACTTTTTTAAAGACTTTGCTATTGAGACACAAATTTACAAACCGACTGCATTATGTAACTATTTCAATCAAAAAATTGTTTTGATTTATGAAAATAATTAAGAAACCCAACAATGAAGAATATCATGCTAATGAACTCAGATTGGCAGATCTAATACCAAACGATGGCTTGCTAATGGGGCATTTGGCAAACAATCTTGAAAATACAAAAAAATTTATACTCTCTTTAGCAGAAGATAAACTTTTGTATAAATATGCTGAAGGTAAATGGTCAATTAAGGAAGTTATTATTCACTTAATAGACATGGAGCGGATTTATACTTATCGGGCATTACGATTTGCAAGAAATGATAAAACAATATTACCTGGCTTTGATGACAACGAATACGTAAAGCATTCAGGTGCAAACAATAGGGATATTGGTAATTTATTGAGTGAACTTGAAGCAGTTCGCCGCTCTACAATTGCGATGATTGAAGGATTGGAAGAGGAAACTTTTATAAGGTCGGGAATTATAAATGGCAAATCTGTTTCAGCTAGGGCATTATTATATCATATTGCCGGACATGAACTCCATCACATGAAAATAATAAGAGAAAGATATTTGCCCTAACGGAATAATTTGCTCTTATTGATAAAAAGAAACTGATTCTTTAAATAACATTCAACAATAATGACAAGAGAATTTGCTACTGCATTTGCAAGAGAGTGGGTAAAGGCCTGGAATGCGCACGACATTGAGAAAATACTATCACATTATTCTGAAGACTTTATTATTGAAACACCAATGGCAATAAAATTATATCCGCAAAGTCATGGAATTGTAGTGGGTAAAAGTGAAGTCAGAAAATACTGGACAATTGGACTGGAAAGAAGCCCTGATTTAAAATTTGAACTTTTAGATTTACTTATTGGTGTAAACAGCATTGGTCTCCACCTAATGTTTGTAAGCGTGATACCCGATTTGCTCTTTTGTCATCTTTCCAAAAAAAGGATGCACAAAGCTGTAGTCAGGAAAAGAATACCCTGAATATTCATTAATCAACGAAATCCATTTTCTCTTTTCCGACCCAATATCTCCATTCATTTCCTTTATCTTTAGTTCAGGAATGGTAGGATTATTTTGCCACATAGGGCTGTCGTCTCGCAATTCTTTTTTCAAAAAGATTTTTCCTAAAAAAAGACCAATGAGTGCTCGTTTATACTTTTTATTTCGAAGAATCATTTCGTCCCAAAGGGTACAATGTCTCAGCATCTGATAAACATTCATTTTACCCCATTGAGCTGTGCTATTTTCGTTGAGAGCATTGATTCTGCCAATCAATTTGTCTCTTGTTAATTTTTGAAATATTGTTTCCATGTCGCTGTTAGTTAATTTGTGCAAGAGAAAACCAGTTACCGGAATCATCGTGAAACAAGGCTTCAAAACCATAAAATTCTTTTGTAGGAGGCTTTTTGAAAACTACACCTTTGGCTTTTAGTTCTTCATACGTGGCAAGCAGGTCATTGCAAGTAAATACTGCTGCACCAAAAGTCCCTTTTTTAATCAAGTCCGTCATTGTTACTACAGTTTTTTTTGTGAACATGTCGCCCTCTGCTACTAGAAAGAGCGTAATTTCAAGTTCAGGTTGTTCAGGCGGACAAACAGTAAGCCAGCGAGCACCTTCACCCATCGGGGCATCCGTGTGAACTTTAAAGCCAAGTTTATTTATATAAAAATCATATGCACTGTCTTGGTTAAGCACATAGATGCACATATGTGTCACTTTTGTAATCATTTTTTATATTTATTAGTTAAGTCTCAAAGATGGGTAATGAGTTTCATTCCGGCCTCTTAAAAATTGCTATTTTTTGTCCATCCATGAGTTTCTGCAAAACAATTAGGAATAAAATGTAACGGACCCGATGCAATAGCTGCCATGCGTTTTTGTTGCTGTTGTTGAAACGTCGAAGGTGATAATCCAACTGACTTTTTAAAAAGTCCTGCGAATGAAGTTGTACTGCCAAAGCCCACCTGAAAACAAACTTCGGATATGGAAATGTTTTTTTTCAACAATTCTTTTGCAGCATTAATTCTAATCTCTGTTAAATAGTGATGGGGTGTTTTGCCATAAACATTTTTAAATGTCCTGATAAAATGAAATTTGGAATAATATGCTTCATCAGCGATATTATTAAGGTCAATGTCTTCACCATAGTGATTGTCAATAAAGAGTTTTGCGTGAACAAGCCTTTTGTATAAATATATTTTTTGATATTGCTCTATTGCCATTTTTGTCTGTTAAATTTCGTAGGTGTTATTTTACAATGACGCTACCGGTTTCCGGGTTGCATTGTAAGTCAATCAATGGAATGGAAGCCAGGCCACATCCTAAAGCCAAATTGAATAACTAATTAAGAGTTCAGTTAAACTTCCCTGTTAATGAAGTAAATTTTGGGGATTTGTCATTTTTTCATTTTGGCTTTTTCTTTATAAGTGTGATAAATAGCCATAGCATGACCATGTCCTAAATCAAAATCTTTTTTGAGCCACGCAATAATTTCACCAGCTTTTACAGTTGGTTTCAGAATTCCTTTTTCAAAAAAACCTTCGGTGGTTGCTATTTTTTTGAAATCTGCAGGTGTTTTGCCTGTCTTTGTTTTGATGCTGTCAAAGTATGTTTGTAATGGTATCATATTTTTTATCTTTTATAATTAAGTGGAAAATTTTCAAACTGCTATCAAAATTCTGTTTCGAAAATGTTCTTTACCAAAACAAAATAATTGTTGTTGTTATTGTCGGCATAATGTTGTCCCTCTAAATTTTTGCTAACGTTTCAGGTATTGCCGTTTTTGTCTCCAGAGAAAAAATCTTTTTGATTGACTTTATTTAAAACAAATATTACTATATTAATAGATAACTCTTGTTAATTATGGCTTACTGTTCACGCGAATTGCTAAATCTTTAATTGCTGATGGTGAGTGGAAAATATCTTCTGAGTCCTTAGTCATAAGCTGCATCTCCGCTGTTCGGCAAAGCATTCTTTTTTCAAAAACTTTAAAAGCAGTTGTTAAATCAGTATGATTTTCATTTGTTAAACAATTAGCAAGTTCAAGTGCATCAAGCATTGCCATGTTTACGCCTACTCCGGCAAATGGAGGCACTACGTGTGCAACATCCCCAATAATTGTGATATTTTCTTTTGTTTGCCAGGTTTGATCTACAGGCGTACTATACATTGGTCTGGGTAAGAACTCAAAAGCTGCAGAAAACAATTGAATAAACTGATTGCTCCAACCTTTATAAAAACTTTCCAGGAAATGTATAACTTCTTGTTTCGCATTAAAATTGATACCTGAAGTGTTTATCCAATCTTCAGGTTGACGTGCTGTGCTATAAAATATTAAATTTCCATCGCCTTTTTGTTGAATTATAAGTGCCTTTTCATCACCTAGCGCCACTACTGATCCTTGATTTACCATGTTATAAATTTCGGGGCAACTAATCTCTGGTTGTAGTACTTCTCCTTGAATTAAAGTTGTCCCTGAATATTGCGGAGAGATGTCGGTAATGTAGTGTCCTACTTTTGACCGGGCTCCGTCTGCACCGATTACAATATCAGCTGTGACATTAGGTCGGTCTTTAAAAATCAATTCGAATTGCTTGCCAATTTTACTTAAGGATATAAATTGATGATTCCATAATATGGTGCCCGGTAATAAAGATTTGACTAGTAAATTCCTTAAATCTCCCCTGTCAATTTCTGGCTTAATTTCCGACTCTGGATCTGGAAAAATATCCAATATCAGTGATCCTGTTTTATCATACATTTTCAGCCTTGCGCCTTCAGGTCTTGAAACCCCCATATATTCCTGTAATAAACCTGCTTCCTCTATAACCTTTTGCCCTGATTCCTTATGCAGATCTAAGCTGCCTCCCTGTATTCGGGCATTTGAAGAAAAATCCCTTTCATATACTTCAACGGTTGCACCACGCATCTGCAGTAATCGTGCAAGTGATAAACCACCTGGTCCACCTCCAATAATCGCTATTTTCTTATCTTTAATAATCTCACTCATAGTTTGCTTTAATTTATTTTAAAAAGTACCTAAACATCCTTTTTATTTATCGGAAATGATAGCCCTATAAAACCTAACGTTTTTTCGTAGTCAAGAATAGCTACTCACTATAAAAGTTTATTGGAAGCATTATATTTTCTAATGTTTATTTTACTGTGACAAATTCTTGCAACATAATTTTATTTTATGGTTGGCTTTAATCATAAATAAAAACTGTATAGCTATAAAACTCTTAAACAAACCTGATATAGTACTTACTAATCTATAAACAACAGCTTTGTGCCTACAGATAACAGAAAGCTTGTTGAAGACGGGTATTTTCAACCCTACTGCCCCATCAGTATTATGAATGTTCATATTTATATTTAATTATTTCTGTCAACCAATTAACCTTTCTGAGGCCTTGTTTTGGCACTTCACCTCATTTTGATTTAGCCTATCCAACACGTGGAAGATATTTTTATCGGGTGAAAAAAAGGTCAATGTACTCACGATGGTGGTTGTCTATCAATAATTTGCGTGATGAATGTTTACAGTGTTTCATTTTACCATGAATGCGATGTTCAATGTATTCTGTAGCAGTAATTAGCGTTACGCCAGTTTAATGTAGTTATATAGTTCATTAGAAAGACTGTTGCTCAATGCATCTGTCAGGATGTATTTTAGCAGGCAAATGTTAGCGATGCGTTGCTTGTATGAAAAAAGAAAAATGAAAGGGTGGTAGAGACAGGATCAAAGTGTTATTAAATTAGTATACATCAAGAATCTCTTCAGGGCTTTTCAGAGTTCATTTTTTGTTCTATTTGATGAATTATTCCTTTCTTAACTGCTTCCCATTCCGTGTCTATAATACTATAAAATGCAGTATTTCTAGCGGTTCCATTGGCTTCAATTTTATCCTTTCTAAATATTCCTTCCAATACTGCTCCAATTTTTTCAATTGCTTTTCTAGAACGTAGATTACTATCTTTTACCCTAAACTGAACTCGATTGGTATTTAGAGTTTCGAAACAATGACGAAGAAGTAAATATTTACATTCTGTATTTACAATTGTACCCCAAAATTCCTTACTTATCCAAGTAACTCCTATTTCTAATTTTTTGTTAATCTGATCTATTTCAAGAAATCTAGTGGATCCAATAACTTTTTTAGCCTTCTTGTGAAAAATTATAAATGGGTACACTTTACCATTCTCTCTATCCGATATTGCTTCACTATAACTCGCATAAAATAATTCACTGGCTGAGTAATTAACCGAAGTGAGTTCCCATATCTCTTCGTTACTTGCTGCGAGGAATAATTCATTTAAATGCTCCTTTTGTAAAGGAATAAGATCTATTGTATTCCCGTTTAACACGGCAGGGTGTTTAATCCAAGTTTCTTTCATGTGAATTTATTCTGTAACATACCCTAACTGAATAAGCATTGGTGGCAGAGATTTCAACGGATTGCTATCGATTGGATACAAATAATTGCTGCTGTTGAAAAAGTTCAATTCCGCACTTCACCCGCCATCATAACTTAAAACAATTGCTAGCGAATAGTTTGCTTGTTAAATAATTTGATCGTTAGATGTGTGATACTAAGTCATGGCACGACCACCACTAAATAAAAATCCTTTTTGTCAGCCAACAACCTCACCAGTTGATCCCAGACACCCTTTTTAAAAACCCTCGGTGATAGCTACCTTTTTCAAATCTGCAGGTGTTTTGCCTGTTTTTGTTTTGATGTTGTCAAAGTATGTTTTTAGTGGTATCATTTCTATATTTTTTATCTTTTACAATAACTGCTTGTTACTAAATTGCCCAAGATGGCTGTAGATATGTTAATCATCTGATAGTCAAAATTGCTCTTTTGTCATTTTTTATGTATTGGAAGTGTGAACAGATTTAGCTTCTTAGGATTTTAATTTTTATGAAATCTTCAAAGTCTTTTTTCCTGATAAATGCCAATTGTATGACCCTTCATATTTATTCTACTTAAAACATCCGGTTTTGGAATGATTTCATCTCAACTATGTCTCAAAAAACGTTTATGAATTCTACAAAGTAGTCAATGTCTCGGCACTGTTATCTTTTGATTTCTATTTTCAATTTATACGTTACTAAGGCTGCAAATACTGCGTCCTTATATCCTGTACTCATTTTTTTTGTTCAATACACGTTTGACACGCAAAAATCAGAGATAGTCAATAATCGAATTGGACAGAATAAGAATTGAAGATCTAACTCTTTTGCTTTCCAAATTTCTTCGAGCCAGCAACACAAATAATTACTCCAACGGTGATACCTAACATACCAATGCTCACCTCTTCATGAAGTAAAGTAGCAGCTATGGCTAGTCCGAAAAATGGCTGTAATAATTGTAATTGACCTACAGCTGCAATTCCTCCCTGAGCTAATCCTCTGTACCAGAATACAAAACCAATGAGCATGCTAAACAGTGAAACATAAGCTAAGCCAAGCCATGCCTCGGTGCTAACTCCTGAAAATGATGCTGGAAGCTGGAAAAATGTTAAAGTAGCCGTGATTGGCAATGAAAGAACTAATGCCCAACAAATTACCTGCCAGCTGCCAACTGTTTTTGCAAGTTTTGCGCCTTCGGCATACCCAAACCCACACAAAATAATTGCCAGTAACATCAGCATATCACCAACAGGTGATGCAGAAAGTCCTTGTGCAATCGCAAAACCTATGACGAGTAAGCTGCCTAAGACCGAGAAGAACCAGAACGCCTGGCGAGGATGCTCTCCACCACGAACTACTCCGAATATAGCGGTTGTTAACGGTAACATACCCAAGAAGACAATGGAATGTGCCGATGTCACATGCTGCAAAGCTAGTGTTATGTTAATCCTGAATCGACGGATAAAGCTTTTTCAATTTTATTCTTGCATCTTTATTTGTAAACTGCCAGTTTATCTTGCAAATTTTATTATTTCTATTTGATGTCCATGCTACAACTTCCTGGTTGATTTTTTCCCTTGTTGATATATGCCTGTTCAAGCACTGAGCGTTCAGTACATGTAATTCAATCTCAGCCATATTTAACCAACTTCCGTGTTTGGGTGTATATATAAATTCAAATCTATCCCATAACTTTTTTGCTTCCTGCGGTTCAAACGTTTCATAAAATGCAGATGCTGTGTGTGTCTTAAAATTATCCATTACCAATGTTATCTTCTTTGCATTAGGATATTGTTCGTTGGCAATTGTCTTTATGAATATTGCCCAATCTTTTTTTGTTTTGAATTCCGTAACCTCTACATACCGCTTTCCTTTCAATGGTTCATTTGCCATAAATATATTTACTACACCATGCCTTACATACTCATAATCTACCCTTGCCTCTTGACCAGGCTTCATTACTATGGATGATCGTCCTTCTTCTATTAGTTGCTTTGGTGATTCATCCATACAAATTACTGGAAAATCAGGATTATAAGCCCTTTTGTAAACATCTAACACGCATTCCATGTTGGCTACAAACTCACTGTTTTTCTCTGGAGCGATTACCCAGCCTTTTACTTTCCAAGGCTTAAGTTCGTTTTTTTTAGAACACTTCTTACAGTTACGTGTGAAATACTCTCAACATACTTTAATTCTACCATCTTGTCCGCTAACAATCGCAATGACCATTTCGAAAATCCTTTAGGCGGTTCACTACAACAAAGTGTTACCAATTTGGCTTCTACTTCTCCATCCACTTTCGATTCATAATTACGTTTGCTTGGTCGCCTTTCCAATACCGCATCAAAGCCTTCTTCAATAAATCTTTTCTTAACCCTGTCTATTGTTCGCATACCAACCTTTAACACCTGGCTGATTTGTTCATTAGTTATTTTTTGAGAGAATGTACCTTCCTCACAATTCAAAAGGATGTAAGCAGTCCGAAATGTTTGAGAAGTATGAGAACCTTTGTTTATTATACTCATCAGTTCTTCAACTTCGGCTTTAGTTAATTTGACAGTATAACGTATCATTTGTAGTGGTTTTACAAATATACGTATTATATTACGTCACACTATGCTTAACTTAACACTAGTGCAGTAAGCAGAGGAAATCCGACCACAACCCCGATTGCGACTATGATCAACGGGAAAAGCTGTTTTCGGGCAGGACGTTTTTCTTTAAAAATAAGTAGAACACAAAGAGCAAGTATACCCGCGATAGTAGCACGGGCTGCTGTCAAATACAAAGGAGAAAAATCCTGGACAGCAACCCTTGTTGCTGGTAATGAACCACTAAATATTAAGACGCCTATGAACCCATTGATCCAACCGCTGACAGCATTTTCTGATGGGTGACGAGGAAACGACGCACTACTCATATATAGTCATTTTATTCTTACTAATAATTACCCGAAATTGATTGCAAAGTAAGAATGACTGTACTAAGCAGGAACATAATATAGTGTTGCTTTTTGATAGGCTCTGTAAATTTCAGATTATCATTTACTATTCCGAGGTTCAGGTTTGTTAGCCAAACCCCCTTTTAAGTTAAACTAAAAACTTTTCTACCGGCTGTACAATCCTGGCTTGTTGCAAATAGTAAAAAATAATTCCTAATTTATATTTTATATTAGAAAAAACTGCCTCTCATTATTATTTTACAAACAGTATTTTAATTAATTTTTTTTAAGCCATTCCAAAACATCGAATATATTTTTATCAGGAGGAAAAACAGGATAAAAGTATTTTGCAATCACCCCATCTGAGCAAATCAACGTTATCCTTTTGATTAATGTCTTATTATCTACTGAAAAACAGGGTAGATGTAATTGTTTTGCAAAGTGAGTGCCTCATCACTAAGTAACTCAAAAGGTAAATGCAATCGTTCTTTAGCTTCCTTTTGATACGTTGTTTATTGAGTGCTTAATCCAAAAACCATTACTTTCAAATCTGATAATTCTTTGTAATGGTCACGGAAAGAGCATGCTTGAGGAGTACACCCTCGAGCTCCAGGTATTTGAACCCACTCCTCGGCAGAAGGCACACCTGGTTTACCTGTTCTTGGATAACAAAAAATAACAACTTTTCCTTTTAAATTTTTTAAAGAAACAGATTGCCCATTAGTTGCGTCAATTAAAACATCAGGCAAACATTTTCCCAAAAGATGATTACAAGCACCATCATCATATGGCTCAGGCAAATTAGGTGGTAATTGTTCCAAAGTATACTCTTTCATATTAAACATAGTTTGTAAGAATTTAAAAATTAGTTCCAATATTTATAGATACATCATACTTCTTTATTACTGAAACATTTTTTTGCCAAGGGGAGCCTGCACTTCGTAATAGTGTTTATCTAAAGGAGCTTTATTTTTAGTATTTTGTAAAATACAATCAGTCGCCCTTGCTATTTTAATTGATTTTGTTTTGATTTTTTGTAGGATTTAAATAATTTATCTTTCTAAATTTTGCTTCAAGAAATCTGTAGTAACTACTGTGGCAAATTCCTCGTTCAAACTTGCAAGTGTAGTTTCGTGAATAAGTTCTGCTGAATAATTTTGTCCCTGCAGTCCCTTTTTGTTGAACGTTGCGGTTGCATCTGAAACAAGATATGTGTCGAAGCCTAAATTGCCTGCCATCCGTGTTGTTGTTGAAACACAATGGTCTGTTGTCAACCCCACAATTACAAGTTTTGTGATTTTTGAATTTATAAGGTTCTCTTGCAGGTCAGTTCCAATAAAAGCACTGTTTACATTCTTTTTAATTACAGGTTCATTGCTTATCGGCTTAACCAGGTCATTAAATTCATTCCCTTCGTTAGTTTCATTTAGAGGTGATGAAGGATTGGACGAACAATGTTTTATGTGAAAAATTGGCAGATTATTTTCACGCCAAAGTCTCAAAAGTTCACTTGCATTTTCTTCTGCATGTGGATTGTTTCTTTGCCCACCCCAGTACTCAATATTTTCAAATCCTTTTTGGATGTCAATAAGAATTAATGCGGGTCTGTCTGTTTTTGTAATGCTCATTTGTTTTTTTCTCCTTGCTTTTTTCTCCTGCGATGTTGCGCTATTTTTTGGCAAACCGAAACGTTGTCATTAATATTTCAATATCCTTTTTAAAGTAGTTTCCATCTTTTATTGAAGAGATTTTAATCTTTCAAATGAAATGTTACCTCCTGAAATAACAGTGACAACATTTTTAAATCGTTTAAACAAATCAGGATATTCCCGAATTGCTGTTAACCCAACAATGCCGGACGGTTCAACGTACATCTTTTCGTTTAAAAAAGTCCAGTTAAGTGTTTTCTGGATTTGCGTATCTGTAACTAAAAGAAAATCATCTACATGTTTTTTTATGTAAGGCAGCGTAATACAGTCTTCCTCGACCATTCCTCCTACACCTTCGGCAATGGAAGGCACATAAGGCAAAACTTCATACTTCCCTTTTTTAAACCAATTATAAATACATGGTGTTCCATTTTGCTGAATACCTATTATTTTAATTTCAGGATTTATGGTTTTTAAAACCAAAGCCATTCCTGCAAGGTATCCTCCACCACCTACGCCGCACACTAAACAATCCACTTCTGGTAATTGGGCTAAAAGTTCAACTGCTATAGTTCCACCCCCTTCAATCATTTCAATATCATTATAGGCAGATACGTATATATACCCCTTTTCAGCTTCAATTTGTTTTGCCTGTAACCTGGCTTTTTCCACAGATTCAAAAAATTGAATAGAGGCACCGTTATTAGTAATATCTTTTATCCTGTCTTTGTCTGCATTTTCAGGCATAAGTATATGTACTTTAGCATTTAGCTTACTGGCTGCATACGAAAGGCCAACACCATGTCCGCCCGCTGTCGGAGCCACAAATTCAGCATTGGGATTTTTCTGCAGCGTTTTTAATATCTTATTAAAGCCGCCTCTTGGCTTAAAGGAGCCTGAAACCTGCAGGTTTTCAAGTTTATAAAATACATTGAGCCTATGGTCGGTATGCAGTTGATCAGAGAACTTAATTGGTGTTTTAGTGATATAGGGTTTGATTCTTTTACTTGCGCTAAAGATGTCTTTTGCTTTAATATCCATGGCTATCATTTAAAGTTGGCATTTGAAAATTCGATGTTTCTTTTCGTTGATACCGTTGATCAACTCTTTATCGTTTTATATAATTCACCGCCAATTGTTAAAGGCAGCAGCACACTTAATTAAGCTAATGATTTTGCCCATTGTAACCGATGGATAAGTCCTGCATCTTTATATTTTCTTTCAATTTCGGCATATGATTCTGTAAAATGTTCCCATCCTTCAAAGTGCATAGGGACTATAGTGGCTTTATCAAAAAGTTTTGCAACCTTAAGACTTTCGTCTACTGTCATTGTTAAATGAGCTGAACCTACATTTTTCACAACTGCAGCTCCCATAAAAAGAACTACGATTTTAACATCAAATCGCCTGGCAACTTCTTCTATACCTTCATACCAAACGGTGTCGCCTGTAATATAAACCGCACCTTGAGTTTCGTCTTTAAAATTCAGTACAAAGCCTGTTACGGGTCCGCGGTCGCCATCCACTGGACCGTGACGGCAGGGGGTACCGGTAATCATTAAAACACGATTGTCTTTAGTAGGAACTTCAACAGTTTCCCAATTTTTTAAACCCACTGAATTTGCAGCAAGTCTTTCTGCCCCACATGGTGTGGTAAATACTTTATCTGCAGACGATAACATTTGCCTGCCTGCATTATCCAGATTGTCAAAGTGATGATCATGACTAAGCAACACAAAATCAATCTTACCTAATTTGTTAACTTGAATAGAGGGGTTCGTTAATTTATGCAATAAATACAATCCGGTATCGTATTTAGAGTCTTTAGGGTCAAAAGTGGGGTCAGTTAACAACCTCAATCCTCCAACTTCCAGCAATGCTGTTGCACCGCCGATATACTTTATTTTAATTTCATCTGCTATCATGTTTGTTAGTTCGGTTATGTTTAAAAAAAGGTAATTTAAAAAATGAACCATCATTTTTGAAGATGGGATTAAGTTTTTTTCTCTTTACAGTCTTATATAAATTTTATTAGTACGTCTTTAAAAAATCCCCCTCAATAATTAAGAGTTTTACTCCGACTATGGATAAAGATCGATGTGTGCTCAATTCATCAAAAACAACATATGTCATATCTTTTGTGATTATAAATTTCTCACCGTTGTCAAGTTCACTAATAAATTCGCCTTCTAAACAATGAACAATATGCCCTTTTTGACACCAATGGTCGGCTAAGTAATTTTTCGAATACTCAACTATTCGGATTCTAAGATTACCTAATTGAATAGTTTGCCAAATAGATGTTCCAGTTTCTCCTTTATGTTCAATCTTTTCAACACTTGCCCAATTAAATGTTGAAAATGGTATATGGGTCATCTTTTAATTTTAATCACTTTAAATCGAGGTAGTCTTTTATTTAACAGTCATATTTTTTATTATGAAAGCGCAAATTCTACTGCAGCCCGAGAGTGAATTTTAGTGGTATCAAAAACTGGAACAGAAATGTCTTCTTGATTGATAAGGATAGGTATTTCAGTACAGCCAAGTATTATTCCCTCAGCTCCATCTTTAATTAACTGATGGATAATTGATATGAATGCTTTCTTTGTTTCTTCCTTTATTACCCCTCTGCCCAATTCTTCTTTAATCGTTTGCTGCAGGTAATCTCTTATTTCCTGGCTTGCAGGAACAATAGATTCAACATTATGCTCATTGAGCTTGTTTTTATAAAAATCCATTTCCATTGTAAACTTAGTGCCAAGTAAACCTACTTTTTTAATACCTTGTTTATTTATTTCATTGGCTGTTGCGGTTACTATATGAATTAGAGGAAGCTGAATTTTTTGTTCCACTTTTTCTGCCACAGCATGCGCTGTATTAGCACATAAAACAATACCCTCCGCTCCGCCTCGCTTTAAATTTTCACAGGCACCAGCAATTAATTCAAAAGTGGCTTCCCAATTATTGGCAGTGTTATTTCTCTGAAAGTCATCGAAGTTTAAGGAATATATGATGCATTCAGCAAAATTTAGTCCACCTAATTTTTCGTTAATGCCCTCGTTAATAAAGCGGTAATAATCAATGGTGGACACCCAACTGATGCCTCCTACAAGTCCAAGTTTTTTCATAATAGTTTTATAGTTTGTTTATATTTTGTCCAACACATGCCGTGTTAACTCGCTTTCTACATTGCCCGTATTTATAGTAGTGGCGGGTTCAAAAAGCATAATTGAAACCTCCTCATCTGCAACAGGTTTGTGTTCAACTCCCCGAGGCACTATTAAAAATTCGTTCTCATGTACAACAACAGTCTTATCCCTGAATTCCATTTTTAAACTCCCTTTTATTACATAAAACAATTCATCTTCGTTATCATGCTTGTGCCAAATAAATTCGCCTTTCTGCTTTACAAGTTTAACATGCTGACCGTTTAATTCACCAACAATTCTCTGATTACCATAATCTGAAAAGAGAGATAATTTTTGTTCGATATTTACTTTTTCCATTACAAAAAATTTTGAGTTTCATTAATTGTTACTTTGCCAGAAGCTTTTAATACTTTCTGTCATTTCTAATTCAATTCCGAATTTTGTATCCGGCACAGGTTTAGCGGCTGTTAGCGAAAGCGGTATATGACCGGACCATACTCCGTTTGTAATTTCTTCATCCCCTTTAGGTCCCCCTTCACGAATTTTAGCTGATGCTCTTTCAATTGTAAATTTTACTACCATAGTAGCTTTTAACTGATTTTCAGAACCAACAGGAACTTCATTCCACCTTCCCTTTATTATATTTTCTGTAATGATCTTCAGCCCCTCTATTCTCTCATCATAATCAGTTATTAGTTCTGCTTTGCCGAATAAAACTGCTGACCTGTAATTTGCAGAAGTATCAAACAATGTTCTTGCTAAAACAATTCCATCCAGGTGGGTTACTCCTATACAAATTGTATCTCCATTAATTATCTGATTGAGCATATAATTTTTTGAAGAACCATGAATATAAAGTGAATCATCTTTTCTTCCATACGCAGTAGGAATCATCATTGTCTGTCCTTCGTGTTGAAAAGCAATATGACATAAAAAACCAGCATCCAAAATATTAAAAACTGATTCTAAATCATTTGCGGCTCTGTTAGCTCCTCGTATTATTTTATTAATTCCATATATCGCTTTATTTAAGGTTTTTCAAATCGATTTCAAAAAGACAAACAGTGGCATTTTGGTAATGAGCCGGAAGTCCCGTTGTATTTTTCAACTTTGAAAATCCCAAAAACTTAAATCCACAATTTTTATAGTGCTCAATTAACTTTTCATTGTTACCTACTGTGTCCATACGAATAAACTGCTTATTGTTCAACTTTGCATATTTTATTGCCCAATCCACAATTTCTGAAACTAATTTTATACCTCTAAAAGCAGGGTTGGTAGCAATCCGATGTATATAAACTGCCGGGTCAATATTTCTATCTTCCCAAATGGAAGGATCATTAAAAGTTGTTGCCCAAATACAGGCAACTTTATTGTTAATGATAATCTTCCATTGGCTGTTTTCATCAATTTCATTTTCAATTAAGGTTCTATCAAATTCCGGCCATCGAACAACAGCTTTTGCTTTCTGAAGTTCGGTTGCTACTTTATATAATCTAAATATTTCATCAATGTCATCAATTGTGCTATTTTGTATCTCCATTTTTGTGTATTGTTACTTTATTTCTATTACTTATAGAGCATATATCGTTCAAGACTTGGTGAGGGCAGGGATTTTAAGTACGTCTGCCCACAACCGACGCCGATTGAAAAACTAAGATTGTGAACTAAAGCTGATAAGCGGTTGCTTTTTTTGTCGAATTAAGTGCATCACAAAAATTAATTACAAAATCTTTCGTGTACTTTCCTGTCGGGTCAAGGTCAGGGTCTAAAATTGTTATTTCTAAACCTGTCGCTTTTTTATCTGTTAATAGTAGTTGTAGAAGTTCATTAAATTCTTTATAAATTAAACCGTCTGCTTGTCGGCTGTCAACAGCAGGCATTATATTATCATTTAAAACATCAACATCAATGTGAATCCAAAAGCCGTCTAAGTTTTTAGTGGCTACCATATTTAAAAAGTCAGCAATACAATTTTTAATTCCATATTCCCTTAGCCTGTTAAGGTCTGTGTAGTGAATTTTAGAATCCATAATGGCTTGAACATCCGCTTTTTCATAATCCCTATTTCCTACACACCAAACTTGGTCTTCTTTGAAATATGGTTTTAGCGTATCAATGTTTGTTAATTTATCATGTCCGTAGCCACAAACAATAGCTAAGTCCATTCCGGCAGCGCCACCGGTTTGAGAAAGAGAGGGCCACATAAAATCTGTGTGTCCATCAAGGAAAAATAAAGCATAGTTGCCAATCTTTTTAAGTGTTATAGCGTTACCGATTAAAATACTGCAATCACCCCCAATAACTACTGGAAACTTATTTTCTGATAATACTTTTTCTAGAGTCTTTACTTGTTCTTTTGAATATGTTACAATGCTATCAGTATTTCTTACTCCGGATACTTTATCCAAATTCATAGTATAAGTTGGACTGTCAAGCTTGCAAATACTTTGAGGGTTTATAAGGTCATGGAATTTATATTTTCTCAACCAGTCAGGCAGTTTTTTTACACCAGGTTCTTGTCCTGCCATTGGCTCTTTCAATCCAAGATTAGAAGAGAATTCTATTATTGATACGTTGACCATAAAGTAACCGCTAACATATAATTCTATGACTATCTACCTACAAATTCATAATCTAGGTTTCATTCACCAAACTTTGCGCTTCCTTAAAGATGTTATGTGGGCAACATGATGCTTGCCGTGCCAGGCATAGGTTTCAATCAAATCCCATAAGGTCATTTCCCGCTTGTATTCAGGATGATATAATGTTTTTTGCCAATCCTCGTCACGCATATTCTTCATCAGGTCATGCCACCTTAAATGTAATGCGTGCAATAAGGTTAGAGAAATATTCACAGGCAGATTTTTCGAGTCGCTTAATTCTGCCCAGGCAGCTTCCTTATAGGTTTTTATAGCAGGGTTATCTTCGGTCAAAACAAGTTTAAATCCTATGTAACCATTCAAGTGACTATCTGCAACATGGTGTATAACCTGCTTCGGTGTCCACCCCCCATTGCGATAAGGAACATTCAACTGCATTTCATCTAAGTTTGAAATTGAGTTTTTCAGTAATGCGGGACATTGTTGAATTGCTGATAAATATTCTGCCTTTACATTTTCATTGTAACAGTCCTTGCTAAAGGGCTGCTCCAGAGCTTTACCAATGGGATAGCGCAAATCAATGTGTTCCATCATAAGTTTTTTAATTTAGGCTGGCTTTACAATTTAGGGATATGAAATTCATTAAAAGGATGATTATTAGTTTAATATTTCTATGAACAACTACTTTAAGCAGATAGATAACAGTTATCTACGGGACCCTAAAAATACATTCTATGCTCTTTCATTAAATTTTATTTCTGTATATTAAAAAGCCAAACCCATAGTATAAATATTAGTTGCAATGGAATTCTGAACCATAAATACCGTAAACCGGGTCCTGAGCAGTCTGCTTTTTCAATATTCACATGTCTGAAAGCTGCTGATATATTTGCTGGCAGTAAAACAATAAAGAAAATAATTATCAGAACTGAAGATATATGCCTTGTTTGCGGAATCACTAAGCCCATCCCCAAAAGAAATTCTAATACTCCGGTCAAGTAAACCATTTCTCTTTTATAGGGGATGAAGGACGGAATCATTATAACCATTCCTTTGGTAAAAACAAAGTGAGCGACACCGGTAAATAAAAGCATACAACACAATGCAATATTTCCTGAAATAACATATTTCCATTCTCCAGTAAATGCTTTAAATAATAGAAGAGAAAGTGTAAAAACTGATATTAATACTATGGGAGGTTTCACGGTAATTGTATTGAACTTTATTTAGAATGAAAAGGCGTTGCGAAAATTAATCTGCTAATTCGCCGCAAGTAACATTTATAATTGCTGCTGTAATAGATGTTGCTTTATCAGAAGCCATTATTGCAGCAACATTTGCCACTTCGTTTAATGTTGGTAGATGTTTCAGCATGGTGCTTTCAGCAAATTGAACCTCAAATTCTTCCCTGCTTATATTCAAAATACCGGCATGTTTATCAAACACTTCAGAAACACCTTCAGCGTCTGGCGAACCGGCAGAACGAAGACAAACCACCCGGATATTATGTTTGCCTAATTCTGCTGCCAATTGGCGGCTAAGTGCTTCAATTGCTGCACATGCCACACCAAACCCGCCGGTGTTTTCATATGGTTTTTTCGCAGCATTTGCAGATAACATAAGTATCACACCATTGCCTTTTTCAATCATTGACCTAGCTGCTGCTGTTGCAGTTATAAATTGTGATTTTATTGCAGTTTCAATAGGAGATAAAAATTGGTCAGTAGTACTATTAATAAGTAGTAAGCCTTGCACATCATTCATGCCAATGAGATTGAATGAAATGTCAACATGCTTGTGCAACTCAATAATGCCTTTTATATGTTGCTCCACTTCTTCCTGATTAAGCGCATCAACTGTAGCAAGTTCTGCGTATCCGCCTTTTTGTATTATTTCTTCAACAGTTTGTTTTATTTTTCCGACTGTACGTCCTGTTAAAAACACTTTGGCACCTTCATCAGCAAAAGTCTTAGCAACAGCTTTACCCACTGCTCCGCCAGCTCCATAAATTACCGCATTTTTGTTTTTTAGTAGCATAATAAAAGGTTTTGTATAGCTGTGATAAGTTTTACGATATTTTGAAAGGTCGCTCCGGAAGGAGCTAAAGCGGTTTGTGAATTCTGCATAACCTGCTCTGTCTGCTGTGCAATGTCGCCCTTGCCAATTTTCTCTCCTTTTGAATTGACAGCATCCTGGTAATGTAAATTGTCTTTCCATTGCCTTGTCGTTACGACTTGTGAAAATGCGGGGTTTTTCCTAAGTCCGTCAGGGTCGATATGTTCTATTTTTTCATTCATTTTGTCGTTAGTTTAATTTGTTGTTTCTATGGTTCGGCGCAATGACCTCTAACTTTACTTCATAGAACCTTACATATATCGGTTCGGGACTTGGCAATGGTGTGATTTCAAGGCACAAATGTTCATTTTGATACAAACGTTCCCTTGTTAGCGCTTCGTTGTCTTCTATTAGGTCGTTCGTGAATTAAATTCATTTGGGTCGTGATAACCAAATATCTCAATTTCATTACTATGGTCTTTTATAAGACGCTTTATTTGATTAAGACTTTCAATTCTTAATTCATTATTGTCAGCTCGCATTGTAGCAAGTTGAGTAACGGGATGGTCATTAATTTCGATTTCGGCTCTTAGATAATAAGCGTCGCCAACATGCAGCGTCCATTTGTTTTGTTGTTCTATTGCAACTCCACAATGACCCAAAGTATGGCCGAAAAGAGGTATTAAAAAAATGTTTGAATTGAAATTAATTTTTACTTTTCTGGCTTCTAATCCAAACCAACTTTCAGTTACACTCCCATAGGTGATTACATCAGGGTTATGTGCCATTTGAATTGGTAAATAGCGTTCGTTACCACTTTCAAAATTTTTTAACTCTTCGCTTGAAACGTGAACCTGGATATTCGAAAAGTCTGCCAAACCACCAATATGGTCTGGGTCTAAGTGAGTTAGGATACAATGTCTTACCTGTGTCGGTTTGAAACCTAACTTTTCAATTTGTTTGATTGCTGTTTTATTTTCATTGAATTTAAAACCAACCATATCAATAAGGTTTTGTCCAATTCGTGTTTCAGGATTTTTAGTCTCCAATAACCCAATCCCTGTATCTATAAGTGCCAATTTATCGTTATCCTCTAATAAAAGACAATGTCCGATTGCATTTCCATTAGTAGACGTTTCAATTATCACACAATCTATATGATGTATTTTTGTCATATTCTATTCCATTTATGATTTTTCGGTTGTGTCAATACAATGACCTCTAACAGGTACTTTAATTCAGAGCAGATAGCAACTTCTCTTGCTATTCAATTTTTTCAATAGGTATAGGCGTTTAGCTATCCCTTCTTTTGAGTAATCTCGCCGGACTATTAGCCACCATTTTCTTTAATAATAAGTCAAACATCGCCTCCATGCCATTTCTTCTGTTATAGCGATAATGATATTCGTCCAGATAGCCCTGAAGATGCTCTTCGCTGCAATGATGATGAATACCTCTGAGCCATCCTTTTAAATTCATAATATGGATATGCATATCTGGAAAATTTTTACCATTATTTGAAGGCACTTGCTTTAAATTCGAATACTCCTTTTTTAATGGCGAGTACCCTGTCCATTCATCGGTAACCACAAATGCATCTTTAGCGATATGAGCATTAAAAAAGGGTTTAAAATTTTCTGATGAAGCACTTTCTATTACCTGTGCATAAGCCCTGCCCACCCCATCCTTTACTTTTTCCCAAGCAACAATAACCAATCGCTTTTCCCCTTTGCTTCTGCCGCGTTTTTGTTCTTCCGGCTGACCAATAAAAAACTCATCCACATGTACTTCTCCTGCTAAAGGATGCGCCTTGCTGCTTTGCATTGCCTGTTGAATTTTCCATTTAAATGCCCAACATGTCTTTTGGCGTAATTCAAATTCCCTGCTCAATTCCAAGGTGGACATCCCTTTCTTCTTTGTTGCAATTTTAAAAACAATGTTCAATGCGGTCAGTAAAGAAAACCTCACCTTGTCAAACATAGTTCCTGCAGTCGGGCTTTCGTCTTTTTTACATTTAAGGCATCTCCGATTGTAAGGTTTGTTACCTTTAATATATTTCATATTCCCACAATTCCTGCAAGTGTATCCCTTTTCCCACTTAATGTCTGCGATATACTTAAGACAATCTTCTTCTGTTTTAAAATACTGGTTGAATTTTATTGAGTTCATACCAGTAAATTTATTCCTCCATAGCCGAAGCTATGAAATATAGGGATAGCTAAACGCCTATACCCATTTTTCAATTTCCTATTTTTGGGATTATCTATGCCCAGAATATACAGATGAAAATCAAAAAACTGTAAGGACAACCTTTTAAAACCCTACGTTAAAATGGCGTTTGTGACAAGTATGCCTATTTTTAATGGTCAGAGTTGTACTTGATGGAAACATTCTATTGATTAATTGCTTTCCCCTCTTTTAAAGTTGAAATCATTTTTTCAGCTATATCCTTTTCAGCAGCGTTTGTTGCTTGTAATAACCCCTGTTGGGCATTTTTTAAGGCTGTTATATAATCTCCATTAGCAGAATAGCCTCTTGCTAAACCTATATAAGTTGTATAAGTGTTTCCATTTTTCTGCACATTTGTCTTAAAAACATCCAAAGCTTCTTTATTTCTTTTTTGTTGTAACAGATGTCTGCCGTATTGATGGAGTTCCTCGATACTTGCCAAAGACATAGCCATTTTCAAAGTTGCATCTGAGTCCGTTGTTTTGCCCAGCTTACTTAAAATTTCAGCATTTGTTGCATAGTTTTTAAAATTCTTTTCGCCAATAAAAACTCCGTTTAATGAGTAATCACTCCATCGAAGTCCTTCTTCCAGGTTGGCATTATGATCTGATGCAAATTGAGCAGCCTGCGAGTGCCCGCTTGCCGATGTTGGGTATTTCATGTTCCTTCTGCGCGGTACTTCAGCCCAACAGCGGACGGATGCCAAATGTAACAAACAAAAGCTGAACAAAGAACTTCAAGCCCGAACCGAAGTACAATAATGCGATGCTGGTGATGCTACAACTTCCTGCCCCAATATCGGCAAACGGTTTGTTGGCTGCCGTTTTCTGTCTTAGCAGCGCTCATACTTTAAGCCTTTTGGGCTTCTAATTGTTTGATGATTTCCTTTAGCATTATCGGCACGATTATTTTGTGAAAAGGTCGAACCGGTAGGAAATAAAGTCTGCCAAACCAGTTATTGAACACAACTGTTGTTGAGATTGTAAGCCGTTTTTCAATTCTGTTGTCTTTGGGTTTGTCCAAAAATAATGAAACCCTAAAATTCAAGTGCTTGTCGTCCTCGCCTAAAACAACTTCATCATCTGTCTTGCCAAACACTTTGAAAAGTCCGATCTGTTCGCCTAGTTCGCACTTAAATTTGTCCGAAGTTTTCTGTCGGTCAATGATGTCCCCCGATGTTTTAAGCCCAAACAAGCCTACAATTCTGTTCCTTATCCTAAATAATTTGCCAACCCACTCCGGTGAGGATGAAAGAAACGCCTGGCTAATGTCAATGGATCTTAATTTATTCTCCTTGTCAACAAGTGTCCCTTGGTAACTGTCAACATAGTCATATTTCTTGTTGTTGCCGCTAAGCATTGAGTACTCAGGAAGTGTCGTTTTAATAATTGTCATTGTTAGTATGCAACAAATAAATAAATTCTGACTTTCATATAATTTTACAACTCTATCCTGCCGTTAGCTGACGATTTTAATATGGTCGTCCGAATAGGGCGAATGGCAGCCAACAACTAATATCCGCACCTTCTTGTTCCATTATAAATTGATTATCAAGATTAAAATTGAACAAACAATTCTTACAATTGCAAATATAAGACAAGAAAAAACCGCCTGTTGGTAGAGAGAATAGATATACGCGGCTGCTGCAACCGTTCGTTTGTCAGTGTACCTCGTTTTTAAAAATAAATCCCGATCGGTACTCTGTAAGCCGCTGCTGAAAGGAGCTATGTTCCGGCAATCCAATCTCAAAGTCTTTAAAGCGTTGCATCAGCACTTCTGCATGCTCTTCACTTTTACCCATATCCGCATTCACGTGTACAAACTGGCTCCAAAGTAATGCCTTCAATTCTGTTTTTGCTTCGTTCCACATGGTCATTTCAACATGAATGTGCTTAGTTCCCCACACTAAAATTCCAGACTGCAGGACTACGTTTTCCATAAGATAGGCGGGTCGAACATAAGCGATACAATTTTCACGGGTCACCCAGCCGTACCCTGTGTCTCGGGGCATAGCTATAAAGATCAAACGCATAATAGTTGCGAAGATGGTCTTCCCTCGCATTATAGAAATAATCGAGATACCGCGAGTTATTAAGATGGTTAAAGGGATCACAGTCGGGAAACCGAATCAGTGCCGTGCTTTCAAATCTTTTTTGCATTTTTTAAATTTAGGTAGCGGTAGCAACTGGTGTTAGAATGAACAGGATACGGATAAGAATTTAAAAAATGAGCCGCCAAAAACTTAATTCCGCGGCCCCTAAAACCAAGATGTCATTATTTATTATTTGCCAATGGTTTTAGAAAAGATTTATTTAGGAATTACTTATTCCGTTTCTATATCCATTCCCTGTGAGCCTAATAACACTTGCAAGATTAATAATTGGTTCCTGTAAAATCTTTAGTAAAAAGAGGCAGGTATAAAAATACCCGCCGTTGTACATTTATTTAATGCACATGAGAAAATTGAATATGGGGGCTTTTTATCTGCATGCTGACTTATAAATCGTTTTTATTCGCTTGATTGCTTTCTGAATTTCTTTTCAAGATGAAGATATGCATCACTGTTGCTTTCAACTACATACACATTTTCTTCGTCTTCCACATTTATAGAGTATTTGATACTATCTTCTTCTATCAATTCAGTAACAATTTTGATTGCTTTTCCTTTATACTTTTCTTTGATTTTTAAAAAAATATTAAAAGGTAAATTGCTCTCGCTATAGTATCTTACTGATGATAAAAAGTGACCATCTTTATCATAGTCTACACGTGTACGGATATGATTTTGCTCGAAAGTTGCGATATAAATATTTTCTCTCTTAAACCATTTAATATTCTTTACATTATTAAAATTCTCATTAAAAGCATCTAAAGCTTTTGGTGAAATATTTATGTCTGGATTGATAAAACTAAATCCTAAAAAAATACCTGTACCAATAAAAAAAGAAATTAACTTTTTCATGTTCTGAATTTTTTGATTATATTAAAAAAAATTAATGACTATCCGCTATTAAGCATAGGCTTATACCAGGCACATGCTAAAGCTGCTTCCATCAATCTTTCAAACAATTTTATTCCTGGTTTTCTTCTATTAAACTTGTAGCAAAACTCGTTGAGGTAGTTCTGCATGTACTCATTTTTCACATGATGATGTAGTCCAATAACTTTCTTTTTCATGTTGCTTATAGCTATATGTACCCATGGAA
>JAABUK010002529.1_pt1 | contig 32663 bp, 29 predicted proteins | sample 5559141 | NCBI WGS metagenome assembly JAABUK01 (sample SAMN10711869, study PRJNA513367) | rock metagenome | isolation source: Antarctica rocks | place: Antarctica: Victoria Land, Pudding Butte nord | collected 2016-01-03 | reverse complement strand
ACCGGGGCGAGGTGGGTGGCCGGCAACGCCGACGCGATGGCCAGCCTGTGCAGCCTGAGCTACAGCGATCACTGGGACCTCTACTGGGCCTCACCCAACTGAATGCCAGAATCCGCTGGCGCACCCATCCGCAAAGAGGATCACTGGTTTATTGGCTGATTGGGCTTGCTATCTTGGCTTTGATCGGTTCGTTTCTACTGAGAAGAAGATCATCTCTATCTTGACTGAGGGCCCACGCATGGTTGTCAAAGTTTCCAAGATTCGACGAAGCGGATTCACACTGATTGAATTACTCGTCGTTATAGCGATCATCGCACTCCTGATCGCGTTGTTACTGCCTGCGGTACAGTCGTCCAGGGAGGCCGCCCGCCGACTACAATGCGTGAATAACCTGAAACAAATCGGGATTGCCCTCAGCGTCTACCACGACGCAATCGGTTCCTTGCCTTTCGGTGAAGGAAAAAACACTTCCAATGATAGTGTTCTAATTAAAATTCTTCCTCAAATTGAACAGGTGAATTTATACAATTCATTCAATCAAATCCAGCTCATTTTCGACCGATCGAATCGCACGGTCCAGTCAGTGTTCCTGTCGACGTTTGCATGTCCTAGCGATGCGACTGCAAATGTTCGGCAAGGCGACCCTTTTTTCTTCGTCAGTCACGGATACGCCGATCCAAATGAAACACTAAAAATGAATTTTACCAGTTACGTCGCCAATTTCGGATCAACCGATACTGTCGCTCACTTGCAGCCCGATCAGCGAGGCTTCGCCGCTGCCGACGGCGTTTTCTCTGACGTTTCACCGATTTCCTTTGCTTCGATCCAGGACGGGCTGAGCAACACCGTCTTCTTTAGTGAGCGTGCAACGGCCTACTTGCAGGCGTTAACGCCTGTAGATCCGACGATTTTTAATCGTTGTGGTTGGTATTTCATGGGTGACTTGAACGACACTTTGTTTTTGTCGTTTTATCCTCCCAACATGCCCAGGAAGGTTGGTGCGGTCGCCGGGTTTAATCAAGCGTCAGCTGCGTCCAGCCTTCATCCTGGTGGAGTCAATTGTCTTTTCGGCGACGGCTCCGTTCGCTTTATCAAAGATACAATCTCAACATGGCCTTATGATTTGGCGACTGGATGGCCATTAGGAGCTACTGAAGGCCCTGGAGGCCATTGGAATAATCTTCCTGCTCGTGGTCTCTGGCAAGCTATTTCAACGCGAAATGGTGGGGAGTTGATTAGCGTTGATTTTTAATAATCTTCCTGCTCGGCCCGTTTCAGGAAGCCGACGATCCGGTAGGTCATCGGCGTGGCCAGGACCTCCCAGGCAACCTTCAGCGCGTAGTTCGTCACCAGGACCTGCACCAGCCGGTCGTTGTCCCAGGTCCCGAGGAAGGCGACCGGGTAGAAGATCGCCGAGTCGGCGGCCTCGCCGACCACCGTCGATCCGATCGTCCGGAGCCAGAGCCGGCGGCCTCGGGTCCGGACCTTGATCCTGGCCAGCGCGTAGGAGTTGACGAACTCGCCCGCGAAGAACGCCAGGATCGAGGCCAGGACCACCCGAGGGGCCCCGGCGAAGACGGCCTCGAACGCCGCCTGGTCCTTCCATCGGGGGTCGGGCGGGAGCTTCAGGACGGCCCAGCTCATCGCCGAGGCGAAGACGATCGCCCCGAACCCCGCCCAGACCACCTTGCGCGACCGGGCGTAGCCGTAGACCTCGGTCAGGATGTCGCCGAACAGGTAGCTGATCGGGAAGAACAGCACCCCCGCCCCGAAGATGAAGTCGCGGCCGAAGGCGTGGACCGCGACCCGCTTCTGGGCCGAGATCAGGTTCGAGCAGATCAGGATCGTGCAGAACGCCGCCATGATGAAATCATAATAGCGGTACGTCCGGGGCAGCTTCGCGGGGAGGTCGACGCCGTCCCGCGGCCATCGGTCGGGCCCGGTCTCCTCGCCCTGGATGCTCATCCGGTGGTCCCTTCAGCCCGGGTCGCGCGGCCTGCGCCTCGTCGTCATCGAGGACGCGAAGCCGACCCCCCACAGGACGAATCCCGCCGCCAGGCCCGCATAGAGCAGGGATTCGACCGGGACGCCCGAGACCGTCCGCCCCAGGCCGCCCACCTGCCTGAGCAGGACCAGGCAGACGATCTCGACCAGGGGGCCTGCCAGCCGGAAGATCGCGCCGACTCTCGGGTTCATGGGCGTCGTCCGGTGGGGTCCTCGGTGCCGATCGCGGCCCGACGCCGCCCGGACGATCCTACCGGCCGACTCCCGAGACCGCCAGGGCGGGCACCCCCTCGCCCCGATCCTTCGATCAGGGCCCGACCGGCCCCGGGGACCGCCCGGTGACCGAGTTGGCCGTCCGCCAGGTCCCGGGGAAGCGGTCGGCGACGACCGAGTGGAGCCCGACCCTGGTATACCGGGCGACCGCCAGGTCGAAATCGCCCCGCAGGCCGGGGCGGTCGGTCCGGGCGGGATAGATCAGGAAGACGCACGCCAGGGCCGCCGCCATGGCCGAGAGCCGGGCCGGGGCCCGGTCGTCCGACCCGTCCGGGGCCGACACCCGGCCGATCCCGACGGCCAGCAGCGCGATCATGGCCGGCAGGTAGTGGAAGCTGTAGCCCGCGACCCCGAAATGGATCAGGAGGTGCGACGCCAGCGCCGGGGCCGCCGCCAGGGCCATCAAGGCCCCCAGCCACCGGCCGTGGCGGATCGAGCCGAGGCGGGCCAGCCCCCGGGGGACGAACGCCAGGCCCGGGCCCAGCGTCCAGGCGATCGCCAGCCCCATCTTGACCGCGTACCGGAGCGGGGCGTCGACCATCCCCAGGTTCCAGACCGAGTTCCCGTACCCGGCCGACCGGGCGAAATCGGCGCTCCGGAGGCGATACTCCTCCAGCCCGCCGACGCCATGGAGCATCGGCAGGAGCCAGGCCAGGTTCAGCGCCGTGAAGACCGCCAGCGCCCCGAGGGCGGGCCGCCATCGGTGCTGCCAGAGGATCACGCCCAGGACCGGGAGCCAGAACATCCCGATGTCCTCGCGATATCCCGTCCCCGCCGCCAGGACCACGGCCGACGCATAAGGGTGCCACCCCCTCGGCTCGCCCCATCCCCGATAGGCAACGCCCAGCAGGAACGAGCCGACCAGCGGGATCATCGTGTAGTTGCCCGCCATCTCGCCCAGCGACCAGAACACGGGCGAGGCCGCCAGCATCATCGAGGCCGCCGCCGCCGTCCCCGGCCGGACCAGCGCCCGGAGCCACCACCAGACGCCCGCCAGCGCCAGGGCGCTGACGATCATGTCGAGCACCACCAGGCCCCGATAGTTCCCGCCCCCGAGCATCCCGATCGCCCGACCGGCCATCTGGAACAGCGTATGGTGGATCGGGAACCAGCCCTCGGACATCTGCGCGACGAACAGCAGCTCGTCGGTCTCCACCGGGCCGCCCCGGGCGAACGGCAACCGGGTCGCCGCGACGACCGCCAGCGCGATCCCGACCGCCGCCCCGACCTCCCTCGGACCCGGCTCGACCACCTCCACGCTCGCCATCGGCAACCCCCCGTCCTCGGACCTCCTCCCCAGCCATGCCAGTCGCGATCGGGGGGCGGTCGGCGACACGCCCGGCTTTTCCCGGAGTCTGTTCTTGCGTTCACCGGTGGCCCGACGCATAATCGACCCCGACGCCGGGTCGGGCCCCGCCCGGGACTCGCCGGATCTCCCAACAGGAACCAGCCACGATGGTCAGCCCGATCGGTCGATGGGTGCGATGGGCGGCGGTCGGGCTCGCGATCGCGGCGGGTCGCCCCGCCCTGGCCAAGCCGCCGACGTATCACGGTGAGGTGGCCCGGATCCTCCGGAAGAACTGCCAGGAGTGCCACCGGCCGGGGCAGGTCGCCCCGTTCTCGCTCCTGACCTTCGAGCAGGCCCGGAAGCGCGCCGACGACCTCGTCGCGGTCACCCACGACCGGCGGATGCCCCCCTGGCACGCCTCGACCGTCGAGGGCGGGCCGTTCCGCGACCCCCGCGTGCTCGACCCGGCCGAGATCGACACCCTCGACGCCTGGGCGAAGGCCGGGTGCCCCGAGGGCGACCCCAAGGACGCCCCCCCGCCCCCCGAGTTCGCCTCCGGCTGGGCGATGGGCGAGCCCGACCTGATCCTGTCCCTCCCCGAGCCCTATGCCCTGGCCGCCGACGGGGGCGACGAGCACCGCGTCTTCGTGATCCCGACCGGGCTGGCCGAGGGGCGATGGCTCGCGGCGATCGACTACCGGCCCGGGAACCCCCGGGTCGTCCACCACTCCCTCGGCGCCTTCGACCTCAAGAAGCGGGCCCGGGTCCTCGACCAGGCCGACCCGGCCCCGGGCTACCGGGTCTTCGGAGGGTTCGGGATCGTCCCCGACGGGTCCCTGTCGGGCTGGTCGCCGGGCCGGGGTCCCACGGCGATGCCCCGGGGGGTCGGCCGATACTTGCCGGCCAACGCCGACTTCCTGCTCCAGGTCCACTATCACAAGACCGGCAAGCCCGAGACCGACGCCACCCAGGTCGGCCTCTATTTCTCCCGATCGCCGATCGACAAGGAGATCTCCAGCCGGATGATCACCCCGCCGAGGCGCGGGCTCCTCAAGTTCGCCCCGGACCTGACGATCCCCGCCGGAGCCAGCCGCCACGAGGTGGCCGGGAGCCTGACCATCGACGGGGCCGACCGGCACCTGATCGGCGTCACCCCGCACATGCACTGGCTCGGCAAGGACTTCCTCCTGACGGCCACGCTGCCCGACGGGTCGAAGCGGACCCTGATCCGGGTCGATCGATGGGACTTCAACTGGCAGACCTCGTACGACTTCGCCGAGCCGATCGCGCTCCCCATCGGCACCCGGATCGACATGATCGCCCACTTCGATAATTCGGAAGGGAACCCCGCCAACCCGAGCCGGCCGCCCGTGCCGGTCCGGTGGGGCGAGCAGACGACCGACGAGATGTGCATCGGGTTCATCCACATGACCCGCGACGACCAGCACCTCGACGACCGCGCCCCGGTGCGGTTCCGGGTCGCCGACGCGGCCCGACCCTGAGGACCTCATGAGCCCCCGGACCATCCCGACCCGTCCCCCGGACCGGAAGGACCTCGGCGACTTCCCCACGCCGCCCGGCCTGGTGGCCGAGATCCTGGACGCGCTCGACGTCTCCGGGGCGCGGTTCCCCCGGGCCCTGGAGCCGACCTGCGGCCGGGGCCATTTCATCGCCGGGCTGCTCGGCCGGCCCGACCCGCCGCGCGAGGTCCTCGGGCTCGACATCCAGCCCGATCACGCCGAGGTCGCCCGGTCGCTCGGCTCGCCGGGCGTCCGGCTGGTCGTCGAGGCCGCCGACATCTTCCGGCTCGACCTGGCCCGCGACCTCGCCTGGGCCGGCCCGGGCCCGCTGCTCGTCGTCGGCAACCTCCCGTGGGTGACCGCCTCGGCGCTGGGCGCCTCGGGGGCGGCCAACGGGCCGGGCCGGTCCAACGCCCGGGGCCTCCGGGGGATCGACGCCATGACCGGCGCCTCGAACTTCGACATCTCCGAGGCGATCTGGCTCAAGCTGGTCCGCGAGCTGGCCCCCGACCGGCCGACGATCGCCCTGCTCTGCAAGTCGGCCGTCGCCCGGGCCGTCCTGGGGGCCGTCTGGCCGGCTGACCTCCCCGTCACCCGGGCGGAGATCCGGCGGATCGACGCCCCCCGATGGTTCCGCGCCTCGGTCGACGCCTGCCTGCTCCGGGTCGAGGTCGGTCCCGGCCCGAAGGCCCGACGGGCGGAGGTCTACCGCGACCTGGCCGCCACCGACCCCGAATCGACCCTCGGCCTCGAAGGCGGCCGGCTGATCGCCGACGTCGACGCCCACCGACGGGCCCGGTTCGCCGACGGGGCCTGCCCGCTGACCTGGCGCCAGGGGGTCAAGCACGACGCCGCCGGGGTGATGGAGCTGGCCCACGGCCCCGACGGCCTGCTCCGGAACAAGCTGGGCGAGGCCGTCGACGTCGAGGAAGATCACCTTTACCCGCTCCTCAAGGGGACCGACCTCGCCGGCTCCGGCCGCCCCCGGCCCCGCCTCTCGGTCGTGGTGACCCAGCGCCGGCTGGGCGAGGACACCCGGGACCTCGAACGCCGGTCGCCCCGGCTCTGGGCCTACCTCCGGGCCCACGCGGACGCCTTCGACCGGAGGAAGTCGTCGATCTACCGGGGCCGGCCGCCGTTCGCCATGTTCGGCGTGGGCGACTACTCGTTCGCCCCGCACAAGGTGGCGATCTCCGGGATGCACAAGGCCCCGAGGTTCCGGGCCCTCGGCCCGGTCGAAGGTCGGCCGACCCTGGTCGACGACACCTGCTATTTCCTCCCCTGCCGGACGGCCGGGCAGGCGGCCACTCTCGCGGGGGCGCTGAACGGGCCGGCGGCGCTCGACCTGGTCCGGGCCCTGGCCTTCCCCGACGCCAAGCGGCCGATCACCCAGGCCGTCCTCCGCCGGGTCGACCTCAAGGCATTGCTCGCCCACGACGCCCGGCCCGGGCCCTGGCGGGACGAGTGGGAGTCGGACTGGACCGCCCCGACGGCCGTCCTGACGGCCCCGTGAACCGATCGAATCGAACCGACGAGGAGCACCGATGGCGTTCGCCACGATCAACTACTTCAGCCGGTCCCTGGCCAAGGCGTCGTCGTTCAACGTCGTCTTCCCCGACGACCCGGCCATCCCCCGCCCCTGGTCCGTGTTCACCCTCCTGCACGGGCTCTCGGACGACCACACCATCTGGATGAGGCGGACCAGCATCGAGCGGTACGTCGAGGGCCTCCCGCTGGTCGTCGTCATGCCCGACGGCGGCCGGGGCTGGTACACCAACGCCCTCGAAGGATCCGCTCATGAGGATGACCTCATCAAGGACATCCGCGGGCTGGTCGAACGGACCTTCCCGGTCAAGGCCGAGCGGTCGGGCCGGGCGATCGGCGGCCTGTCGATGGGCGGCTATGGCGCGGTCAAGCTCGGGCTGAAGTACCCCGAGATGTTTGGCAGCGTCAATTCCCACTCCGGCGCGCTCGGGTATCTCCGGGGCGACTCCCCGAGGACCCGGGAGGTCAGCCCGGAGTTCTCCCGGATCTTCGGCAAGACGCCCGCTGGCGGCCCCGAGGACCCGTTCGCCATCGTCGAGAAGCTCGACCACGGCCGGATCCCGCCCATCCGGATCGACTGCGGGACGGAGGATTTCCTGATCGACCAGAACCGGGCCTTCCACGCCCACCTGGAGAAGATGCATGTCCCCCACGAATACCAGGAGTTCCCCGGCGGCCACGACTGGGGATACTGGGACCTCCACGTCCGCCAGGCCATCGCCTTCCATGCGAAGAACCTCCAGCTGGCGAAGAAGCCCTGACGGCCCCGCGACGGGCCCGGAGGATGACGAGCCGTGCTCCGCGAACTGTCCGTGCAGAACCTCGCCCTGATCGAAGACGCCCGGATCGACCTCCGGCCGGGTTATTGCGCCTGGACCGGGGAGACCGGCGCGGGCAAGAGCTTGCTCCTGACCGCCCTGGGGCTGGTCCTGGGGGGCAAGGCCTCGGCCGACCTGGTCCGGTCCGGCAAGGACGAGGCCCGGGCCGCCGCCGTCTTCGACACCTCCGACCCGGCCCTCCGCGCCGACCTGGAGGCCATCCTGGGCGGGCCGATCGACGATGACCAGCTCATCCTCACCCGGCGGATCTCCGCCCAGGGGCGGTCAGCCTCCCACGCCAACGGCCTCCCGGTGGCCGTCGCCACCCTCCGGGCCCTGGGCGAGCGGCTGATCGACGTCCACGGCCAGCACGAGGGCCGGGCCCTGCTCGACCCCGACCGCCAGCGCGCCCTGCTCGACGCCTTCGGCATGGTCGGCCCGACCCTCGACGCCTACCGATCGCGGCGGGACGCCCACGCTGCCCTCCTCCGGCGCCGGGTCGCCCTGGCCCGCGAGTCGGAGGCCCGCGACCGCGAGCGGGCCCTCCTGGCCTTCGAGCGCGACGAGCTGGCCGCCGCCGACCCCCGCCCCGGAGAGCCCGACGACCTGGCCCGCGAGGCCCACCGCCTGGGCAACTCCGGCCAGATCCGGGCCGCGGCCCGCGAGGGGTTCGCCCTCCTCTACGAAGCCGACCGGTCGGCGCAGGGGCTCCTGGAAAAGGTCGCCCGGAGGCTCGCCCCCCTGGGCGACTCCGTCCCCGAGTTCGCCGACGCCGCCGCCGACCTCGGCCGCCTCGCCGACGAGGCCCGCGAGATCGCCTACGCCCTCCGACGGTTCGGCCAGGGCTGGGACGACGACCCCGCCCGGCTCGACGAGGTCGAGGCCCGCCTGGCCCTCTACCGCCGCCTGGCCGCCCGGTTCCGGTGCGAGCCCGACGACCTGGCCGGCCGACGCCGGTCGATCGACGACCGGCTCGCCGCGATCGAGGGGGATGACGACGCCCTGGACGCGCTCGGGGCCCCCCTGGCCGCCGCCTGGGCCGGGGTCCGCGAGGCGTCCTCGACCCTGACCGCCGCGCGGCGGAAGGCGTGCAAGGCGTTCGCCAAGGCGGTCCAGGTCCAGCTCAAGGCGCTCGGCCTGGGCGAGGCCCGCCTGGCCGTGGAGGTCGCCCCCGGGCCCCTCGGCGACGACCCCGCCGCCGGGCCGGCGCCCGAGGCGGGCGTCGACCGGGTGGAGGTCGTCTTCGCCCCGAACCCCGGCGAAGACCCCCGGCCGCTCCGCAAGGTCGCCTCGGGGGGCGAGCTGTCCCGGGTCATGCTCGCGGTCAAGACCGCCCTGGCCGAGGCCGACCGGGTGCCGACCCTCGTCTTCGACGAGATCGACACCGGCGTCGGCGGCCGGCTGGGCGCCGCGCTGGGCCGGAAGCTGGCCGAGGTCGCCCGCCACCATCAGGTCATCTGCGTGACCCACCTCCCGCAGATGGCCAGCTTCGCCGCCCACCAGTGGATCATCCGCAAGCAGACCGACCGGGGCCGGACCCGGACCACCATCACCCCCCTGGACGACGGCCAGAGGATCGAGGAGATCGCCGCCATGCTCCGGGGCGACTCCGCCGCCGAGGGGACCCGCCAGGAGGCCCTCTCGATGCTCCGGGAGGCCCGCGAAGCCTCCTGACGCGGGGCCAGTCCCGACCCGGGGCCGGCCGGCCGGTGGGACCATCTCAACCGCCCGGCCGCCCGTCATCGACCCGGCCGATCATCGCGGCCACGGCCCGGAGATAGCCGAGCGAGCTGGCCAGCCAGTCGAGGGCCCGGTCGGGCCAGGGGATCGCCTCGATGACCTCGGGCCGGGCCATCGAGCCCTCGGCATACCGGCGCTCGCAGGCCGCGGCCAGCCGGACCACCGCGGCCAGCGATTCGGGCCGCAAGGCCGGGAAGAACGCCAGCCAGGACGGCTCGTAGATCGGCAGGTCATAAGTCCGGGGATGCAGCTCGATCGACAGCATCAGGTCGGGGTTGGCCCGGTGGAGGGTGGCCAGCAGGTCGGTCATCGGCAGGATCCCCGACCCAACCGGCCGGGCCTGCCAGCAGAGCCCGCGCGGGGTGAAGGCCAGCACCGCATCCTTGATGTGCGAGCCGAGGACCCGGGGCGCCAGCCGCTCGACGGCCTCGGTCGGGTCGTCGAGCCGCATCGTCAGGTTGCCGGTATCGAGGATCACGCCCGCGACCTCGGGCGAGAACGCCTCCAGGATCGTCAGGAGCTCGTCGGCCGTCAGATCGGCGTGCGTCTCGATGGCCACGGCCAGCTTGTGGTCGCGCAAGCACGGCTCCAGACGCTTCAGGACCTCGACCGACGCGGCGATCTGGTCTTCCCACCGGACGTCGACGCGGAAGCGGTCGTGGCGGTCGCCCAGGAAGACCCGGGCATGGCGGCAGCCGAGCCCGGCGGCGGCCCGGACGTGCCGGATTAAGTCGTTCGCGTGCTCCCCGGCCCCGACCGACCGGCCCTCGGCCTGCGACCTCCGCGCCGGATTTGGCGACGGCAATCCGACCTCGATCGCCAGGCCCCGGGCCTCGGCCCCGGCGCGGAACTCGGCCAGGCGGGCGGGGTCGAGGTCGGGGGCGATCGCGGCCGGTTCGAGGAATTGCACGCCGCCGAGCCCGTGGTCGTGCGCGAATTCGAGGGTCGCCTCGGGGGACAGATTGCGGTGTCCGATCGTGTAGGCGTCGAATCCGATCCGCATCGTCGTGGGGCTCCCGGTGGGTCGGATCCTCGGCCTGTCCCCGCCCGGCGGCGGCAATCCCGCCCCCAACGATCGCAGGCGATCGGCCCGCCCGCAAGCCGGTCGACCGGGCGGCGTCCCGGCCCCGCCGATGCCATCGGGCGGCGGCGAACGGCCCGAGGGCCCGGGCGGTCGGGCCCACCCCGGGCCAAAAAAAGTGGCGAGGGCGGGTTGACGGGCCCCGCCCCGTAACGTATTTTGACGTCCGATCGACGAGCACGGTGACGCGAAGTCCCGACCGTCGCACCCGCCGTCGGCCCCGTAAATGCCGCCGAAAAACCGTCCAACCTCGTCTTGAAGAATCAAGATACGTTTCCTGCGTATCTGCATCGATTATTGTTGAAGAAATCGATGTGTCGCCCCGGGGCTGCCATGGAGGCGCATGCCCGGGTTCGGTGCATCACGCTGCGGGGAAGGAGGGGGGCACCGGCCCCCATTCGATCCCCCGGTGGGAGGCCTCACGGCCCTCGAGGCCGTCTCGGCAGGAAGTCGGGACGTTCGAGGGCCGCGCCTGGCCGCCCCTCCGATCGGAGAGATTCGCATCCATCCCGACCGCTCCGTCCCCCGCCCCGACGCGGCGGACGGCCCGAAAGGGCGACGACCGGCCGGGCCCGCGTGGCCTCGCCGGTCGTCGCCCGCTTCGAATAGGCTCCTTCGAGCGGATTGGATTCGACCCCCTCCCCGGGATCCCGAGGAGTCCCTCCCGGCACGTCGTCGGGCGGCGGCGGGCCCGGGGTCCGAGGATCTCGAGCGGGCTGCGGCGGGCTGCCGATCGGGCCTCGGGGATTGAGGATCCGGCTTTCTTTCGCATTCGCCAAGAAAAGCGGGATCCCGGTTCATTCGCCCTCGAAGGGGTGGCCCTCGTAGAGCTTGATGTAGCTCTCGTAGCGTCCGGGGTGGATCTGGCCCCAGTAGACGGCGTCCCTGACGGCGCACTCGGACTCGTGGATGTGCGAGCAGTCGGGGAACTTGCACCGGGGGATGTAGGGGCGGAACTCGACGAAGTGGGCCTCGATCTCGCCGGGCTCGACGTCCCAGAGCTCGAACTGGCGGAGGCCCGGGGTGTCGACGACATAGCCGCCCGTCTCCAGGCGGATCAGCTCGGCCGTGGTGGTGGTGTGCTTGCCCTTGGCGGTCCAGTCGGACACCTCGCGGACCCGGAGGTTGAGGCCGGGCTGGATCGCGTTGAGCAGCGAGCTCTTGCCGACCCCGCTCTGGCCCGAGAACGCGGTCGCCCCCCGGGCCAGGAGGTCGCGGAGCCGGGCGATCCCCCGGGCGTCGGCCGCCGAGGTCGCGATCGTCTCGTACCCGAGCTGGGTATAGAGGCCGATCACCCACTGGTACGGGGCCAGGTCGACGAGGTCGGACTTGTTCAGGACGATGACAGGCCGGACCCCGCCCTTCTCGGCCGAGATCAGGTAGCGGTCGATGAGCGGGAGCTTCAGGCCGGGCTCGGCCAGCGCCGAGACGATCAGGAGCTGGTCGACGTTGGTGACGATCACGTGCTCGCGGCGGCGATAGCTCCGGGTGATCGACCTCCGGCGGGGCTCGACGTTCTCGATCATCCCCTCGTCGCCGACGGTCCGGAACCAGACCCGGTCGCCGACCGCCACGGCGTTCCGGCCGTCGATGGCCATCGTCTTGAGGATCCGTCGGACGTTGCACCGGACCTCGCGGCCGGCCTCATCCTGGACGACCGAGACCAGGCCATGGACCCGGACGACCCGGCCGGGATGGCAGTTGGAGAGGTCGACGGCCAGCCGGGCGGGGAGGTCCGGGTCGGCTCCCGGCTCGGGGACCTCGTGCATCACCGTCCGGTGCCGGGACAGGTCCCCCTTGGCCCGGATCCGTTCCGACGACGCCGCCTCGGGCGCGGAGGGGTCGGCCTCGCGATACCCCCGGGTCATGTCATTGGACCGGGTCCGCTTCTGGCGGTTCTTCTTGAACGCCACGCGGACCTTCTTCTTCTTCGCCACGGATCACCCCCGGACCATCGGATCTCTCCGCCCCGGCGGCCGGCCCGTCGGTCGAGAAAACCGCCCCCATCCAAGACAGTACCGTGTTCACGGGCCCGCCGTCACACGATCTTATAACAGGGGGCCCGGGACCGGCCGGCCCGACCCCGGCCGGAGGATTTGGGTTCGTTTTTCGCGGCGACGTTCGCCCGGCCCCGGCCCGCGGAGGGCAGGCCGGGCCGGCCCGGGGCCCACCGGGAACCGAGGGCCCGCCCCGGGCGGCCGCGACGCGACGATCGGCCTTGCCGGTTGCATCGGCCGGACGGGGCGGGCATAATGTCGGTTTTCGGCAACCCTCGCCGCGGAGCGGGCGGGGGCCTCATCGAGATTCGAGGGATGGCGACGGTATGTCCACGCCTTTGATGATCGAGGCCTACAACCTCAGCAAGCAATTCGGGTCCTTCCTGGCGGTCCGCGACGTCTCGTTCTCGATCCCGAAAGGGCAGGTCGTCGCCTTCCTCGGCCCGAACGGGGCGGGCAAGACGACCACGATGCGGCTCCTGACCGGCTTCGTGGCGCCGACGCACGGGACCGCCCGGGTCGCCGGGCTCGACGTCCAGGAGGACCGGATCGGCGTGGCCCGGCACCTCGGCTACCTCCCCGAGAACGGCCCGCTCTACCCCGACATGACCCCGGTCGGGCTGCTCAAATTCTTCGGATCCGCCCGGGGGCTCGACCGCCCGACGCTGGCCCGCCGGCTCGACGTGGTGGTCGACCAGTGCTCGCTCGGGTCGGTCGCCCACAAGCCGATCGGCAAGCTGTCCAAGGGCTATCGCCAGCGGGTCTCGATGGCCCAGGCGCTGCTGCACGACCCCGAGGTCCTGATCCTCGACGAGCCGACCAGCGGGCTCGACCCCAACCAGATCCGGGGCGTCCGCGAGCTGATCAAGAAGCTCGGCCAGTCCAAGACCGTGCTGATCTCGACCCACATCCTCCAGGAGGTCGAGCCGGTCGCCGCCCGGGTCCTGTTCATCCACGACGGCCGGCTCGTCTTCGACGGCAAGCCCTCGGAGATGATCTCCGCCGGGCGGACGCTGGAAGACCAGTTCTACTCGCTCACGGCACAACCCGCCTGATCCGCACGACTCAGGACTGAGGTCCGAGGACTCAGGACTCAGGACTGAGACGGACCCGGCACCCTCGAAAGTCTCTCGGGCTCGTGTCGGGCCTCGGCGAGACCTACCGACCCTCGGCCGGAGTGGCGGACCTCGCCGAGGCTCGACACCACCCTACGACGCCTCACCCGGACGACGGCGACGCGGTTCGACCGAGCGAACCCGAATCCTGAATTCATAAGTCCTGAGTCCCGAGTCCCGAGTCCGCCAGTCCCGAGTCCGCCTCTCCTGAGACATTTGGGGATCAACGGTGACCACTCTCCAGAAGAAATCGACCCCCCCGGCCGAGTTCGGCGGTGCGGCCGTCGGCGGCCGCTCCCGGCCGGTCCAGTTTCACGTGATCCGGGCGGTCTTCGAGCGCAACTTCCAGGCGTACTTCAGCAACCCGGCGGGCTACGTCTTCCTCACGCTGTTCGTGCTGGTCGGGGCCTGGGCCGCCTTCTGGCGGTCCGAATTCTTCTCCAAGAACCAGGCGAACCTGGGGACGCTCAATGACCTGATGCCCTACCTGCTTGCCATCTTCATCCCGGCGATCACCATGGCCGCCTGGGCCGACGAGCGGAGGCAGGGGACGGACGAGCTGCTGCTGACCCTGCCGGCGCACGACCTCGAGGTCGTCCTGGGCAAGTACCTGGCCGCGCTGGGGATCTACACGGTGGCCCTGGCCTTCTCGCTGACCCACGTGGCGATCCTCAGCTATCTGGGCGACCCCGACTGGGGGATCATGGCCTCGACGCTCGTGGGCTACTGGCTGATGGGCGTGATGATGGTGGCCATCGGCCTGGTGGCCTCGCTCCTGTCGTCGAACGTGACGGTGGGATTCATCCTCGGGGCCGTCGGCTGCGCCATCCCGGTCTTCCTGCAACTGGCCGGGCAGGCCTTCCCGCCGGCGATCCGTCGACAGGTCGAGGACCTGTCGATCTCGTCCCAGTTCCGCGACTTCGGCGCCGGGATCGTCCCGGCCTCGGGGATCTTCTACTTCGCCTCGCTGGCCGGGGCGATGCTCTACCTGAACATGGTCCTGCTCGGGCGGAGGCACTGGGCCGGCGGCGAGCGGAGCCGGGGACTGGCCGGGCACTCGATGGCCCGGGTGGTCGCGCTGGTGGTCGCGCTGATCGGGCTGAACGTGCTGATCTCCCGGTCCGGGTGGCGGCACGACAACAGCGCCGAGAAGCTGTTCACCCTCAGCCCCGAGTCGCGGGCCCTGATCGGCCAGATCCCCGCCGACCGCCCGGTCTACATCCAGGCGTTCACCAGCCCCCAGGTCCCCCGCGAGTACGTCGAGGCCAAGGCGAACCTGCTCGGCCTGCTCCGCGAGTACGCCGCGATGGGCGGCGACCGGGTCCGCCTGAACCTGGTCGAGACCGAGCTCTACTCGCCCGCCGCCCGCGAGGCCCAGAAGCGGTTCGGGATCGAGCCGAGGTCGGTGGTCAGCACCGAGGAGGCCCGGCAGTCGGCCTCGGAGATCTTCCTGGGGGTGGCGTTCACCTCGGGCCTGGAGGAGGTGGTCGTCCCGTTCTTCGACCCCGGCCTGCCGACCGAGTACGAGCTGACCCGCTCGATCCGCGTCGTCTCCAAGTCGGCGAGGAAGAAGGTCGGCGTCCTGGCCACGGACGCCAAGATGCTCGGCGGGTTCGACTTCCGCTCGATGGGGCAGGAGCAGGAATGGGCGTTCGTCACCGAGCTGAAGAAGCAGTATGAGGTCAGCCCGGTGCCGGCCGACGCGCCCATCCCCGGCGACCTCGACGTCCTGCTGGTGGCGCAGCCGTCGTCGATGACGCAGAAGCAGATCGACGGTCTGACCGAACACGTCCGGGCGGGGCATCCCACGCTCCTGTTCCTCGACCCACTCCCGCTGATCAACCCGCAGCTCGCCCCCGAGGTCCCCCGGACGCCCCCGGGCGGCCAATTCGGCGGCCAGCCGCCCGAGCCCAAGGGCGACCTCCGGCCGCTCCTGGACCTGCTGGGGATCGACTGGCCATCGTCGGAGATCGTCTGGAACCGATACAACCCGCTGCTCAACCTCCCCCAGCTCCCCTATGAGTTCGTGTTCGTCACCCAGGGGAGCGGCGGGGCCGACGCCTTCAATGCCGCCGAGCCGGCGACCTCGGGGTTCCAGAACCTGGTGATGATGTTCCCCGGGACGCTCGGCTCGAAGGGGAGCAAGCCCCGGTTCACGCCCCTGCTCCGGGTCGGCGGCGTCGCCAAGGGCGTGGGCGGCACGATCCCGTTCTCCGAGGTCGTCCAGCAGAGCATGATGGGGGGCGGCGGGATCAACCCCAACCGCCAGCACCTCTCGCCCGGGAGCGAATACACCCTGGCCGCCCGGATCGAGGGGGCCCCGGCCGAGGTCTTCCGCCCCAACGAGCCGGCGAAGAAGGACGAGGCCCGGCCCAAGGCCGCCGAGCTCAGGGTGATCGCCGTCGCCGACCTCGACCTGATCTCCGACCGGTTCTTCGAGATCTACCGCCAGAAGATCGAGAACCTCGCCTTCGACAACATCCCCTTCGTCCTGAACTGCGTCGACGTCCTGGCCGGCGACGACGCCTACATCGCCCTCCGCAAGCGGAGGCCGAAGCACCGGACCCTGGCCCTGCTCGAGCAGCAGACCCGCGACTTCATCGTCAAGAGCCAGGACGAGGCCAAGCAGGCCGACCGGGAGAATCGCGATGCCCTGGCCAAGGCCCAGAAGTCGCTCGACGACAAGGTCGCCCAGGTCAAGAACGACAAGGAGCTCGACGACCGCGACCGCGAGAACAAGCTCGTCGCCCTGGAACGGGTCGAGAACAACCGCTTCAAGGTCGAGAAGGCCGCCATCGACGACGAGAAGCGCCGCAAGATCCAGGACTCCAAGGCCGAGATGGAGCAGTCGATCCGGGCGATCGAGAACCGGGTCCGGATCGGGGCGGTGGTCGCCGCGCCGCTGCCGGCGCTGGTGCTCGCCGCCCTGATCTTCGGCGTCCGGTCCGGCCGCGAGAACCGGGGCGCCAACCCCAACCGCCTGGCCTGATTGGAAATCACCGACCACACTGGGGGAATGCACCCGATGTCGCAAGAGATGAAGGACGTCCCGGGCGGGGGCAAGCCGGCCGTTCGCCCCGCCCGGGCCGGATCGATCCCGCTGTCCGGCGAGTCCCGGAAGACCCTGGCGTTCGTCGCCGCGGCGCTGCTGATGACCGGCGTGGCGATCTACGGGGGCGTCGACCGGTCGGGGCCGCCCGAGGCGTTCAACGACCAGGGCAAGGCCTTCTTCGCCCGGTTCGAGCCGGCCGCCTGCACCACGCTCGAAGTGTTCGACTTCGACCCGGGGACGCTCACCCCCCTGCCCTTCAAGGTGACGTACAAGGACAAGCGGTGGGTCATCCCCTCGCATGCCGACTACCCGGCCGACCCCAGGCAGCGGCTGGTCGACACCGCCACCGGCGTCCAGGACCTGATCAAGGACTCGATCCGGTCGGACCGGGCCGAGGACCAGGAGACCTTCGGCGTGGTCGACCCGCTCGACCCCAACGCGAGCAAGTTTTTCAAGGGGTTCGGCAAGCGGGTGACCCTGAAGGACGCCTCCGAGAAGGTCCTGGCCGACTTCATCATCGGCAACGAGGTCAAGGGCCACCCCGACCAGCGATACGTCCGGGTCCCCGGGCGGAACCGGATCTACGGGGTGAACGTCAAGGTCGACCTCTCGACCCGGTTCGCCGACTGGATCGAGACCAACCTGCTCAAGCTCGACGGCAGCCGGGTCCGCCGGGTGGTCGTCGACCACAAGAGCTTCGACCCCGAGACCCGCCAGGAGGTCAAGGGCGAGAAGTTCACCGTGGAGCGCAAGGACTCCTCGACCCCCTGGACCATCGCCGACGGGGTCCCCGAGGGGAAGGAGCCCAACACCGAGACCCTCCTGGCGATGACCAACGCGCTGAATGACCTCAAGATCGCCGGGGTCCGGCTCAAGCCCGAGGGGCTGACCGCCGACCTGAAGGAGGCGCCCGGAGAGGTCAAGCCGACCACCCGGCAGGCCCTGATGTCGATGGTGAGCAAGGGGTTCTACCCGACCCGCGCCGGCCTCCTCTCCAGCAAGGGCGAGGTGACCGTCTTCACCGACGAGGGCGTGGTCTACTCGCTCCGGTTCGGCGAGGTGATCATCGCCGCCGGCGATCAGCTCTCGGCGGGCGTCGAGCCGCCCCAGGGCAAGGCGGCCAAGGAGGCCGGCAAGGGGAAGGACCCGGCGAAGGCCGGCAACGAGGGGACGTCCGAGGGGCGATACCTGTTCGTCACCGCCTCGTTCGACCCCGCGCTGATCCCGCCGGCCAAGCCCACGCCCGCCGAGGACGCCGAGCTTCCCGACGACCCGTTCGCCTACGGGCCGGGCGAGGGGAAGGTCCTCGCCCCGAGCCAGGAGGCCCGGGACAAGGCCAAGAAGCTCCAGGACGAGCGCGACCGCCAGGTCGCCGAGGGCCGGAAGCGGGCCGCGGAGCTGAGCGACCGATTCGCCCCGTGGTATTACGTCACCCCGGGCGACAGCTACCGGACCATCGTCCTGGACCGGCCCAACCTGATCCGCGACAAGTCCGCCCGCCCCGCCGGCCCGACGCCCGGCCCCGGGGGCCGTTCCCCGTTCCCGGGCGGATTCGGCGGCCAGCCGTTCAATCCCCACTGATCCCGGCACGCCCGGCCGGGCCCTTGTCGGTCGGGCGTCGAATCGCCACAATAGCAGCTTGCCCGCCGTCCGTCCGACCCGTTGGGGCGGATGGCGGGCCCATTCAACACGGGGTGGGCCGCGCGATGGGTTCGAAGTCAGGCAGTCCCCCGGGCCGGATGCGGCACGTCCTCTCGGCCCTGGTCCAGAACCAGCCGGGCGTCCTGGCGCACGTCTCGGGGATGTTCTCCTCGCGGGGTTTCAACATCGAGAGCCTGGCCGTCGGCGAGACCGAGGACCCGCAGCTCTCGCGGATCACCGTGGTCGTCGACGTCGACGACCGCGTCCTGGAGCAGATCCGCAAGCAGCTGGAGAAGATCGTCACCGTGGTCAAGGTGGTCGACATCTCCCGGGCCGACTTCATCGAACGCGACCTGATGCTGATCAAGATCGACGCCCCGCCGTCGCAGCGGCTGGAGTTGCAGGGCCTGGTCCAGATCTTCCGGGGGCGGATCGTCGACGTCAGCCCCGACCAGATCATGGTCGAGATCTCCGGCCAGGAGAAGAAGATCGAGGCGTTCATCGAGGCCGTCCGCCCCTACGGGATCCGCGAGCTGGCCCGGACCGGCCGGATCGCCCTGGTCCGGGGGAGCCAGCCCGACATCGACGACGCCTCGGCCGACGACGAGCCGGCCGACGCCCCCGCGGTCATCGGCCATTCGAGCCTATGAAACGAGGGCCGGGCTCGATCGCATGCCGGGTAATAATCCTCAAGAAGTCCGGAGGTTTTTGCGGGTCGCTATCCAACGCCTCGAAGAGGCTCGATTTCTGAATGACCGGAGCGTCTATTACACGGCCGTGATCTACCTGGCCGGTTATGCCGTCGAATGTGCGCTCAAGGCATTGAACCTGTCGTCGGTGCCCGCGACCGAGTGTCAGGAGGTCTCGGAATCGTTCCGGGGCAGTCTGGGGCATAGCTTCGACTCCTTGAAGGCGAATTATGCGCGACGAGGTGGCGCTTCTTTCCCACCGTCGATCGCAAAATCCTTGACCTTCGTGAGCTCTCTCTGGTCGACGTCCATGCGCTACGAACCGGGTGCCAGATCGCCGCGTGAAGCGGATAAATTCCTCGTCGCGACGGAAGAGATCGTCGAGTGGGCAAAAGCGAGGTTGTGATATGTCCTTGCATCAAGAAATGTCGACGGTCGACTCGGACGTGCAGGCCGTCTACGCCGCGCTGGACGCGTACAAGGCGTCGCATCCCGACGCCCAAATCCAATCCTATCGCCAGAACTCTGTCTCGATCCGGATCAGGATCATCGATCCGCATTTCCTCGGTAAGGACCGGGCACTGAGGCATGATGAAATCTGGAACATCCTCGAACGCCTGCCCGAAGATGTCCAATCGCAACTCACGGTCTTGCTCCTCCTGACCCCCGAAGAGACCAAAACTTCCTTCGCCAACATGGACTTCGAAAACCCGATCCCTTCCAACCTCTGATCGGTCGTCCCTCCCGAATCGCCTCCCCTTTCCTCCGAGAGACCCGCACCGATGCCGGCCACGATGTTCTACGACCAGGATGCCGACCTGGGGCTGCTCAAGGGCAAGACGATCGCCATCATCGGCTACGGGAGCCAGGGCCACGCCCAGGCCCAGAACCTCCGCGACTCGGGTTGCGACGTCGTGGTCGGCCAGCGGCCGGGCTCGGCGAACCACGACCTGGCGGTCAAGGACGGGTTCAAGCCGGTCTCGGCCGCCGAGGCCGCCGAGGCGGGCGACCTGGTCAACATCCTCCTGCCCGACGAGGTCCAGGGCGACGTCTACGCCCGGGACATCAAGCCCAAGCTCCGCCCCGGCGACCTGCTCCTCTGCTCCCACGGGTTCAACATCCACTTCGGCCAGGTCGTCCCGCCCCCGGGCGTGGATAGCGCCCTGGTCGCCCCCAAGGGGCCCGGCCACCTGGTCCGGAGCGAATACGTCAAGGGGGGCGGCGTCCCCTGCCTGATCGCCACCGGAGACGGCTGCTCGCCCCAGGGCAAGGCCCTGGCCCTGGCCTACGCCAAGGGGATCGGCGGGACCCGGGGCGGCGTCCTCCAGACCACCTTCGCCGAGGAGACCGAGACCGACCTGTTCGGCGAGCAGGTCGTCCTCTGCGGCGGCGTCAGCGCCCTGGTCAAGATGGGGTTCGAGACCCTGGTCGAGGCCGGCTACCAGCCCGAGAGCGCCTACTTCGAGTGCCTCCACGAGCTGAAATTGATCGTCGACCTGATGTACCAGGGCGGCCTCAACTACATGCGATACAGCATCTCGAACACGGCCGAATACGGCGACTACACCCGGGGCCCCCGGATCGTCAACGAGCAGACCCGGGTCGAGATGAAGAAGATCCTCCACGAGATCCAGTCCGGCCAGTTCGCCCGCGAGTGGATCCTGGAGAACAAGGCCGGCCAGCCCGGGTTCAAGGCCACCAAGCGTCGGGAGCGCGAGCACCCCGTCGAGCAGGTCGGCAAGCGGCTCCGAGGCCTGATGAGCTGGATCGACTCCAAGACGGTCTGAGCGGCCGGTCGAGTTCGCCGGATCCCGGACGCCGGGCGGGAGGAGATGATGAGCACCGTCGAGCGGACGACACTGCCGCCCCTGGTCGCCGGCCAGAATCTCCGTCGGGAGGAATTCCACGCCCGATACGAGGCCATGCCGCCCAAGACCCGGGCCGAATTGATCGGAGGCGTCGTCTTCATGCCCAGCCCGGCGAGGGATCTACATGGGACCATCTGCCTCAACTCCGCCGCATGGCTCGGCCTCTATAAATTCCGGACGCCCGGCGTCCTGGCTTCGGAAAACGCCACCCTGTTCCTGGGCGACCTGACCGAGGTCCAGCCCGACACCTGGCTCCGGATCGCTCCCGAACGGGGCGGTCAGACCCGGAACGTGGGCCATTATGTCGAGGGGGCCCCCGAGCTGATCGTCGAGGTGTCCGTATCGTCGCGGGCGATCGACCTCGGCCCGAAGCTCGCCGAATACGAGCGGGCCGGGGCCCGGGAATACGTCGTCTTCGCCATCAACCCCGATGAGGTCTACTGGCATGCCCGCCGGGGCGACCGCCTGGTCCGGGTCGAGCCCGGGCCCGACGGCCTGTACCGTTCGGAGACCTTCCCCGGCCTCTGGCTCGACCCGGCCGCGATCCTCGACGACGACGGCCCCGCCCTGCTCGCGGCGCTCGATCGGGGGCTCGCAACGGCCGAGCATGCCGCCTTCGTCGCCCGGCTGGCGGCCCGATAGACGAACCACCACAACTTTAGAACATGACGACCGATGGCCGACCTCGATCAGAAAGTTCCCAATAACGTCGCCGGGCGGTTCTACGTCGACGCCACCTGCATCGACTGCGACCTCTGCCGCGAGACGGCGCCGGCCAACTTCGTCCGGGAGGACGACGAGGGGTACAGCTACGTGACCGCCCAGCCGACCAGCCCCGCCGAGGAGGCGGCCTGCCTGGCGGCGATGGAGGAGTGCCCCGTCGAGGCGATCGGGTTCGACGGCGAAGGCTGAACCGGAGCCCCGAGCGATGGACGCCAAGCCCAGGGACGAACTGCCCCCCGACGCCCGGACCCTCCCGGCCCGATACTACAACGACCCCGCGCATCACCTCGCCGAGCGCGAGCGGTTCTTCGCCCGGATGTGGGCCTGCATCGGCCGCGAGGAGGACGTCGCCCGGCCCGGCGACGCCGTCGTCCGCGAGGTCGCCGGCGAGAGCCTGATCGTCGTCCGGGGTGAGGACGACGAGATCCGGGCCTTCTACAACGTCTGCCGCCACCGAGGGACCCGGCTCCTGGCCGATGACGCGGCCTGCTCGTCGCGGCGGATCCAGTGCCCTTATCATGCCTGGACCTACGACCTCCGGGGCCGGCTGGTCGCCGCGCCCCGGATGGACGAAGGCCCCCGGTTCCGCAAGGCGGATTACCCCCTCAAGCCGGCCGCGGTCGGGCGGTGGGACGGGCATCTTTTCCTCAACCTGGCCGAGCATCCGGCGCCGTTATCCGACCATCTCGGCGAGCTTCCCGATCGGTTCCGCCCCTGGGGGATGGGCGGCCTCCGCCGGGCCCATCGGCTCGTCTACGACGTGGCCGCGAACTGGAAGCTGATCCTCCAGAATTTCTCCGAGTGCGACCACTGCCCGATCATCCACCCGGCCCTCCAGCAGCTCTCCCATCACCTGAGCGGCGAGAACGCGCCGTCGACGTCCTCTTACCTCGGCGGCCGGATGGAGTTCCGCGAGGGGGTCGAGACCCTGGCCATCGGCGGCAAGGCCCGTCGGGCCATCCTCCCGGGCGTGCTCGGCGATGATCGCCATCACGTCTATTTCTATGTGCTCCTGCCCAACCTGCTGCTCAGCCTCCACCCCGACTACATGCTGACCCACCTCCTCCGCCCGGTCGCCTGCGATCGGACCGAGATCGTCTGCGATTTCCACGTCCACCCCGACGAGCTGGCCCGGCCCGACCTCGACCTCTCCGACGTCGTCGCGTTCTGGGACCAGACCAACCGGCAGGACTGGCGGGTGTCCGAGTTGACCCAGCAGGGGATCAACTCCCGGGCCTACTCCCCCGGCCCCTACTCCGATCGCGAGGACCTGCTCTACGCCCTCGACCGGATCATCGACGCCGGGGATCAGGGGCGGTCGTGAGCGGCCGGCGTCCGTCGGTCGGCCGTTTCGATCCCGGTCAGGGCCGCGACCCGTGGACGAATTCGCCCTGGAAGACGGTCGCGACCACGGGCCCGTCGGACTCGAAGAGGAGGGAGTAGGGGTCCAGTTCGTCCCGGTCGGGCAGGGCGACCACGGCGAGGTCGGCCGACTTGCCGGTCTTGAGGCTCCCGGCGATGTCGTCGAGCCGGAGGGCCCAGGCGCCGAACAGGGTCCCCATCGTCAGGAGCAGCTCGCCCCGGGCCGACTCGTCGCGGCGGCGGAGGAATCGCATCTCGTCGAGGACGCCGAGCGAGGGGGCCGAGGCGAGGCTGTCGGTCCCCAGGCAGACGATGATCCCCCGATCGAGCATCGCCCGGTAGGGATGCGGGGCGTGGCCGAACCGGGCGTGGGTCCGGGGGCAATAGGCGACCGCCACCCTCTGGCCCTCGGGGGCGGCCTCGGGGCGGAGCTGCCAGAACTCGGAGGGGTCAAAGTAGTTGCCGTGCGCCACCACCCAGTCGGACTGGCGGAGGTCGCCCCGGCGGATGTAGTCGGCGGGGCGGGGCCCGATCGGCTCCCAGTCGTCGTCCCAGGCGCCGAGGTCTTCGAGGAAATCGCGGAGCCGGCCGCCCCGGGTCGCGAGCAATTCGACCTCCTCGGGCATCTCGGCCAGGTGGGTCGACAGCGGGATCCGGGCCGCCGCCGCGCGGTGATAGAGCCAACCGGCGGTGCTATAGGGGGCGTGCGGGCTCAGCCCGGGGCGGGTCTTGCGCCCGGGGTCGTCGGGGCGGACCGAGGCGAGCCAGTCGAAGGCGGTCCCGCTGGTCTCGATCCCCCGGAGCCGGTGCAGGCCGATCAGCTCGGCGAAGACGACCCCCCGGAGCGGGGCCTCGGCGACCGCCCCCCAGCTCTGGCCGGCGGTGGTCGTGTCGGCGATCAGGGTGGTGCCCGAGGCGACGCACGCCCCGACGTTCCGCCCGGCCGCCTCGGCCCCGGCGCCGGGATCGCCCGACCGGCGCGATTCGACCACCCGGCGGAGCCAGTCGACCTCGTCCTCGGGCCCGCCGGGGACGGCCGATCCGATCGGGCCGAGTTCGAGGTGGGTGTGGGCGTTGACGAAGCCCGGCGTGATCGCCACGTTGCCGAGGTCGACGTCGGCCGAGGGCCCGTCGCCCCGCGCGTCGACCCGGACGATCCGGCCGTCGGCGATCGAGACCAGGCCGTCGGCGATCGGCGGGCCTTCGACCGGGAAGACGTACCGGGCGGCGAGGGTGAGCATGGGCGTCCTCATCGTCGGCCCGCGAACGCGACCGGGTCGGCGTCGAGGCCGGGCTTCGGCTTGCCCGGCGGGCCCGACCGCCAGAGCGCCAGGAGCAGGCCGGCGGACACGATCGAGCCGACGACCACCGCCGACGGGCGGAACAGGGCCTCGGCCGGGTCGCGGAGCAGCCAGCCCGAGGCCCAGGCCAGCCGGGGATCCCGGGCCGCGTCCGCGACCACCAGTCCGAGGGCATTGTTGACGAAGTGGAACGCCACGCCCGGCCAGAGGCTCCCGGTCCGGACGGCGATCAGGCCCAGGACCAGGCCCAGGAGCGTCGCCCCGAAGAGTTGCTGGGTCAGGCTGAGCAGGACGTGGAGGAACCCGAACAGGAACGCCGACAGCACGATCGCCGTCCGGGCCGGGTAGGTCCGCTCCAGGCCCGAGAGGATGAACCCCCGGAAGGCCAGCTCCTCGGTGATCGCCGGCATCAGGGCGAAGACCAGGAGCGCCACCCCCAGGTTGGGGACCTGCCCGGCCATCGCGCCCAATGCCTCGCGCATCGCCTCCGAGGCCGGGAAGATCCGGCCGACGTGATAGGCCAGCTCGCGGACCAGGGGGTTGAGCGTCACCGCGAGCCCGGCGGCCAGGATGACCTCCAGGGGCCGAAACCGACGGAGCCGGAGCGTCCGGGCCGGGTCGGAGCAGAACAGGAAGGCCATCGCCACCGGCGGCCCGATGATCGCGAGATGGCTGATCGCCATCGCTCGCAGGGGCGCCTTCAGCGAGATCGCCTGCATCAGGAACCAGGTCACGCTGAGCATCGTGGCGAAGCAGAAGATCGCCGCGCCCCCGCCCGGCGTCGGCTCCTTGTCGCGGACCAGGTGGCGGAGCCATCCCCGGAGGTCGAACACCTCCGCCTCGCGGAACACCACGTCCTCGCGCCGGAACAGGTCGACGGCCCACCGGAGCGCCAGCCACCCGTAAACCATCGTCGGCAGGAGGACCGGCAGGAAGTATCGGCGGGCGGTGGCGTATTCGCCCAGGATCAGGGCCTTGAGCAGCAGCGAGACCCCGGTGATCGGCACCAGGCTGTAGGGCAGGTTGAGCGAGACCTCGGGCGCCAGCGTCACCAGGATCAGCGGGAGGCTGATCAGGTAGAGCGGCGTCATGTAATACTGGCCCTCCTTCATGCTCCGGGCCAGGGTCGCCAGCGCGATGCAGATGGCGCTGAAGAAGGCCGACAGCGGGATCAGCAGGAGCATCATCCAGAAGTAGGACGACGGCGACGGCGGCGCGATCACGGTCGCCATCTTGCTGCCGACCCTCGGGCCCATCTCGGCCACCGTGGCGGCCAGGCGGAGGCCGGTCAGGCCCATGCTCACCAGGTTCAGGAGCGCCGTCATCATGCTGGCCAGCATCACGGTGAAGAACTTGCCCAGGACGATCTCGGTCCGGGTGGCCGGGCTGATCAGGAGCGTCTCCATCGTCCCGCGCTCCTTCTCGCCGGCGCAGAGGTCGACGGCCGGGTAGAAGGCGCCGGTGAGGGCCATGATCACCAGGAGGAACGGGAAGAGGCGGGCCCAGATGCTCCCGCCGGCCTCGCCCTCGGGGGCGACGTCCTCGCCCTCGACCGCGACCGGCTCGGTGTATCCGGGCGGCTTCCTGTCGCGCTCCAGCCGGACCCGGACGATGGCGTCTCGCCACCCCTCCAGGACCTCCCGGAGCCGGAGGTAGGTGACCTGGCTCGCCTCGTCGGTGCTGTCGTAGAGGATCGGCAGCCGCGCCGAGCCGACCTCGTCGATCCGCCGCTTCAGGTCGGCCGGGACGACGATCACCGCGTCGGCCAGCCCGCCCCGGAGCCCCTCCCGGACCGCGCCGGGGCGGCTCCAGTCCCAGTCCGGCGTCGACCGGACGACCTTGAGCCGGGCGGCGTCCTTCTCCCGGGAGAAGAAGGCGGGGTTGAAGCCGTCGCGATCCCGGTTCAGGAGCGGGGGCGAGTCGGGCAGGTTGGCGGCGCCGATGACCACGACCGTCCTCGGCGTGGCCTCGAACGCCTCGGTCAGCTTGAGGATCCCGATCCCCAGGATCGGGTAGAGCAGGACCGGCAGGACGAAGACCATGAACAGGGTCCGGCGGTCGCGGACCTGGTCGCGGACCTCGCGGAAGAAGATCGTCCGGACGTTCGACCATCGGGTGCGCCGGGCCATCAGTCGCGACCCCACGCCGGCCCGACGGCGGCCCGGCCGGCGCGGTCGACCAGGTGGAAGAACAGCTCTTCCAGGTCGGGCTGGTCGAACCGGTCGAGCAGCTCGGCCGGCTCGCCCTCGGCCTGGACCCGCCCCTTGTGGATGATCGCCACCCGCGAGCAGAGCTTCTCGACCTCGTGCATCGCGTGGGTCGAGAAGACGATCGTCTTGCCCTGGTCGCGCAGCTCGGCGATCTTGAGGAGGACCACCCGGGCCACCAGGACGTCGAGCCCCGAGGTCGGCTCGTCGAAGATCAGGACGGGCGGGTCGTGGACGATCGTCCGGGCGATCGAGACCTTCTGCCGCATCCCGGTCGACATCTTCGACCCCAGGACGTCGCGGAAGTCGTCCATCTGGAGCCAGCCGAAGATCGCCTCCATCCGGTCGCGGAGCGGGCCCTTCTCCATCCCGTAGAGCCGGCCGAAATACTCGACCAGCTCCCAGGCCGTCATCCGGTCGTAGATCCCCGTGCTGGCCGACATGTAGCCGATCCGAGACCGGACCGCCTCGGGCTCATCGGCCACGTCATGCCCGGCGACGATCGCCCGGCCCCCGGAGGGCCTCAGGACGGTGCTGAGGATCCGGAGCGTGGTCGTCTTGCCCGCCCCGTTCGGCCCCAGCAGGCCGAAGATGGCGCCCGGGCGGCACTCGAAGCTCACGTCGACGACGGCCGGGATCCACCCCCGGCGGTAGTCCCGGAACGACTTCGAGAGGTGCTCGACTCGGATCACGCGACGGCTCGGCACGAGGTGCGAGGGGACGGAGGAAGACCCGGAGGACGGGGCCCCGGGAGCCCGCCCATTCCATGATGGGTCGCGGATGAGTCCCGTGCAACCCCCGCCCGCGGATTGACGGGGCGGGGAATAGCCCGCCTTTGCCGGATCGACGCCATCGGATAAGATGGACCCTCGGTCACCGCCGGATGGTCGGAGGAGCAACCGATGGCCACGATCACATCGCCCGATACCCCCGTCGAGTTGAACCCGATCGTCGCCCCGGATGACCGCCTCGGGCTCGATCCCGGGGTCGGGCATTCCCCCGTCGAGACGAATCCGGTCGCCCCGGATGGTGCCCTTTATGAGGTGGTCGACGGCGTGGTCGTGGGGACGTCGTCCATGGGTGCTTATCCGGTCAAACTTGCAACGACCCTGGGTATTCACCTCGGGATTCACCTCCTGGCCCACCCTTCCGGGCAGATTTCCATCGAGGGTCTGTTCCGGATCGACGCCAGGAACCAGAAACGGCCCGACGTCGCATTCATCTCCCATGAGAGGTGGCCGAGAGGCCGAAGGCCGCCGGACGGCGACCCGTGGGAGGTGATCCCGGACCTGGCGATCGAGGTCATCAGCAAGAGCGACCTGGCCTGGGACGTCCTCGCGAAAGTCCGCCACTACCTCGATGCCGGAGTCAGGGCCGTCTGGCTCGTCTATCCGAAAGAGGAAGTGATCCACATTTATGAATCGTTCGCGAACATCCGCGTCCTGACCCGTGCCGACGAACTCGACGGCGGCGACGTGATCCCCGGCTTCCGCCTCCCCCTGGCCAGCCTCTTCGAGGAGGAAGCCGAGGGGGAGGCCGCCGGGCCGGCCGCCTAGCCGACCGGGGCGAGGTCAACGGCCGGCGGCTCGGCGTCGATGAGCTCGTAGGAGACGTTCCGCTGGCGGGGGATGTAGCCGGAATCGCGGATCGCCCGCCGGATCTGCTCGAGCGACAGGTGATGGACGGTCCCGGCCGAGGCGACGACGTTCTCCTCGATCATCAGGCTCCCCATGTCGTTGGCGCCGAAGTAGAGGGCGAGCTGGCCGATCTTCGGCCCCTGCGTCACCCACGACGACTGGATGTTGGGGACGTTGTCGAGGTAGAGCCTCGAGACGGCCTGGGTCCGGAGGTACTCGAACGCTCCCACGGGCGGGACGTCGGCCATCCCGGTGTGCTCGGGCTGGAACGTCCAGGAGATGAACGCGGTCAGCCCGCCCGTCTCGTCCTGGAGCTGCCGGACCCGCTCCATGTGCTCGACCCGCTCCTCCAGGGTCTCGACGTGGCCGTACATCATCGTGGCGGTCGAGATCCCGCCCAGCTCGTGCCAGGCCCGATGGACGTCGAGCCAGCCGTCGGTGAGCACCTTGCCCCGGGTGATCTCCTTCCGGACCCGGTCGACCAGGATCTCGCCGCCGCCGCCGGGGAGGCTCCCGAGGCCGGCCTCCTTCAGCCTCGACAGGACCTCCCGGAGCGGCATCTTGAACTTCTTGCCGAAGAAGTAGATCTCCGGCGGGCTGAAGCCGTGGATGTTGACCTGCGGATAATGCGCCTTGATGTCCCGGAGGAGGTCGAGATACCAGTCGAACGGCAATTCGGGGTGCAGGCCGCCCTGCATCAAGATCTGGTCGCCGCCCAGCTCGACGGCCTCGCGGATCTTGTCGAGCAGGACCGGGCGACCGAGCACATAAGCCTCGGCGTCGCCGACCTTCCGGTAGAAGGCGCAGAAGTCGCAGACCGCGGCGCAGACGTTGGTATAATTGATGTTCCGGTCGATGTTGTAGGTCCGATAGGGCTCGGGGTGGAGCCGCTTGCAGACCTCGTCGGCGGCCCGGCCGAGGGCGAGGAGATCGGGGGATCGGAGCAGCGCGACGCCGTCGTCGGGCGTCAGCCGCCCCCCTTCAACGGCGCGCCGCAAGATCGCGTCGACGGTGGAAGACAAGTTCAGCTCCTTGGGGGGCGAGGCCCCGGTCGGCGGCCATCCGGGCGAACCGGCGGAGGCCGGCGATTTCCGGCTCGCCGAGGTCATACGATAGCACGCGCGTGAGGTATTCGTGGCAGGCGACCGGGTCGAGCCCGAGCCTCGGGCCGAAGGCCGCCGCCAGCTCGTCGGCGTGCGCCAGCCCGTCGGCCCGGCACCCGGCCAGGACCTCGGGGAGGTCGCCGAGGTCGACGCCGGGGCGAACCACCCAGAGCGCGAACACGAAGGGGAGCCCCGTCAGGCCCTGCCACGCCTCGGCCAGGTCGACCACGGCGTGGAAGGGCGCGTCGGGCACCTTCATCGCCCGGTCGCCGATGACCAGGACGGCATCGGCGGTGCTCTCCAGCGCCGAGACGCCCATCGGCAGCGACTCGATCGTCGAGGGCCGGACCCCGTGCCGGGCGTCGAGCCAGACCCGGGTCAGGACCTGGCTGGTCCTCGAACCCTCGTCGAGCGCCAGCCGGTCGATCCGATCCAGCGGGACCCGGCTGAACAGCTTGACGCTCCGGACCGGGCCCCGGGCGGCGATGGCGAATCCCGGCAAGATCTCGTAGCCCGACGAGGCACCCCGGAGGTATTCGACCGACGGGATCAGGGCCAGATCGAGGTCGCCCGAGGCGAGCCGCGACGCCAGCCGACTGGGCAGGTCCATCGACAGGACCACGCCCTCGGGCGCGCGATCCTCCAGCCGATAATAGAGCGGCTTGGCGTTGAGATAGCTGACGGCCCCGACGCGGATCGCGTGCGACATGGGCACCTCGGATCCTCGGATGTCGGCCGGCCCGGTCGCGGCGGCCGGTCGAAGGTTTCAGAAGCCATTGAAATTATAGTCGGACCGCGGGCGAACTCAACGCCAGGTCGCCCGATCGCGGGCCTTCGGGCGGGAATCCGGGACGGATCGGGGTGGAACGGCGGGGGGCGCGCGGTGTAGGCTGGGATGCCTCGATCCGGGTCGGACCGCGCCAGGCCGGCGTCCCGGATTGACACCCGGGGGCGGCGTGCCTATCATGCCCGGCCCTTCGGCGCGGCGGCGACACCACGGGGGGACGGCATCGCGATGGCCAATGCATTGAAGCAAGAAGACCTGGAGTCCTACCGCGAGTCGCTGCTCGGCCTCCAGGCCCGGCTCCGGGGCGACCTCGACCAGATGACCGACGAGGCCCTCGGGCGCGGCCAGCCCGAGTCGTCGGGCAACCTGTCCAACGTCCCGCTGCACATGGCCGACGTGGGGACCGAGAATTACGACCAGGAATTCACCCTCAGCCTGATCGAGAACGAGCAGGACACGCTCGGGCAGATCAACGACGCCCTGGGGCGGATCGAGGCCGGGTCCTACGGCCGGTGCGAGGAATGCGGCGAGCTGATCGCCAAGCCCCGGCTCCAGGCCCTGCCCTACGCGCGGCACTGCATCGGGTGCGCGCGGGCGATGGAGAGCCGGGGATGATGGAGGCGATCACCGCGCGGCCGACGTCCCGGCGGATCCCCGCCGGCCGGTTCTTCCTGTTCTGGGCCATCGCCCTGGCCGGCGCCGGCTTCGACCTGGGGACGAAGTCCTACTTCTTCAACTGGATCGGCGAGCCGCACGCCCGGGAGCGGCCGGTGACGGTGATCCGCGACGTCCTGGAGTTGCAGACCAGCTACAACCCCGGGGCACTCTGGGGCTTCATGAGGTCGGTCCCGTACAGCCCGCAGATCTTCGCGGCCCTGTCGATCGTGGCCGCCGCCGGCATCTGCGTCTGGCTGTTCGTGCTGGGCGCGGCCGTCGACCGCCGGCTGACGGTCGCCCTGGCGCTGATCATGGCCGGGGCGCTGGGCAACTGCTACGACCGGCTGGTCCTGGGCAAGGTCCGCGACTTCGTCCACCTCCACGTCGACGCGATCCGTTTCGACTGCGCGATCTTCAACTTCGCCGACAACATGCTCGTGGTCGGCGCCGTGGCGCTGGTGCTGCTCGCCCTCCGGCCCGAGGCCCATCCGGAGGCCGAGACGGCCCCGATCGAGCCGACGGCGGCCGCCCGAGCCGGCCCCCCCTAGACGTCGTAATAGAGCGTGAACTCGTAGGGATGGGGCCGCTGGCGGATCGCCTCGATCTCGTGGGTCCGCTTGTACCAGATCCAGGTGTCAATGACGTCGGGCGTGAAGACGTCGCCGCGGAGGAGGAACTCGTGGTCGGCGCGGAGGGCGTCGAGCGAGGCGTCGAGCGACCGGGGGACGGCCGGGACGTTGGCGAGCTCCTCCGGCTGGAGGTCGTAGATATCCTTGTCGAGCGGGTCGCCGGGCCGGGCCTTGGTCTGGATCCCGTCCAGCGCCGCCATGAGCATGGCCGAATAGAGCAGGTAGGGGTTGGCGGCGGCGTCGGGGGCCCGGAACTCGATCCGGCGGCTTTTGGGGCTCGGGCTGTGGACCGGGATCCGGATCACGGCCGCGCGGTTCCTCCGGCTGTACGACAGCTTGGTCGGGGCCTCGAAGCCGGGGATCAGCCGCTTGTAGCTGTTGGTGGTGGGGTTGGCGAAGGCGCAGAGCGCCGGGGCGTGCTTGAGGAGGCCGCCGATGGCGTACATCCCCAGGTCGCTCAGGCCGGCGTAGCCGTTGCCGGCCAGGATCGGCTGGTTCTCCTTCCAGAGCGTGAAATGGACGTGCAGGCCCGAGCCGTTGTCGCCGTGGAGCGGCTTGGGCATGAAGGTCGCCGTCTTGCCGTGGCGGCGGGCGACGTTCCGGATGATGTACCGGGCGAGCATCACCTGATCGGCGCCCTCGACCAGCGGCTGCGAGACCAGGTCGATCTCGGACTGGCCGCCGGTGGCGGCCTCGTGGTAATGCGCCGCGGTGGCGATCCCGCATTCGGCCATCCGCTGGGCCATCTCGGTCCGGAGGTCGGCCAGGCTGTCGGTGGGCGGGCAGGGGAAGTAGCCCAGGCCCGAGCCGGCCTTGTACCCCAGGTTCGGCCCGACGGCCTGGCCCCGGTTCCAGGCCCCCTCGGCCGAGTCGACGTGGTAATACGCCTCGTGCCCGTTCTGATCGAACCGGACGTCGTCGAAGATGAAGAACTCCAGCTCCGGGGCCAGCCGGCAGGCGTCGGCCAGGCCGGTGCTCTTCATGTAGCTGACGGCCTTCCGGGCGATGTTCCGGGGGTCCCGGGTGTAATCCTGCTGGGTGATCGGGTCCTGGATGTTGCAGATCATCGTCAGGGTCGGCCGCGCCGTGAACGGGTCGATCAGCGCGGTCTCCGGCTGGGGGACGACCAGCAGATCGGCCTCGTTGATCGCCCGCCAGCCGACGACGCTCGACCCGTCGAAGCCGATCCCTTCCTCGAACGTCTCCTCGGTCAGCGCGTCGGCCGGGATGGCGAAGTGCTGCCAGACCCCCGGGAAGTCCATGAACCGGAGGTCGACGGTCGTGGCCTCGCTCTGGCGGATCTGCGCCAAGACCTCTTTCGGTGTCACCGCGAGCTGTCCTTTCCGTGGCGCCCAGATCCGGGATCCGCCTGGCTGCCAATTACCCGGTCGGGCCGAGACCTTCCAAATTAACGGACGACCCCACCGGCGACCAGACCTCGACCGGCCCGGTTCGCGAATTACCGCCCATCGAGCCCCGGTCCGGGCGGCGGTGGCGATCACGATCCGCCCGGAAGGGAATGGGTTTGTTCCGGTGCGCCAGGCCAAGCCTGGTGGATCTTGTCAGTTGAGAGGTGCTGATCATGGGAATTGCTCGTTCGCCATGAAGCCAACCAGCGGCGTCACG
>JAABUK010002528.1_pt1 | contig 32672 bp, 20 predicted proteins | sample 5559141 | NCBI WGS metagenome assembly JAABUK01 (sample SAMN10711869, study PRJNA513367) | rock metagenome | isolation source: Antarctica rocks | place: Antarctica: Victoria Land, Pudding Butte nord | collected 2016-01-03 | reverse complement strand
GCGGCGGCGAGGAAGGGTCATACCAAGGCGACGAGGAAGAAACTGCGAGCGTTGGGCATCAAACTCACCGAAGTTCCCCGATGCTCCTGGGGAAAGACTTAGCGCTGTAGTACTAAGCTAAGCCAACGAAAATCCGGTTGTGATCGTCAGTAAGTCCAAGTTGACTTCGATGAGTTCGGAGAGTGCCCCTCCCGGATCCGTGCCCGAGGATGGCGGGGGGCTCCGCTGATACGCCGCCGTCGAAATGGGTCCACGAAGGACCTTCACCGCTTCCGGACCTCTGGCTCGTTGGCCCTCCCCGCGCGAAGGGCCTGGGCTTTCGGGCGAGCCGACTCGGCCAATGACGGGCCGGGTGGGTCCTTCCGAATTCTCGACATCATCTTTGTTCCTACCGACCCGCCCGAAGCACCTCCCATGAGCCTTTTCTTCGATCGCACGAGAGGCCGGAAGTTGGCCCCGACGTCGTCCAGGCGTGACCCCAAAGCTCGCAGGGGTGCCCGCCGGGACGTGGCCTACCAGCCCTGCCAGGCGATGGAGATGCGGCTGGAGGATCGGCTCCTGCTGGCGCAGGCGCAGTGGGTGGAACTCGGGCCGGCGCCGATCGTCAACGCCCAGCTCCCCGGCCCGCCCCAGGCGGCCAGCGGCCGGCTCGCCGGCGTGGCGGCCAGCCCGACCGACCCGTCGACGTATTACGTCGCGGCGGCCGGCGGCGGGGTCTGGAAGACGACCAACGCAGGGGCCAGCTGGAAGCCGATGACTGACAGCCAGCAGACGTTGGCCATGGGGGCCATCGCCGTCGCACCGACCAACGGCAACATCCTCTACGCGGGGACCGGCGAGGCCGACAACTCGGGCGACTCGCAGCCCGGCGTGGGGATCCTCCGCTCGACCGACGCCGGCGCGACCTGGACGCTCTCGCAAGGGCCGGGCAATATCTTCTTCAACTCGGGCCTGACGACCTCGAAGATCGCCGTCGACCCGACCAACCCCAACGTCGTCTACGCGGCGATGGCCAACCTGGGCGAGAACAAGGGGTTCCGTGCCGGGACGGGGATTTACAAGTCGACCGACGGCGGCGTCACCTGGGCGAACACCACGGCTTCGATCAACACCAACGTCGCCTACTCCGACGTTGCCATCAACCCGAAGAGCCCCAGCACGCTCACCATGGCGATCGGCTCGGTCTTTGGCAGCAACGATAACGGGGTCTACCAGTCGACCAACGCCGGCCAGACCTGGACCCTGCTCAACATCGGCAAGGCCAACACCGACTTCGGCCGGATCTCGGTGGCGGTCTCGCCGAGCAACCCGCAGGTGGTCTACACGACCGTCGAGAGCGTCTCCACCAGCGGCGTCCTCCTCGTGGCCAGGACCGACAACGGCGGGACCAGCTGGACCGACGTCACCCCGAGCGTCAACTACATGGGCGGCCAGGGCTGGTACGACCAGTGGGCCAGCGTGAACCCGACCAACTCGGCGAACGTCTTCGTCGGGGGCTCGGCCGGCGACAGCAGCCCGATCCTGGAGTCGCTCGACAGCGGCGCGACCTGGTCGCAGATCGGCCAGAGCTCCAGCTCCAACGGCAGCAACGGCCCGCACGCCGACCACCACGCCGCCGCCTGGACCTCCGACGGCAAGCTGATCGAAGGGAACGACGGCGGGATCTGGCGGCTGGACGACCCGACCCCCTCCAGCATCAAGTGGACCGACCTGAACGCGGCGATCAGCACGATCCAGTTCCAGGGGATCGCCCTCGATCCGGCCGACCCGACGATCGCCCTCGGCGGCAGCCAGGACAACGGCACCGAGCGCTATTCCGGCTCGCTCGGCTGGACCTTGACCGACGGCGGCGACGGCGGCGAGGTCGCCTTCGACCAGCAAGACCCGACGATCGCCTACCACGTCGCCCCGATCGCCAGCTTCGGGCCGAACGACTACTTCCGCAAGTCGACCGACGGAGGCAAGACCTGGGGCTCGTACGCCAGCGGCCTCCCCAACAGCGGGGCCGACGAGGCGGGCCCGGGCCAGAGCACGAACTTTTACCCGCCCTTCGTCCTCGACCCCAATAACGGCCAGCGGCTGATCCTCGGCTCGTCCGACCTCTACCTCTCGACCGACGGCGCGAATAGCTGGACGAACCTGACGGCGGGCAAGTCCGGCTGGCCGAGCACCGACCCGACCAACGCCCTGGCGATCTCCACGACCAACGGCGGCAACACGATCTACGCGGCGATCGGCGGCGGCTCCGGCACCAAGCTGCTGGTCAGCTCCGACGGCGGCCAGACCTGGACGACCCGGAACCTGCCATCGGGCACCGGCACGATCAGCGACCTCCAGATCGACCCGACCAACGATCAGGTCGCCTACGCGGTCACCTCGTCGTTCGGCTCGAATCCGGGGCACGTCTTCCAGACCATTAACCGTGGGGCGAGCTGGACGAGCATCTCGGCAAACCTGCCCGACCTGCCGACCTGGACGCTCCAGATCGACCCGAACACCCCGGGCACTCTCTACGTCGGCAACGACACGGGCGTCTCCTACACGATCAACGGCGGCTCGTCCTGGGCGACGTTGGGGACGGGCCTGCCCCATGCCCAGGTCCTCCAGCTCGACCTGAACGCGGCCTTCAACACCCTCGGCGCCGCCACCCACGGCCGGGGGATGTTCGAGATCCCCACGCCCGGCGTCCTGGTCACGATCGTCAACCCCGCCTCGGCCACGCCGAATCCGGTCACCTCGACGTCGACCCGCCTCTCGGTGCTCGCGGCCGACCCCTCGGGCGAGTCGACCCTGACCTACACCTGGTCCACCACGTCGGCCCCGGTCGGGGTGCGGACCCCGACCTTCTCGGCCAACGGCACCAACGCCGCCAAGAGCGACACGGCGACCTTCTACGCCGTCGGCCAGTACACCTTCCAGGTCCGGGTGAAGAACCTCCAGGGCCAGACGGTCGTCTCGTCGGTGACGGTGAACGTGGACCCCGTCTTCCAGTCGCTGGCGATCTCGCCGTCGAAGCAGGAAGTCCCCGCCGGCGGGACCTTGCAATTCAACGCCTCCGGGGCCGACCAGTTCGGCAACCCGATCACCAGCTCGAACATCAGCGCGACCTGGGCCGTCACCTCGGGCACGGGCACCGTCAGCACGACCGGGCTCTACACCGCCCCGGCCTCCGGGACGATCGCCACGGTGACGGCCACCTCGGGCGTCTATACCCGATCGGCCACGGTCTACGTCCTGTCGAACCCCTGGGGCCAGTCCGACGTCGGGTCCCCCGTCACGACCGGATATGCCGCCGACAACAATGCCGGGACGTTCACCATCCTGGGCGCGGGGACGGGGATCGCCGGGACCTCGGACCAGTTCCAGTTCGCTTACCAGCCGCTGACGGGCAATAGCACGATCATCGCCAAGGTCGTCAGCGAGCAAAACGTCGTCAAGGCGGGCGTCATGTTCCGCGCGGACACCTCGCCCAACGCGCCTTACGTGCTGATGTTCTTCGTGCCCGGGAAGGGGATTTCCTTCCAGTACCGGAGCACGACGCTCGGCGGCACGACCATCGCCACCGTGCCGGGCTCGTCCTCGTCCTACTACCTGGAACTGGTGCGGACCGGGAACCTGTTCGTCGGCTCCTACTCGCTCGACGGGAAGGCCTGGACCCAGGACGGGCCCGGGGTGACGATCGCCGCGATGGGCGCCACGATCGACGGCGGGCTGGCCTCGACCAGCGGGACGCCCTCGACGATCGGGACGACGATCTTCGGGAGCGTCGCCGAGGACGCCGTGCCGACGATCGTCTCCCCGGCCTCGGTCTCCCCCAGCCCGGTGACGACCAGGACGGCGGCCCTCTCGGTCCTCGGCGGCGACGCCGAGGGCGAGTCGGTCCTCACCTACACCTGGACGACGACCGCCAGGCCGCTCGGGGCGCCCGCCCCGACCTACTCGGTCAACGGGACCAACGCCGCCAAGAACGACGTCGTCTCCTTCGCCAAGTCGGGCGTCTATACGCTCACGGTCACCGCGACGAACCCGCTGGGCTACTCGGTCAGCAGTTCGGTGTCGGTGCTGGTCGTGCAGACGCTCGCGACGCTCCGCATGACCCCGACGACGGTGAACCTGCCCGCCGGGGGCCAGCAGCAGTTCACGACCTCCCTGCTCGACCAGTTCGGCGTCCCGCTGGCCAAGCAACCGATCTTCACCTATTCGATCATCGCGGGCGGCGTGGGCGGGAAGATCACCTCCAACGGGCTCTACACCGCGCCTTCGAATCGCTCGGGGATCGATCGGATCAATGTGACCGGCGGGGGCCAGGCGGCCGTCGCCACGGTCACCGTCACCTTCGGCGCGGGCGTCGCGGTCCGCGAGCCGGTCGGGCCGACGCAGGCCACCGTCAGCCTCGCCTCGGTCGGCTGGGGTGCGGCGGGCTCGGCCTCGTTGGTCACGGCGGCCGACGGCCTCCGACTCCTCCCGATCGGCCGTTCGACCGACCTTCCCTGGGCGAACATCCAGTCCCTGACGATCACCCTGAGTCAGGCCCGGCCGCTCTCGGCGTCCGACGTGAAGGTGACCGGCCTCTCGGTCGCCGATTACGGGCCCGTGACGGTCACGCCGGTCGCCGGCTCGACCGCCTCGTACCTGATCACGCTGGCCAGGCCGATCGCCTCGGCCGACCGGCTCACCCTGACGGTCGGCAACGCCGGGCTGGCGACCTTCACCCGGAGGCTCGACGTGCTCCCCGGCGACGTCAACGATGACGGGATCGTCACCCAGGCCGACGCGACCATCGCCTCGGGCTACCTGACCTCGCTGTTCATCGCCGCGGACATCCTCGGCGAAGGTCCGGTGACGACCAAGGGGGTGAAGATGATCCAGCTCCTCAATGGAACCAGGCTCCCCGGCCTGACGTCCTGAACCCGACCTCGGACGATGAATGGTAGGCCGGCCGGGGGATTGCCCTGGCCGGCCTCCTCGCCCTGCAAGCGTTCGAAGTGACGTCAGTTGGCGTTAGTGAAGAGCGCCGATTCCATGGCCGAGAGGAAATGGATGAACAGCGGAGAGGCGGCCGACTTCTTGCCGTGGCCCCCCCCGGGGACGAACAGGTCGCTCGTCGACTCGTTGGAGAATCCGGTCGGCATTTCCTGGAGGACGGCGAACAAGGCCGCGTCGAAGGCGCCGTTGGTGAGGTCGCCGCTGGCGTTGAGTCGGCCGGCGATGTCGTCGATGGTCTTGGTGAGGCTGTTATCGAACTGGCCGACGAACGGGGTCGGAGCGAGGCCTTCCATCGATCGGGCCCACTGCTTGATCAGGCCGCCGACGGTGCCGGCGTCCAGGGTCTCGGAGCCCCCGCCTTTATCCGGCTGGGCGGCCACGAAGGTATTGGGCGGGGGGGCCAGGGCGATCGAGCCGTTGCCCATGTTCAGGGTCATCGCGTAAGCGCCGGCGCCGGTCGCGGTCGGGTTGGAGGCGAGGACCTTGATGTAATACGTCGTGTTGGGCGTCACGCTGGTCGACACCGCAATCGTGGCCCCGTAGGCGTTCGTCGGCGCGGAGAGTTGGACCAGCCCCTGCAGCGCCGCGTTGTAGATCTGGACCCGGGGGCTGAGTTCGCTCAGGTTGGTCGATTGCACCTGCGCCGTCAGCGTCCCGCTGGTGTTGGCCGGCGTCGTCACCTTGAACCAGTAGCCCTCCGAGGGGTTGACGACGTTCAGGCCGGGCAGATAGACCTGGTTATTGGAGGCGGTCATGAACGAGGTGACGTTGGCGGCCCTGGCGGCCGTCAAGTTGCCGGTGTTCACGACAAAGGGGTCTTCCTGCCTCCGCCCCCAGACGGCCTGGACCCCATTGATGTCGTCGGTGTTGGGCGATTGCTCGACGCCCCCGTAATAGGGGTACATCACCGCGTTGATGTCGGTCGAGTGCCCCACCCCGAGGGCGTGGCCGATCTCGTGGATCGCGACGGACTGCAGGTCGTAGTCGGAATTGATGTGGAAGTTCTGGGTGGTGTTGAAGAAGATGTCTCCCGAGTCGGAACCCCCGTTGGCCGGGGGCGGGATGAGGGTCAGTGACAGGGTGCCCGAGGAGAGCGCCAGCCCCCCGATGCGGATGTCGCCGAACTCGGGGCTCCCTTGCTGGTAGGTCCCCGACCCGAAGGGCGCCCCGTCATCGGGGACCTGGGCGAAGTTGACGTTGGCGACGGCCTCCCACTGGGCGAAGGCGTCGTTGATGGAGTTGATCCAGTTGCCCGCCCCGAACTTCTGGTTCATCGTCGAGACGAAGTTGCTGGGGATCCCGCCGAGGTTGGTGCCGTCGGGCATGATGCTCCAGGTGATCCGGCTGCCCATGCTGAAGTGGTCGCCGGTCACGGCGTAGAGCAGCATCCGATCTTCCAGGCCCTCGAGGACGGGCCGGAGGGATCGACGGCGGGTGGTATTCGCGGCATCGCGAATCGGGTTGGCCAGGTCCTTCATGGCTGACTCTCCGAAAAAAACGGACTCGCCCGCGACGGCCGAGGTTCGGCCGGACTTCGCCGGGTCGAGGTCGGTCCGGCCGTGGACGATCCGAGTCGGGCCGGGCCCCGATCGTCCGCCTCCTGGACTCGTACCAAGCGACCGGCAGGCGAGGGGCGCAGCCGTCTTCCCTGGCCGGAACCCGGTCCACGATCCCTGGAATCGGGCCGCCCACTGCCTACCAACCTAAAACTAGGTCACGTCCAGGAAAGTTGCCGAAAGATCGAGATGGTCCCGCCCGACTTGCCTAAGATGATGGGAAAGCGGGGCCATCAACCTGCGGTCGAAGCGACGGGGGCGGCGAACTTGAACCGAACCGAGGGACGAAGCAGCAGGGGCCGATTCGCGGCCTATCGGGCGAAGATCGCCGGCGGACGAGAGCCCGACCCGAAGGATTTGAAGGGCCGAGGGTCGGCCCGGCACCGGTCGATCGGGCGACTTTATCGGGAACTCTACCGGGCCCTCCGCGGCCAGAGGTCGGCCATCACCCTGGCGCTGCTGACTCTCACGGTCGGCACGACCTTGAGACTGGTCCCACCGGCGGCCACGAAGCTGGTCATCGACCATGTCTTGCTGAGCAAGCCCCTGCCTCCTCATTTACCGCCCTGGCTCCCGATCCCGGGGACGCCCCGGGGCTTGCTCTTCGCCCTGGTGGGCGCGGTCTTCGCCGTCTCGGTCATCGGGACGGCCATCGGCCTCTGGGGGCGCTGGCTCTCCACCCGGGCGAGCAAGCGGCTCCAGGTCACCACCCGCCGCAAGGTCTTCGAGCACGCCGCGAGGCTCCCATTGCATCGGGTCTATCAGCTCAAGGCTGGCGGGGCCGCCAGCCTGCTCCGTGAGGACGCCGGGGGCGTCGGCGAGCTGGTCTTCAGCATGCTCTACAACCCCTGGCGGGCCGTCGTCCAGCTCCTCGGCGGCCTGGCAATCCTGGCCTGGGTCGACTGGCGGCTCCTCCTCGGGGCACTGGTCCTCGCCCCAGGCGCGGTCGCCTCCGACCGGCTCTGGAACGGCCGGCTCCGCCCGCTCTACCGCGACGTCCGCAAGCAGCGACAGGAGATCGACGCCCGTTCCGCCGAGGCCTTCGGCGGCATGCGGGTCGTCCGCGCCTTCGGCCGTCAGCGGCGCGAGTCGGCCCGGTTCGTCGGCTCGAACCACCTCATGGCCCGCCAGGAATTCTACGCCTGGTGGTGGACCCGGATCGTCGAGGTCGTCTGGGAACTCTTCCTCCCGGCGGCCTCCGGCTCGATGCTCCTCTTCGGCGGGATGGCCGTCCTCGACGGCCGCCTGACCCTGGGCGACCTGATGATGTTCCTGGTCTACCTGGCCATGCTCCTGGAACCCCTGGCCGTCCTGGCCACCAGCGCCACGACCTTGCAGAATAACCTCTCGGGGTTCGATCGGGTCCTCGACCTGCTCGAAGAGCCCCGCGAGATGGCCTCCGGGCCGGGGGCCCTGCTGGTGAACAAGGCGACCAGCCGGGGCCGGATCACCCTCGACGGCGTCGGCTTCACTTACCCGACCGCCGAGGGCGAGGTCCTCCACGAGATCAGCCTCGACGTCGAGCCCGGCTCGGTCATCGCGCTCGTCGGCCGTTCGGGCGCCGGCAAGACGACCCTCTGCAACCTGATCGCCCGGTTTTACGACCCGACCCAAGGCGCGATCCGGCTCGACGGTGTCGACCTCCGCGACATCGAGGTCGAGAGCTATCGCCGGCTCCTCGGCATCGTCGAGCAGGACGTCTTCCTCTTCGACGGCACCATCGCCGAGAACATTGCCTACGCCTCGCGAAGGCCGACCCTCGATGAAGTCCGCAACGCCGCAAGGCTCGCCAACGCCGACGAGTTCATCGACGACCTGCCCGAGGGGTACGAGACGCTCATCGGCGAGCGGGGGGTGAGGCTCAGTGGCGGGCAACGCCAGCGGCTGGCGATCGCCCGGGCGATCCTGGCCGACCCGACGATCTTCATCCTCGACGAGGCGACGAGCAACCTCGACAGCCGGAGCGAACGTTTGATCCAGTCGGCCCTGGCCCACCTGATGCGCGGGCGAACCTCGTTCGTCATCGCCCACCGGCTCAGCACGATCCGGTCGGCCGACCTGATCCTCGTCCTTGAAGGCGGCTCGATCATCGAGTCCGGCACCCATGACGAGCTACTAGCCCGGGATGGCTCTTATCGCGAGATGGTCGACTTGCAGAGCATGGAGCAGTCGAGCTAGAGGATTGTGCGATCGACCGGTCGACGCGAAAGTTCGGGGGAGAGGTGCGTCGGCCGGTCGAATCTGGCGGGTTTCTTCCTGAATCAATGGTGGTGGCCCATCGCCTGGACCATCGCCTTGCAAGCGGCCTCGCAGCGGACCAGCGCCTTGGTGGCGGCCTTCATCTCCTCGGAATCGAACTTGGAGATGACGGCCAGGGTGTCCTTGCAGGCGTCGGCGCAGGCCTCGCACGAGTGGGCCATCAGGGGGCTGTGCTTGGCGATGTTGCAAGCCGAGAGGGCACAGAACCCCGCGCAGTCGGCGGCGTAACGGAGCGGCTTGGCGTGCTCCTTCTTCCCCTCGGCGACCTGCGTCACGCAGTGGTTGAAGGCCATGTCGCACGCCTCGGCGCATTCGCCGCAAGCTTCGAGGCATTCCTTGTGGACGGAGTTGAGCTTCGCGTGGGCCTCGTCGGCGGCGAAGGCCTCGCGACCAGAAAGGGCGGCGATTCCGAAAGCTCCCGCGCCCAGCATCCCGAACATCTCGCGACGGTCCATGGTTGGTCTCCTGTTGATAGAGTGGGTCTTCACGACGAAAGGCAAACCGACCCCCGGGGCAGTCGTCACGAAAGGACAAGCCTGCAATTTCGGGTCCGTCGGATCGAAAAATGTCGAAATTTCCGCGCTGAGGGGCTCAGAGGTCCCAGACGCGGACGCCTTCGAGGAAGCAGGAGACGACGCCGTCCTCGCTGATCTTGAGGACCGGACCGTGCCGGCTGGCGACGATCGCGGCGGTGGTCCTGGCCCCCTCGGCGAACGTGTCGGTCGAGCCCGAGGCGTCGTGGCGGAGGATCGCCCCGAAGGCCAGGAGTCGGCCCGAGCGGTCGACGGCGGTCGCGCCGTCGAGCCCGGCGTAGGCCTCCAGGACGGTTGGATCGAGGTCGACGACCGACCGGCCTCGCCCCAGGTAATGCAGCGCCCGCTTGGACAGAGGGTCGCCCGGCGTCAGGCCTGGCGAGGGCCCTTCGGCCGGCTCGTCGGCCAGCAGGTCGTGCGGGGAGATCAGCCGACCGATCGCCCCGGGCACGTCGTCGATCACGACGAACAGCCCGCCCTGGCGGCATTCGGACAGGTCGAGCGCGGCCTGGAACAGGGCCCTCGCCAGCTTCGGGTCGCCGACCGCCCCGGCCCAGGTCGCGTAATTGCTCGCCGGGTCGAGCAGCCGCCAGCGCCCGTGCGAGAAGGCGAACGCCTGCGACCCCTCGGCGAACAGCTTGATCTCCTGATTCGGGCTCAGCACGACGCAGAGGTTCCCGCCCGTCCGGGTCGCCCGGGCGTGGGCCGAGTATTCCCGGGCGCAAGGGACTTCGGCCTGCCCACCGCCGTCGACCAAGGCCGCCAAGGCCGCCACGTCGACGACCTCGACGAGCTTGCCGAGGTGGTCGACCAGGAAAAGCGTCCGCTTGCCGTCGCAGAGCCGGTGGATGCTCTTGAGGGCCGTCAGCTCGACTCCGTAATCCAGGGCATCCGGGGCGGCCCGGTCGGTCGGGTCGTCCGAGCCGAGCAGGAGCGCCCCGGTGGAGACTCGCCGGTTCTCGTAGGTGGAGAGGGAGGCGGTCCGAAGCGTGTGGATCGTCGAGGCGACGCGGCTCGACCGCGATGAGGTCGATGCGTAAGCCCAGGGCTCGACGAAGGCGGCGACGTAATGGTCTTCCGAGCCGCCCCGATAGAGTTCCAGTCGCGACGAGTGGTTGATCCGGAAGAGGTGCTGGTGACGAAGGCTCAGCACGGCGCCGATCGCCCGGACCAGGCGGACGTCGAGGATCCCCGGCGAAGTCCCGAGACGGAGGTCGATCCGGTAGCGGACGCCGAAGAGGTCGACCGAGAGCGTCTGCGCCTCGTCGATGCGGAGCTGGAAGTTCGGGTCATCGGCGGCATCGACGCGACCCGGCTCGGCGAGGACCTGCGCCTGGGGATAGAACCCGGCGAGGTCGCGGCGGAAGACGCCGATGAATAGCTCGGCCACTGCCGACGTATCGCGGGGCCCGGTGGCCTCGATGTGCGGCGGCTGGCCGGGGCTGCTGGAGGCGGGGTGAGGGCTGCCGACTCGCATCGCGGGAGCCTCCGTGTCGCGAATCGAGGTCATCCATCGACCATTCGTCCGAATCATACCCGCCCGGACGATCCCGGGGAAGGACAGTCGGAGTGCGAGCAGGGCCGTCCTCGGAGCCTGGAGACGAGGCCGTCGGGCCGATCAGGCGTCGGTCAGGTTCGCGGCGAGCGTTGCGAGGGCCGGGTTGGCTTTCAGCTGCGCGAGCGTCTGGGGGTGGCCAAGGTCCTGGAGGAACCAGGTGGCGACGAGAGTCTGCTTCACCTCGGGCATGGTCATGAACAGGTGGGCGGTGTCGAACGGGGTGACGCCGGCGTAGAGGAGATGGGCCCAGTCGTTCAGGCCGGTCGGGTCGGCGGCGCGGCCGGTGAGGTCCACGTAATAACCCTGGACGACCGGAATCGGTGCCGAGCCGTGGGCGTTGAGGAATTCGGACGATGACATGATCGCGGCCCGGATCGCGTTGTCGCTATAGCCCTGGAGCAGGAGGTTCGCCCAGCCGACGACGCCGGCATCGGCCTTCAGGGCGTCGAGCGAGGACGTCCGGCCGAGGTCAACCTGGAACCAGCGGGCGACCTCCGTCTGCCGCCCTTCGGGGAGCGTGAGCAGCAAGTCGGCCAGCTGGTACCTCGTCACCTGGCCCGAGTTGTAGACGTCGACGAAGTGCTGAAGGCTGGGGAGGTCGGGGAGCCGACCGAGGGCCGCCTGGTAGAGGCCGGCGAGGAAGCCGACGGCGTTGGAGCCGTGGGCGGCGAAGTACTCGTCGGAGGCGAGGATGGCGGCGTGGAGGACGGCCACCGAGGTCGCCCCCTTCTTCAGGGCGGGGATGCCCGAGGCGGGGGCGGGTGGGTTGAGCGGGGTCGCCGAGCCGCCGACGACCGCGTTAAAGGCGTCCGCCATGCCGCCGCTGATCGTCTTGCCCGCCATCGAGGGGAGGAGCTTGGCCGTCGAGTCGATCCGGGTGACGATCTGCGCGGCCGTCGCCGTCGGGAAGGCGGAGGCCACCAGCGCCGCGACGCCGGAGACGTAGGCCGTCGACATCGAGGTCCCGTCGAGGCTCTCGAGCCCGGTCGGGGAGATCGAGGTCGGCACGTCGCTGATGATCCCCACCCCCGGCGCGGCGATGTCGACGGTCGAGGCCCCGAAGTTGGAGAAGCTCGGCAGCGACCCGTTGCGGTCGACCGCGGCGACGCTCAGCTCGTTCGGCTCGCGAAAGCTGGCCGGGTAGCTCGGGGTGATGTCGTTGTTGGTCCCGTCGTTGCCGGCGGCGGTGACGAAGACGACGTTGTGGACATTGGCGTAGGCAATCGCTTCGGCGAGCGGGCCGTAGTAGCTGACCCCGCCCCAGCTCGCGTTGATGATCCGGGCCCCGTGGTTGACGGCGAAGTAGATGGCCGAGACCGCCTCGTCGGTCGACCCGTTGCCGCTGGCGTCGAGGAACTTCAAGGGCATCAACTGGACCGACGGGGCGACGCCGACCACGCCGATCGCGTTGTTCCCCTGGGCCGCGATCACGGCCGAGACGTGGGTCCCGTGGCCGTCGTCGTCCTGGACGTTGTTATTGCTGTTGATGAAGTTCCAGCCGTGGAGGTCGTTCGGGAAGCCGCCGGCGGCGTCGTTGCCGGGGTTGGTCCAGATCCTCCCGGCGAAATCCGGGTTGTTCAGGTCGATCCCCGTGTCGATCACCGCGACGATGACGCCGGGGCTCCCGGTGGTCACGCCGTAAGTTTCGGGCGCGTCGAGGTCGACGTTGTTGGCGTTGTTCAAACCCCAGAGCTGCGGGAAGGCCGGATCGTTGGGATAGAAAGGTAGGGCCTCGGCATGGATGGTCGCGTCGAGGGTCGCGTAGGCGACCGTCGAGTCGGCCGAGAGCCTGCGGACCGCCGAGGACGCCGAGACCCCCGATCCCAGCCGGATCAACTCCGACCCGCCGGGATAAGTCGTCACCACCGAGGCGTGGAGCGGGGCGAGCAGGGCCTTCTCGAGCCTGGCCGAGACTCCGGGCTGGAACTTGATGAAGATCTCGGAGGCGGCCGGCAAGCTCGCGGTCCCACTGGTCAGCAGGGTCCTGGCGTCGAGCCATTCCATCATCGGGCGACGGCGGGTCGCTCTGGTGTCGCGCTTCATGGGGTGGTTCCCGGCCCGGGGCGGGTCGACCGGACCGGGCAGAGGTCAGTCGTGCCGGGGGCATCTTCGCCCGGGGGAGCGTCGCGGCCCGAGAGGTTAGAGGGTATTTTGAGCTTAGCACATTGCGCCCGCGAAATCTCCCGAATCGGACCCTTGTCAGGTCGAGCGTGGCCCCGAGGCATCATCGGTCGGACGAGTCAGGCCGAGCGGGTAGACGGACGGAGCCGAGTCGACCGGCCGGCCGGCGTCGTGGACTTCCAAGATGGCCGGGGAGAGCGCCTGGGTCCAGTTGATTTGCCCCGGCGGATCACGGTCCGATCCGGCCGCCTCGGCTGGCGGAAGGACGGCAACTCACCCGGCCTTCAGGGCGGCCGACGCGACATCCGGGTTTCTCCGAGCGGTGGGAGAAATTCAGCCCTCGGTCGCCGGGGCGGCGTGGGGGTGGGGATGATCGTGGTCGTGGTCGTGATGGTGGTCGTGTTCGATTGCTCGGGCGGCGGCCAGGACGAGGCGGCCGGTCTCGACGCCCTTGGTGCCGATCAGGCCGTCGGCCAGCTCCCGGACGACCTTGGTGGTCCCCCGGAGCAGGATCACTTCGAGGCAGCGCCTGGCGTCGAGGTGGACGTGGGTCGTGGTGACGACCCGGGCGAGGTGGAGGTGCTGGAGCTCGGTCAGTCGCTCGGCGACCCGGCCGGCGTGGTGGTCGTAGATCAGGGTGACGACGCCCATCGCCTCGACCTCGTCCGATCCCACCGCGTCCTCGATCAGCGCGGCCCGCATCAGCCCGCGGACGGCCTCGCTCCGGTTCGGGTAGCGATGCTCCTCGCGGTAGCGGTCGAACTTGTCGAGCAGCTCGCCGCCGATCGCCACGCTGAAACGGACCAGGGGCTCCTTCACGTCGGGGATGCTCCGCGAGGTCGTGGGACGGTCGGGTCGGCCGGAGGGAGGCCAGGGGGCCCCCCTCCATTCTCTCCGGTTCAGGCGATCTTCGCCACCTCGACCCACTCGCCGTGCTTCGCCGAGCTGGCGACGGCGGCCTCGATGAAGGCCATCCCCGCCACGCCGTCGACGATCCCCGGATGCTCGAACGGGGCCGGGCCTTCCTCGCCGAGCTTCGCCCGGATGGCGAGTTGGAGGCTCATGTGGAGGTTGGCCAGCGCCTCGTGGAATCCCTCGGGGTGGCCCGAAGGCACTCGGATGTACGGCTTGATCGAGGCGGGGAAATAGCCGTATTCGGCCCCGAGGCGATAGAGCTGGACGGGCTGGCCGCCGCTATAGCGCTTCAGGACGTTGTGCTCGGTGACCGACCATTCGAGCGTCCCCTTGGTCCCGCTGACGCGAAAGCCGTTATCGTTCTGGGCGCCGATGGTGATCTGCGAGGCGGCGACGGTGGCGATCCCGCCGTTGTCCAGCTCGGCGAGGACGGTGAAGTCGTCGTCGAGGGCCCGGCCCTTGACGAAGGTGGTCAGCCGGGCGCTGACCCGGGTCGCCGACGCACCGCCGACGAAGCGGACGAACTCGTAGGCGTGGGTGCCGATGTCGCCCCCGCACCCGGAGGCCCCGGCCTTGGCCGGGTCGACTCGCCAGGCGGCCTGTTTCTGCCCCTCGGCCTCCAGGTTCGTGGCGAGCCACCCCTGGGGATACCAGGCCTCGACCTTGCGGACCTCGCCGATCGCGCCGTCCTTCACCAGCTCGCGGGCGAACATGACCATCGGGAAGCCGGTGTAGGTGTAGGCGACGACGAAGGGGGCCTGCTTGGCCCGGACGACCTGGAGGAGCCGCTTCGCCTCATCGAGGGTGGTCGTCAGCGGCTTCTCGCAGAGCACGCCGAACCCGGCCGACGCGGCGGCCTCGGCCGGGCCGAAGTGGGCGTCGTTGGGGGTGACGATGGTGACGTAGTCGATCCGCTCGGTCGCGGGCAGGGCGGCCTCGGCGCGGATCATCGAGGCCCAGTCGCCGTAGCCCCGGGCGAAGAACAGGTCCTTCGCCGACTCGATCGACTCGGCCGGATTGCTCCGAAGGGCCCCGGCGGTCAATTCGGCCGCGTTGTCCATCAGGATCGCCCGGCGGTGCGGCGCCCCGAAGAAGTTGCCGGGCCCGCCGCCGCCGACCATCCCCACCCTCAGCTTGCGTCTCATCGCGTCGCTCTCCACCCTCGGACCCGGACCCGCTCGCGGCCTGGCGCCGCGATCGCCCTCGCGAGCCCAAAGCATAACCGCGCCCGGCGAGGTCCACTAGGGCCTGACCGGGGACGGCCTCCGGCCCGGTGCGGCACGCGGCTTCCCGACGTCGCGCAACAAACTCCCGCCCGGATCCCACGCCCCGGCCGGGCCTCTCCCGCGCCCCGGGCGAATGTCCGGTTCCGTCGCACGAAACAAACTTTTCGTGGATCAAAGAGGACATATGTCTCCGAAACTGGTGTGTTGCAAAAACGGGCACGAAAGGTGCTGACACCTGCATTTTGTCGATGGCAAGAGAGACCCCAGTTGAAGCCTTTCCCAGCGGACTCGCGGGTCCTCGATCGATCGACAAGGCCTCATCCGGCCGGTGCTCGCCGTCAGCGATGTGGTCGGCCCGGACTTCTCTCCCGAGCGATTCCCCAGGGATCGGGATCAACCAACAGCACCAGGATCCACCCCATGACCCTGCTCTCCCTCCCGAAATTCCGCGACCGCCGTCCAGCCCACCCCCTTCCCAGGCGTCGCCCGATCGCGCTCCGCCCGACCCTCGACCACCTGGAGGAGCGGCTGGTCCTCTCCACGGCCGCCCATCCGGTCGCCACGGCCGAGGTCCACGCCCTGGCCACGGCCGCCAAGGCCAGGCTGAGCGTGCCGATCGTCATCTCGGGGATCGACATCACCAACGTGACCCGGAACGCCAACGGCCTGCTCCAGTTTTCCGGCACGATCGGCGGGACGATCTTCGGCCAGACCTTCACCACGCCCCTGACCGGCAGCGTCGCCGCGGGCAAGTCGGCCCCGACCCTCAAGCTGAACCTCCAGCCGATCCAGCTCGGCCTCCAGGGGTTGAACGTGACCACGGGGGCCCTCAACCTCTCGCTGACCACGGCGGGCAAGGCCGGGACGCTCGGCAAGCTCCTCGCCACCGACCTCAACGCCGCGATCAAGTCGGGCTCGGCCGGCACTTCGCAGGTGGCTTCGCTGCTCAACACCGACCTGAACAATGCGGGCCTGCTCAACGCCCTGAACCGGACGTTCGCCCAGTCGACGGCGAAGCTGGCCTCCGCCACGCCCGCCACGGCCGGCGCCCCGACGATGGTGAACTTCAACCTCGCCGGGTCGGCCCTCCGCTTCCAGGGCCTCTCCGGCAAGCTGCTCGCCGCGTCGAACAGCCCGGTCTCGGTCAAGCTCAGCGCCGCCCCAAATAGCGGACTGCTGGGCAACCTGCTCGGCGGGATCTCGGGCGGGACCTCCCCGGCGAGCCTCGGTCAGGTCAGCTCGGCCCTCAACACGATCGACACGACGGTCGTGCCGATCACCTCCACCACCCTGCCCGGCCTGCTCGGCTCGTCCCCGAGCACGACCACGGCCCCCGCGTCCTCGGTCTCGACCGCCGGCGCCACCCCGATCCTCAACCTGACCCTGGCCCCGATCGACCTGAACCTGCTCGGGCTGGAGGTCAAGCTCTACGGCAACACGCCGGCCGACCCGGTGACGGTCGCGATCTCGGCCCTGCCGGGCAGCGGCGACTTGCTGGGCAACCTCCTGGCCGACGTCTCCGGCCTGCTCAACACGCAGGGGGTCAGCAAGGCCCTGAACACGGTCCTCGGCAGCGTGATCAACCTGGCCAACGCCAGCACGCTCAGCGTCAACGGCTCGACCCCGAGCACGACCTACACCAGCACCACCTCGGTCCTGGACGCGTTCATCGCGCCGGTGCACCTGAACCTGCTGGGGGCCCTGGTCGACACCAGCCCGATCCACCTCCAGATCCTCGCCCACGCCGGCAACGGCCTGCTCCTGGGCAATATCGTCACCGGGCTGGCCAACCTGCTCAACAACCCCTCGGGCAACCTGGTCAAGGACCTCGAATCGGGGTTGAACAACCTGCTCGGCCAGCTCAACACGCTCTACCCGGGCCTGAACTCCACGCCCTCCACGCCGCCCCTGACGAGCAATGCCCCGGGCTCGACCCAGATCCTCAGCCTGACCGTGCCGCCGATCAACCTCGACCTGCTCGGGCTGATCTTGCAGACCAGCACGATCCAGGTGAACGCGACCGCGCAATCGGGCAGCGGCGAGCTGCTCGGCAACCTGCTCTCCGACGTGCTCAACACCGCGAACATCACGCCAACCGACCTCCTGACGATCAACGGCCAGCTCAACTCCGTGCTCGGCAAGGTGGTGGGGGTCCTCAACGCCTCGACCCTGACCCTTTCCAGCGGCGCACTCGGGACGCTCACCCCGCTGCTCCAGGAGCTAGCCTCGCCGACGTTGATCAACACCACCGGGGGCTCGGTCCCGCCGGAGTCGGTCCTGAACCTGAACATCGCCTCCAACAACGGCGGCCCGCCGGTCGACGTCAACCTGCTCGGGCTGGTCGTCACCACGAGCGACATCCAGGTGCAGTTGCTCGCCCAGCCGGGCAACGGTAAGCTCCTCGGCAACCTCGTCTACAACGTCTCGCACCTGCTCGACGGCGGACTGCTCAACGTCCTCAGCATCCTCAACGGGCTGGGGATCTGAAGCGACCTCGCGGCAACAACAAGGCCCCCGGCCCGGCGAATTTCGCCGGGCCGGGGGCCTCTTTCGTTCGAGCCCGGCGGATCCTCGGGTTTCAATCGACCCGGGCGAAATAGCCGAGCGACCGCGCGGCGAACCGAAGCAAGGGGCGGTCGAACCGGGCGGCGGTCAGCAACTTCGATGGGTCCAGGGCCCCCCAGTTGAGCTTCGGGCCGTCGGCCGGGAGGGGCTTTCGCCACCCCGGGGCCTCGGGCGCGGCCGACGACCGGACCTCCCGGGTCTCGACGCCCGAGCCGAACCGCTCGGGCGCGATCAGGGGGCGGATCACCTCGGCGACCATCCCGTCGGAGAACGCCCGCTGGATCGTCCGGTCGTCCAGGACGTTGGCGAGCGAGGCCATGATCATCCCCTGATCCAGCGCCAGCTCGCACTCGGCGACCTTGCCGCTGGCCACGTCCACGGCGTCGAGGAACCCGAGCGAGCCGTAAGCCTTGAAGCGGCCGGCGAGGACCTCCATGTTGTCCAGGGCCTCCCTCGGGGCGAACGGGAGGGCGAGGAACGAGGCGTGCGGAGTCATCACCGAGTCGGCCGCCGCCTCGACCTTCCGGCCGTCGACGCTCAGCCCGGTCACGCCATAGACCCGATAACCGCCGCCGGGGATGCTCGAAGGCGAGGCACCCCAGGCCGGGAGCCGCCCCTCGTGGGTGGCGTCCTCGATCGACGCCCGGACGTAGAGCGGGTGGTTAATCCCCCACCCCTCGGGGGCCCACTCGGCCTCGGGGACGAACAGGGCGACCATCAGGGCCTCGAACATCGACCCGTCCCAGCTCGGCACGACGCGGAGCCCCCGGTAGGCCCGGAACCCCTCGGCGACGGCCACCCCCTGATATTCGCGGACCTCGCCCCGGCCGGTCGGGGCCTGGCCGTCCCCGGCGGGCGGCCGGGCGCGGGACATCCGATAATAATGATCCTTGGGAAGCTGGCCCCGGGCGATCCCGACGTAGCTGGCGATCCGGGCTTCGGTATTGAGCATCCCGTAATGAAACGGGGCGAAAGTGGAGTCGTCGGTATAATAGCCGCCCCTGAGGAGGCCGGGATGGAGTCCGGGATTGGTCGCGTCATAAGGATCGTAGAAGAAGCCGAATTGCATCGGGGCGAGCAGGTCGTCGGCGGGTTGGCGGAATTCGGGGCGGGCGTTGCGGACCATGATCAGGGCGGCGGCGAGCCACCCGTTGTCGACCGTCGAGAGGAAAGGGCGGACCGGACCCCCGCCCGGCCAGGTCTTCAGGGGCGACCCGTCTCGCGGGTCGTACCAGTTCAGGAAGAAGCCATGGGGACGCTCCAGCTTGCCCAGGGCGGCGAGGGTCGCCGCCAGCCGGCCGGAGGCCTGGGTGCGGTCGATGACCTTGAGGTCCTCGGCCGCGATCGTCGACCAGAGATAGGCGGCGATGTCGGAGGGCGACGTGTAGTGGGCCGTCGCCCAGCCGTCGCCGGACTTCGTGAGAAGGTCGCTGGGCAGCCCGCTGGGCAACGCCAGGGCCTCGAACGATCGCCAGGTATCCCTGGCGTAACCGATGAGCATCGCCCGCTCGGAGGGGCGGAGATCCGGTGATCCCGCCTCGACCGCTCGCGGGATCAGCAGCACAATGAGCAAGGCCGTGAGCCTTCGCCGGTCCATTGTCGTGTCCTCCCACGCCTCTACGAAGACGCGGAGGGTTCCGGGACGCTGTCAGCCCGACTTAGTGATGGTCGGGAGCGGAATCCCTCGCCCACGCGCCGATCGGCCTTGAATTTACATCGGATGTTCGTGCAAGCCTCGATCACAAGACATCCAGGTTGATCGACGTCAGGGTCCCGGGACGATCGCGACGCGGCCGTCAAAGCCCAGGCCATCCGGTGGCCGAGGAGTTGCCGACGGCGAAGGGCCCGGCGAGGGCCTCGTCGAGATCGTGAAGCGGGACGATGAAGACCAGTCGGTGTCGACCCCTCGGCACCGACAGGCTTCACCCGGATCGACGCGATGACCTGAAGCCGAACGGCCGGAGGTCCGCGTCGAGGATTCGTGAAGAATCTATTGGATTGTGCGTCACTATTCGCGAGGGGGCAAGCCCAGCCGGCCCGATTCCGGGGACTGGCGGGGTCTTGCGGGTCCGGTTATCCTGGCCGGGCCTGCGGGAACGCCTCGGCATTCGACCCAGGGACTTCCCCGAAACCCCGCCCGCCACGACCCCACCGAGGAGTTGCCGCCCCGATGTGCCGACGGATCTTCGCCCAGATTGCCCTGATCTCCGCCTCGGCCTGCACCTGGCTTGCCACCACCCGAGCCGAGGCCCAAGGGCTCGACTACGTGAAGTCGCACTACACCAAGCACGAGTTCAAGATCCCGATGCGCGACGGGGTCCGCCTCTTCACCAGCGTCTACGTCCCGAAGGACGGGCCCGCCCGCCCGATCTTGCTGAACCGGACCCCTTACAGCGTCAAGCTTTACGGCGTCGACCAGTCGAAAACCGACCTCGGGCCGCATCCGGCCTTCGGCACCTCGGGTTATATCTTTGCCTATCAAGATGTCCGGGGCCGGTGGATGTCCGAGGGCGTCTTCGTCAACATGAGGCCGATCAAGGCCGACGTCGAGAAGGACGCCGTCGACGAGTCGACCGACACCTACGACACGATCGACTGGCTGGTCAAGAACATCCCCGACAACAACGGCAAGGTCGGGCAGTCGGGGATCTCGTACCCGGGCTTCTACACGGCCTGCGGGCTCGTCGGCTCGCACCCCGCGTTGAAGGCGGCCTCGCCGCAGGCCCCGGTCCTCGACTGGTTCGTGGGCGACGACTTCCACCACAACGGGGCGCTGTTCCTGCCGCACGCCTTCAATTTCCTCGCCAACTTCGGCCATCCCCGACCCTATCCCACGAGCAAGGTCGGCACCCCGTTCGACCACGGGACTCCCGATGGCTACGACTTCTTCCTGAAGATGGGCCCCCTGCCCAACGCCGACGCCCGGTATTACAAGGGCGACGTGTCGTTCTGGGACGAGATGATGCGGCACGGGACCTACGACGCCTTCTGGAAGGCCAGGAACCTCCGGCCGCATCTGAAGGGGGTTAAGCCCGCCGTGATGTCCGTCGGCGGCTGGTTCGACGCGGAAAACCTCTTCGGTGCCCTCGAATGCTATCGGAACATCGAGGCCAACAGTCCGGGGGCTCGCAACACCCTGGTCATGGGTCCCTGGTTCCACGGCCAGTGGGGCGGGCGGGGCAACCCGGGCGAGTCCCTCGGCCACGTCCAGTTCGACGCCAAGACCTCCGACTTCTACCGCCAGTCGATCGAGTTCCCCTTCTTCGAGCATCACCTCAAGGGCGCTCCTGACCCCAACCTCCCCGAGGCTTACGTCTTCCGCACCGGGTCGAACCAGTGGAAGGCGCTCGACGCCTGGCCGCCGAAGTCGGCGAAGAAGCAGGCCCTGGTCCTCCAGTCCGGCGGCAAGCTCGCCCTCGACGGTCGCCTCGAGGCCGATGGCGAGGCCTTCGACGAATACGTCAGCGACCCGAGCAAGCCCGTCCCCTCGAACCCCGACGTCGCCATCGGGATGACCCGCGAGTACATGGTCGACGACCAGCGTCAGGCCGGCCGGAGGCCCGACGTCCTGGTCTACCAGACCGATCCGCTCGAAGCCGACCTCACCCTGGCCGGGCCGGTGATGCCGGACCTCGTCATCTCGACCACCGGGACCGACTCCGACTGGGTCGTCAAGCTGATCGACGTCTACCCCGACGACTTCCCCGACCCCACCCCGAACCCGACCGGGGTGAAGATGGGCGGCTACCAGCAGCTCGTCCGGGGCGACGTGATGCGCGGCAAGTTCCGCGAGAGCTTCGAGGAGCCCAAACCCTTCGAGCCCGGCCAGCCGACGCCCCTCAAGATGAAGATGAACGACGTCTACCACACCTTCCGCGCCGGGCACCGGGTGATGGTCCAGGTCCAGTCGTCCTGGTTCCCGCTGGTCGACCGGAACCCCCAGACGTTCGTCGACATCTACCAGGCCAAGCCGGCCGACTTCCGCAAGGCGACCCAGCGCCTCTACCACTCGCGGGAGCAGACCTCGAAGCTGGACGTCTTGGTCGAGCCATGAGCGAGACCGAACCCGCCGTCGAGATCCGCACCCGCCGGATCTCGACCAACGGCGTGAGCCTCGAAGTCGCCGAGGCCGGGCCGGAGGACGGCCCCCTGGCCCTCCTCCTGCACGGCTTCCCGGAATATTGGGAAGGGTGGCGGCACCAGATCGGGCCCCTGGCCTCGGCGGGCTTTCGCGTGGTGGTCCCCGATCAGCGGGGTTACAACCGCAGCGACAAGCCGAAGGGCATCGCTTCGTACGCCCTCGACGTGCTGGTGGAGGACGTGGTCGGGCTGGTCGACGCCCTCGGCCGCGACCGGGCCAGCGTGATCGGCCACGACTGGGGAGGCGTCGTCGCCTGGGGGGCGATCGCCCGGCATCCGGGGCGGTTCGATCGAGCGGTGATCCTCAACGCCCCGCACCCCGACGCCATGCTCCGGGAGATCAAAGGCAACCCCATCCAGCTCCTCAAGAGCTGGTACGCCCTGGCCTTCCAGCTCCCCTGGCTCCCGGAACGGCTCCTGAGTCGGGACGGGTTCCGGGGCCTGGCGAGGTCGATGGCCGCGTCGAGCCGGCCCGGGACGTTTCCCGACGCCGACCTCGACCGCTACCGCCAAGCCTGGTCGGAGCCCGGGGCGATGACGGCGATGGTGAACTGGTATCGGGCCGGCCTGCGGATCCCGCACGTCCCCTGGCCGGACCCCCTGGTCCGGGTGCCAACCTTGATGATCTGGGGGGCGAAAGACCGATTCCTCGGCCCCGGCGTCGCCCGTTCGAGCTTCGCGCTTTGCGAGTCGGGCCAGCTGGAATGGATCGACGAGGCGACCCACTGGGTCCAGCACGAGGAGCCCGAGCGGGTCAATCGACTGATCCTCGATTTCCTCGCGACGGCCTGAGCCGGGCGTCGACCGCGACCGACCTCGCCACAATCCGGGCTTTCCGGTAAGGTCCGTCCCGCCTCGGGGCGTGGCCCGGCCGGAAATGTCCGACCGATCCCCGCCGAGATGCGTAGAGTTCGATGGGCGACTCTGCTTCGGGGCGGGGAGGTCGGGCCATGCGGGGACTGCCGATCGGGCCAGTCGTGGTGGCGTTGCTGATCGCGGCCGGGTCGGCGCTCGCTTTTCAGGAGCCCGGCGGGCCCGAGGTGATGGCGCGCGGGCCGCTGCACGAGGCCTTCGCCGCGCCCGTGGTCTACAACCCGACGCCGGGCGTGGTCGTCCCCAAGGCCCCGCCGGGGCCGGTCGAGGAGCAGCCGCCGGACCAGAAGCCGCAAGGCCGCGACGTCGAGTGGATCCCCGGCTACTGGGCCTGGGACGACGAGCGGGCCGACTTCCTCTGGATCAGCGGGATCTGGCGAGACCTCCCGCCGGGCCGGCAGTGGGTCCCCGGCTACTGGAGCCCGGCCGAAGGCGGCTCGCGCTGGACGCCGGGATTCTGGTCGCCGGTCGCCGCGAACGGCCAGGTCAGCTATCTTCCCGTCCCGCCGAGGTCGTTGGAGATCGGCCCGAACGCCCCGCAGCCCGGCCCGGAGTGCCTCTGGATGCCCGGCTCGTGGGCCTGGGCCGAGGACCGCTACCTCTGGAGGCCGGGTTACTGGTTCCAGTCGCAGCCGTCGTGGGTCTGGGTCCCGCCGAGCTACGTCCCGACGCCGGCCGGCTACGTCTTCGTCGACGGCTTCTGGGACTTCCCGATCGAGCGCCGGGGCGTGATCTTCGCCCCGGTCGTCTTTCAGCCCGCCGTGATCCTCCAGCCGGCCTACGTCTACACGCCGAGCGTCGTGCTCTCGATCGGCGGGCTGACGGCCAACCTGTTCATCCGGCCAAGCTGCCACCAATATTATTTCGGCGACTACTACGCCTACGCCGCCGAGGGCCCGCGCTCGGGGTACGTCGCCTGGTTCTCGTACCAGCAGCAGCGGATCGGCTACGACCCGATCTATGCCTCGATGGCCATGCGACACCGAGACGAGCCGGAATGGGACCGCCGGGTCCGCTCCGAATACACCTACCGGGTCGAACACCGCGAGGCCCGCCCCGCGCCGACATTCCTCGCCCAGCGCGAGCAGGTCGAGCGGCGTCGAGAGCGTGGCGAGGACGTCCGTGGCCTGGAGACCGCCCACCCCCTCGGCCACCCAGGCCCCGGGGCCGAATCCGCCCGGCGGCTCGAACCCGTCCGGGAGACGCACCGGGCGGACCTCGGCGCACGCCAAGAGAACGTCCGGCGCGTGCAGCAAGACCGGGCGCGGCTGGAATCGGCGGCCCCGCACTCGGCCCACGCCCACGCCGAGCCGCATCCTCCCCACCACATGGAAATCCCCCACTCGACCATCGCGGCGCGACCAGCTCCAACCCGCGGGCACGCCGAGCCCTTGCACCACGCCCCGCCCGCTCACCCCGATGGGCACGAGGCGTTCCGGCCGAGCTTCGCCCTGCAGCCGCACCGCGAGCCGATCGCCCATCCGTCGACCATGCCCCGGCATGCCGAGCCCCAGGCCAGGCCCGCCGCCGAGCATCACGCCGAGCCGAGGCCTAAACCGACCGAGCACCACAAGCCGGGCAAGGAACACTGACCCCGGCCCCGACCGGCCCGTTCAGCGGGCCCCGGCCTCGGTCAGGTCGCCCTCGAACTCCGACCCGGCCGACGACCGCAGGAGGCCGTCCTCGATCTCCAGGACGAGGTCGTCCGGCCGGATGAACCGGCGGTCGTGGGTGACGACCACCAGCGTCGTCTGCCGCTCGGCTTGCAAGCGGCGGAGGATCCGGTAGATCTCGTCGCCGGTCTTCGAGTCCAGCTCGCCGGTCGGCTCGTCGGCGAGGACGACCACCGGATCCTTGATGAGAGCCCGGGCGATCGCGACCCGCTGCTGCTCGCCGCCGGAGAGCTGCCAGGGGCGATGGTCGAGCCGATCGCCGAGCCCGACGGCCGTCAACAGCTCGGCGGCAGCCTTCTTCTGGGCCTCGGTCACGCCGGTCGGCAGGAAGGGAACCAGCACGTTTTGCACGGCCGAGAGGTTCTTGATCAGGTTGAACGACTGGAAGATGAACCCGACCCGGTCGCGCCGATAGGCGTTCTGCTCCGGCTCGGACATCCGGGTCAGGTCGCGACCCTCGACGGCGATCGACCCAGACGTCGGGTGGTCGAGCGCCCCCATCAGGTAGAGCAAGGTCGACTTGCCCGAGCCCGACGGGCCGACAATGAATGCGAACCGGCCCTTCGGAATCTGGCAGGAGATCCCCCGGAGGACCTCAACCCAGCGGTCGCCGCTCTGAAACTTCTTGCGGACCTCGGACACCTCGATCATGCGAGACCCTTTCGAAGCGGTCAGCGGTCAGCGGTCAGCGATCAGCGGTCAGCGGTCAGCGGTCAGGGGACAGCTCTCAGTCAGATCGGATTGAGTGATCGCCTGATTCCAGTGACAGGTTAACCTCTGTCCGGCTGAAAGCTGACCGCTGACCGCTGAAAGCTCAAGGCTCGTTCAATGCGATCCCAGGCGGATCGCGTCCATCGGCACCAGCCTCGACGCCTTCCAGGCCGGGTAGAGGCCGCCGAGCGTCCCCATCACCACCGAGAGTCCCAGCCCGAGCGCGACCAATTTCGGCGAGAACTGGAGCGAGAGCCCGCCGCTGATGAACTGGTTGGCGATCAGCGTCATCACGAACGCCATCACGCAGCCGACCACGCCCGACATGAGGCCCAGGTAGGCGCTCTCGATCGTCACCAGCGACAGGACGTTGCCGCGTGACCAGCCGTTCGTCCTCAGTACGCCGAACTCGACGAACCGCTCGGTCGTGCTCATCAGCATCGTGTTGATGATCCCGACCACGCCCACCAGCAGGGCGAGCGAGACCGTCATCAGCAAGAAGAGGTCGAGCTGGCTCATCACCGTGCCGAAGTTGGCGGCGAACTCGGACATGCTCCGCGCGTCGAGCCGGGCGTTCGGCTCGGCGACGGTCTCCTCGATCAGCTTGGCCACGTCGTCGATCTTCGAGGGGTCGTCGGCCTCGACGTAGAAGCTGGAGACCTTGTCGACCGACTCGTTGACCACCTTCCGCGCCGTGTTGATGTCCATGACGATCACGGGGTCGAGCAGGAACGAGCCGGTCTCATAAATCCCGATGATCGTGAAGGAGTCCGAGCCAATCTTCAGGAGGTCGCCGACTTTCTTGGGCTCGCCCGAGGCGTTTTTATGCTCCTTGGCGATCTTCCGGCTGATGACGATGTTCCGCGACCCCTCATCGCCGAGGTCCAGATACCGCCCTTCCTTCAAGGCGGTGGGGTACACGGCGCTCTTGAGCGGCTTGTGGGCGGCGATGTCCTGGCCCTGGATGATCGTCGCGTCCAGGAAGCTCTGGATCTTCTGTTCCTTGTTCTTCGTCAGGAAGTCGAGCGTCTTGGGGATCAGGCTGACGTTCTCGATGGTTGGCGGGAGGCCCCAGACTTCGGGCGCGACGGCCCGGACGCCCGGCACGGCGCGGATCTTCTCGGCGAGCGAGGCGGGCAGGTGGCTGAAGACCGGCGTCGGCACGTTCTCGCGGAGGACCATCACGCCCTTGATCCGGTCCAGCGTGCTGCCGACGAGGTTCCGCAGGCCATCGGAGACGCTGAAGAGGCCGAGCACACCGAGGATCGGCACCGAGAGCCCGACCAGCGCGAGGAAGGTGCGGAGCGGCCGGGTCAGCAGGTTCATCCAGGCGAATCGGCCCATGGCGTTGAAGAATCCTCGTATCGATGTCCGGGCAGCGTCGACCTCGACTCGCGAAGGGCCGACCGCGCGAGGGCCTCCGCGTCTCGATTATAGTCGAATCGCCGCCGGGGCCAAGGGGCCTCAACGGCCGCCGAGGTTCCAGTAGATCTTGACGTTGTGACTGGCCCGACCCCCGGCGACGACCTCGGGCCGGCCGTCGCCGTCGAGGTCGCCCGCCACGAGGTCTTCCACCGCGACCCCGCCGTCGTCGATCACCCGGCGATCGAAGGCGAGCGGCCCGGGGCCCGGTCTCGGGTCGTAGGCGTAGACGCCCGGCCCTTTGGGGGTCGCCCCGGCCTTGTCGTTCGGGTCGCGCTGGCCGATGACGACCTCGTCGTCGCCGTCGCCGTCGAGGTCGACGCACCAGACCGCGTGCCCCCACTTCACGGGCTCGTCGACCACCGTCCGTTCCCACTCGCCCGAGCCCGACCTCGGCGGGGTGTAGGCGACGACCTGGAAGCCGTGCCAGGGCTCGATGGTCGCGAGGAACCGCCGGCCGTCGCGGAGCCGCCCCAGCTTCACCTCGCTCGCGCCCTTGTTCGCCTGCGGTCCCTGGTTCCCGGCGCCGAGCTTCGCCTTCGACCACCCCCCCTGCCCGTCGCGCTTCAGGACGAAAACGCCCTCCCAGGCCGCCGCGAGGATCTCGTCCTTGCCGTCGCCGTCGAGGTCGACGAGCTGGAGGTTGTGGACGGTGTGCAAGGTCTCGTCGGCCACCTCGACCGGCCAGGGGGTCCCGAACGGGTCGGGCGGGACCGGACGGATCAGGATCCGCACGCCGGCCCCCTGTCCCCAGTCGGGCCCCTTGGTCCCCCGCCCTTGCAGGGGCGCGACGACCAGTTGCGGGGAGCCGGTCCCGAGGACGTCGCCGAAGCGGATCCGGTGGAGGGTCGGCTCCGAGCCGAGGGGGACGACCCGCCAGGACCCTTCGGGGGCGCCGGTCCGGGTCAGGGCCTGGAGCGTCCCGCCGCCTTTCGTGTTGCTCGGCTGCCACGAAGCCCCCAGCGCGAAGTCGACCCGGCCGTCGCCGTCGAGGTCGCGGGCCTGGAGGCAGACGTTGTCCTTCTCGGTGGCGTTGCGGAGGATGTCGCGCTTCTCCCAGGTCGGGTTCCGGTACCAGACGACCGCGTCGTTGGCCACCGCGACCACGTCGGGCTTGCCGTCGCCGTCGACGTCGGCCAGGGTCAGCGCGTAGCAGACCTCGCCGACCCTCGGGTCGATCTGCTCGGCGCGGAAGGTGGGGAAGTCGCCGGCCGGGGCGGGTCGGGCCGTCGCCGCGATCAGGGCGAGAACGATCCATCGAGCCTTCATCACGTCGCGGTCCTCATCCCGTGGGGTGGGTCGAGCCTCGGGCGAGCCCCACCAAACAGCAACATTCGAACTCTCATCAGACCAGTCGGTTCAATCGGGCGACCTCGCCGAACCAGTGGGCACTCAGCTTGGGGGTCCGGGCCTGGGTGGCGGGGTCGTTGCGGACGATCCCGAACCGCTTGGTGAACCCCTCGGCCCACTCCCAGTTGTCCATCAGGGTCCAGAGGAAGTAGCCGCCGACGTCGTGGCCCTCGTGGATCGCCCGGAGGACGCCGACGAGGTGGTTGCGGACGTACTCGCGGCGGTCGAGGTCGATCACCTCGCCGGAGGGCGTCACCGAGTCGTCGAACGCCGCGCCATTCTCGGTGATGAGGGTCGAGCGGACGCCGAAGACCTCGCTCGCCAAGCGAATCCCCCAGTAGAGGACCTGCGGCGTGATCCGCAGCCAGGGGAGGTCGCCGTGGGGGTATTGCTTCGGGAACGGCAGGAGTTCGGGCGAGCCGTCGGGCCGGGCCCGGATGAAGTCGCCCGCGTAGAGGTTCAGGCCGAGGAAGTCGGTCGGCTGCCCGATCGTCTCCAGGTCGCCGTGTTCGATCGTCGGGGCATCGTCGCCGGCGGCTTCGAGGAAGGCGTCGGGGTAGGCCCCCCGGAAGATCGGGCCCATGAGCTGGCCATTGGTCCGCTCATACTCGAACTTGGCCGCGAGGATGTCGGCGACCGTCTCCGTCACCGGGATCGGCGGCGGGGGCAGGTGGTTGTGGACCAGCCCGACGAGCGAGCCGGGCTTGCCGAAGGCGCGGACGACCCCGACCCCCCGGCCGTGCGCCAGGATCGCGTGGTGATACGCCTGGTTCAAGACCGAGGCGGGCTCGCGCCGCCCCGGGGCGAACTGGCCGGACCCGTAGCCGTACCCGATGAAGCAGGGGATCTCGTTCATCGTGAACCAGCGGTCGACCCGGTCGCCCAGCCGCTTCACGACCAGCTCGGCATAGCGGGCGTACGCGTCGACCGTCGCCCTCGACGTCCACCCGCCCTTGTCTTCGAGGGCCTGGGGCAGGTCCCAGTGGAAGAGCGTCACCCAGGGCTTGATCCCCCGGGCCAGCAGGGCGTCGACCAGCCGGTCGTAGAAGTCGAGGCCCTTGGGATTGACCGCGCCGTCGCCGTCGGGGATCACCCGGGGCCAGGCGACCGAGAACCGGTAGTGGCCGACCCCGAGGTCGCGGATCAGGTCGGCGTCGGCCTCGAAGCGGTGGTAGTGGTCGCAGGTGACCGACGGGTCGGAGCCGTCCTTGATCTTGCCCGGGAGCGTGGCGAAGCGGTCCCAGACCGATTCGCCCTTGCCGTCCTCGGTCGAGGCCCCCTCCACCTGGCAGGCGGCCGAGGCCACGCCGAAGGCGAAGCCGGTCGGGAACCGGTACGAACGCGGCTGGGAGGAGGCGGTCATGCTCGTTGGACCAGCGAGGAGCGAGGGAGGTGGACACGATCATGCCACCGCCCGGACTCCTCCGCAAGACGCGACCCGCCGGACCCCCGATCGACCGGCGCGCCGCCGCAATCCGCGTCGCGTCGCCGAAAAGGCTGTTCGAACGCCCCCCGCGGTTCGGAATATAAACTCAGGGGCCGGAATGGCCTCGCGTGATCGACTCCCCGTTTCGAAGGACGCCAACCATGCCCGCTGAATCAACCCAGGCCGCCCCCGACTTCGTCCCCGAGATCGCCTTCGACACCGCCGGCCTCCCCGGACGCGAGGCGGCCGAGATCGAGCGGCGGGTCGAGGCCTTCGAGCTGGAGCTAAACCCGACCGGCGAGGTCGGCATGGCCCTCGTCCGCCACGCCGCCACGATGTCCGTGCGGATGGAGCGCTGCGCGAGGCACGCCAACGCGGTGTCGGCCATCCGGGTCCGCCGCGCGATCGCCGGGTTCGTCCCGCCCGAGGGCGCGAGCGAGGAAGAGACGAGCCTCCTCCGCGACGAGGCCGCGACCCTCGCCCTCTTCGACGCCTCGGCCGAGGCCACCCTGGCCCGCAAGCACGAGCTGGCCGCCGAGCGCAGCTTCCTTCGGGCCCTGAAAGAGTTCCGCATCGTCGAGCGGGCCTTGAAAGCGCCCGGACGGCGTCCCGAGCCGGTCGAGTGCGCCGACCTGGCGGCCGAGTTCGAGGAGGCGTTGGCTTCGTTTTCGACCGCCGACCTGACCGACGCCGAGCTCGACGACCTGGAAGCCCGGCTCGTCGGCGAGCCCCCTCGAAACGCCCTTCGCCGGCCCGAGATGGCCCCCCGACCGTCGTTCGCCGGGGGCGTCGACGTGCCGATCACGATCGGCAAGCGCCGCTGAGGTCGTTTCGAGGCGTGGGAATCACGACCGGGAGGCCGCCCGAGCGCGGTCGACGATCGCCCCACGCGCCGGATCGGCCCGGCCCCGATCGGATCAGGTGTTGACCAGCCGCGACTCGCCCCGGGCCATCGCGCGGGTCATGGTGGCGAAGTGGGTGTGCATCACGCACTGAAGGCGAACTGGAAGAGGAGCCGGGGCGGGCGTCGGGCGGCGATCAGCTTCTTGAGGTACTTGGCGTAGACCGGGCGGTCGGGCCTGGTCCGGGGGTCGGTCCAGGTCTTGGCGAGCATCCCGAGGGCGGCGAGGATCGTCAGCGACTGGATCTTCAGGTAGTTGCCGAACTGGTTCTTGCGGAGCCAGTCCATCTTGGCGTTGGCCAGGGGGATCTTCCCCTCGATGAAGAGGTCGTCGAAGCGGGCGAAGTAGTTTTCTGCCTCGTAGAGCCGGATCATCAAGTGAAGCCAGCCGTCGCGCATCGTTTCGACCGACATCTTGAGGGGGATGACGTTGGTGGCGATGTTCGGGTCGTCGGCGGCGGTGTTGTCGAGCCGGCCTTCGGCGAGGAGCCGGTCGTAGAGCGGGGTCTTGGGGATCGCCGAGAGCATCCCGGCCATCGCGCCGACGATCCGGGCCTTTTCGAGGAAGGCGTATTGCCGCTCGAAGACGGTCTCGTCGTCGCTGTCGAAGCCGACGATCATCCCGGCGTAGACTTCCATCCCGGCCTGCTGGACCTTCTTGATCCGCTCGACCAGGCCGCCCGCCCGGACGTTCTGGAACTTCTTGGTCTCGCGGAGGGCCTCTTCGTCGGGGCTCTCGATCCCGATGAAGACGGCGACCATCCCGGCCTCGGCCATCAGCCGCATCAGCTCGTCGTCCTCGGCGAGGTCGAGCGAGGCCTCGGTGAAGAAGGCCATCGGGAAGCCGTGAGAATGTTGCCATTCGATGATCGCGCGGAGGATCACCTTGGCGACCTTCTTGTTGCCGATGAAATTGTCATCCACCAGGAAGATCACCCGGACGCCGAGCTTGTGCTGGGCGTCGACCTCCGAGACGACCATCTCAGGCGTCTTGATCCGGGGCTTCCGGCCGAAGATGACGATGATGTCGCAGAACTCGCACTGGAAGGGGCAGCCCCGCGAGGTCTGCACGCAGCCCATCGCGTATTCCTTGAACTTGACGAGGTCGTACCGGGGGATCGGGACCTTCGCCATGTCGGTCTTCTCGACCTGCTCGTACCGGTACTGGTGGAGCCCTTGCTGCCACTCCTTGAGGAACTGGGGCCAGGTGTCCTCGGCCTCGCCGATGAAGATGACGTCGGGGGGGTTGTCGTCGAAATGGTCCTCGGACACCGTGATCCAGGGGCCGCCGATGATGGTGAAGATCCCCCGGGATTTCAGCTCCTTGAGGATCTCGCTCAGCCGCTCGCGCTAGACGGTCATGCCGGTGAGTCCGACGATGTCGAACGATTCGAGGGCGTCGAAATCGATCTCCTCGATGTTCTCGTCGATGCAGGTGACCTCGTGCTCGGCGGGGGTCAGCCCGGCGATCACCGGGAGGGCCAGGACCGGCATGTTCGACTTCTTGTTCAGGAGCGGTAAGCCGTGGTTCAAGCCCCAGAACGACGTGGGAAACCGGGGGCGATCAAGCAGATCCGCGCCATGCGGGGTCCTTTGCACGAGGAGTGTTCGGGCGAGCGACCGGGGGTTGGGATCGGGCGGTGGATCGATCGCGCCTCGCGAGGAGCCTCGATTGTGGTGAGTCCTGCGACGAATGCTCGCAGGCAACCGCGGTTCTCGCGCGATTTCTCGGCCGGCGGCGGCTTTGACGATCGCGTCCGTTCTTCCTAAACTCGCCCGGCTCGCCGGGCCGAGACTCGACGCACCTCCTTGGAATCCCGACCGTGACGAGACGCACCCCGACCCTGGCCCTGCTCGCCGTCACCATGCTGGCGGTCGCCCTCTTCTTCGGCCTCGCCAGCCTCGGGTGGGGGAGCCCCTCGGGCCTGCTTCAAGACCCGGCGAGGGCCGGCTCGCTGGCAACGATCGGCCTGGCGGCGGCGGCGTCGCTGTTCAGCGGGATCAACCTCGGGGGATGCGTCCGCGCCGATGCCACGGGGCGATGGAAGCTCGCCCCGCTCGTCGCCCTGAGCCTGCTGATTGCCGTCGTCCCCCCGTTCGACGACCGCCGGGGCTTGTTCGCCCTCGATGAGGGGGCGAGGCCGCTCGGCCTGGCCTTGGTCCTCGTCGGGAGCGTCCTCCGGGTCGGGCCGATGTTCGTGCTCGGCCCCCGGTTCACCTGGCCTTTGGCGACCCAGGAGGCGTTCCGGCTGGTGACGACCGGGTTCTACCGCCACGTCCGGCACCCGAGCTACCTGGGAGCCTACCTCGGCGGGGTTGGCTGGGCGCTCGCCTGCCGGAGCGGGCTCGGGCTGATCCTGATGGCCCTGCTAATTCCCGCGTTCCTGCCGGTCGTCCTCGCCGAGGAAGGGCTGCTCGACGCCGAGTATGGCGAGGCTTACCGGACCTATCGCGGCC
>JAABUK010002525.1_pt1 | contig 32701 bp, 39 predicted proteins | sample 5559141 | NCBI WGS metagenome assembly JAABUK01 (sample SAMN10711869, study PRJNA513367) | rock metagenome | isolation source: Antarctica rocks | place: Antarctica: Victoria Land, Pudding Butte nord | collected 2016-01-03 | reverse complement strand
AGCTTAGTACAGCCACCCATCTGTCACCGTCTGACCGCACCAAAAACCCTAAAGAGCTTAGTAAAGCCCCCCATCTGCCACTGTCTGACTGTACCAAACTCTCTAAACAACTTGTTGAAGCCACCCATCTGTTATCGTCTGACTGCACTAGAAACCCTCAAGGGCTCTGCGAAGCCATCCATCTGTCACTGTCCTACTGCACCAAAGCTGCCAAAGAGCTTATTAAAGCCGCCCATTTGTCACCGTCTGACTGCACCAAAAGCCAAGCAATGGCAAAACACACCACCTGCAAGTCCCAGTCCAAAGTTCACACGTCTCGTCTTGCACTGCAACTGCCGCCTTACATTTTGCAGCACAAAGAGCTTGGTGAAAGAGCTGTTGATGACTAACCCAAGCAGCGGTTGACAGCCAGCCAGCCTCTGCAGCGATTGACCACTTCATGTCTTGCAGTGCAAAGAGCTTTTTGAGGCAGTTATCGACAACCAGCCCATCCAACTAGATGGACCACTCCTTGTTTTGCAGTGCTATGGAGCTTTGGACAACCAACCCTTCCAAGCAAGGGAACTCGTTCATGTTTTGCAGCGCAAAGAGCTTGGTGAGGCAGCTGTTGACCACCAACTCATCCAAGTGATTGACTGAGCTCTTGACCAGCAACCCATACAAGCAATTGACCACTTCATGTTTTGCAGTGCAAAGAGCTTGGTGAGGAAACTATTGGCCACCCATCGGATGACCAACCCATTTTAATCATTCACCACTTTGCTGTGTGTACCAAGCTTTTTGCACTGCAACACACAGTGCAAAGAGCTTGGTGCGGGAGCTGTTGACGACTAACCAAGCAAGCGATTGACCAACCTCTCAACAATCAACCCATCCAAACAATTGACCATTTCATGTCTTGCAGTGCAAAGAGCTTGGTGCGGGAGCTGTTGACAATTAACCCAAGCAAGCGATTGACAGCTATAGCCATTCAAATGGTGGATCATTTCATGTTTTGCAGTGCAAAGAGCTTGGTGCGGGAGCTGTTGACAACCAACCCAAGCAAGCGATTGACGGCCAGCCAGGCGCTGCAGCACACCTGGTTCACCGCCAGCCTGCACAGCAATGAGGACTTGCGCCTGGCCCGCAGGAATATGAAGCGGCACCTTCGCCAGCGCTTCAAGGTCGTGATGATGCTCACTGCTTGCATCTCATCAACACTCAGTTTAGGGTTTGTGGTGAGAACTTAGGGTTTGTAGTACGTTTTAGGGTTTGCAGTCAGGAGATGGGGTTTTGGAACGTTTACCGTCTTGTCTGGTGTTGTGTTTAGATGGACACCTCTGAGCTCTGCCGTTCTTGGGGAGGGGTTAGAGGGGAGCCTCATTGTCAAATTTGCCTGTTTGACAGCCTGTTTTGGGTTGCAAGTGCCTTTCTGCCTGTCTAATGAGGCAGAAGGGCCGTACAGCTTCACTCTGACAGTCAATGTCAAGCGCCTTTGTTGTCCCTTCATGTCTGATCGCCATGCTGTTTGTGCATCATGATCTACGGGCTGTTTCCTTGCTGGCCTCTTGTCTGTCTGGTCATCTGTCTGTCTGTATACCTGCCTGACAGCTTGAGCATCTCTCTGGCTTCTGCCATATTCTGTCTTTCTCTTTCTGTCTGTCTATCTGTCTGTCTGCTAGCCAGCCAGCCTGCCTACCTGTCAGAGTGAAGCTGTCCGTCTGTCTACCTGTCTTCCCATCGACACCACTCAGAGTTAGCTTGATGTGGGATTTCTTTTTGTGCAGGGTGCAGTACTGACAGTCATAGCACAGCAGAGGCTGGTACACATGCTAGAAGATGTGAGGGCTGGCAATGTGCCATCTGGCCAGCATAGAGGCAGTGAGCAGGATTTGCAACGAATGGCAGAGGTCGCCAAGTAGGTCCCAGCATGCTTTGATCCCAAACAAAACTGATGCCATTAAGAGTGGAACCAGTGGCAATTGAGTCAACAGTTGCATGCTGTGATCCCAAGCACGTATGATGCCATGTGGAACAAAATATGTTGCAATTGAAGTCAACAGTTGCATGCAGCAACACCTTGCTTGTGAGCCTGTCTGAGTCTGTGCAAAATTGCAACGGCAAGAGGTCTCTTGCACACACTTTGCATGCTTGGTCAGCTGGCAATGTATGAACAGCATGTACATTTGCTTGAGATGCATGTTCAAGGCATTGCTCAGACGTTTGGTGGCATGTCTGGAAAGTAGGCTGCTGTGAATATGGTCACAGTGTCTGTCCATTGCTGGCGAGACTCCAAAGTTTGTGCCATGATTTATCATGTTGTGCTTATGTATGTTCGCAAACCTCATGAACTCACATGTGAGATGCATTGCAGACAATATGCCGTGCTTATAGCATGTTCGCAACCCTCACGTACTCACATCCGTCGTGGCATTGCAGACGATATGAGGTCAGCGCAGCAAAGAACAAAGCCATGGGTCTGGCGTGAAACATGTTCATCCAGTCACATGGCATTCACATTCTTTCTGCTACTCGATTTTCTTGTTTGCTGCTGCAATATTAGCGGCTTTGTCTTTTTACTGTTAAGGCTAGCTGGCATACGTATACCCCTACTGACAGTCAGTCTCACACATTTCATGACAAATTGCTTCTTATGCTTTTATACTGAGTAATGCAGTGTCTTTATGCGTCAGTGTTGGTGTTCACTTTATTTGAGTTGAGCATTGGACAGAAATGACTATTCATGCATGTTAGTCTAAGAATTTATGACATATGCATATAAGTATGAGGTGTTACCATATAGTGTTCGCTGCCATGGGTGGCCGGCTGCATTGCTTCCTCTTCCTTAGATCAATTGCCAGCGGCAGGTAGCTTGGCAGTTTAGTCTTGAGATCTGCAGCTTGCTGTGGTCGGCACAAGTTTGAAGTGATCACAAAATACTCACAGCAGTTCCTGTAATCTGTTGCGTGGAGGTCTCAATCAAACATTGCATGAAGGTGTCTTGGTCATCATGACGCCACTTCAGCCTGCAGTTCAATTTAACAGCTGTTATTGTGTCGTCACAGTGTTGTAGTTACTGTCGCTAAACAGCAAGGACGCCTCATGGGGATCACACAAGCAAATCAGACATTCCTCAGCACACAGCAAGACTGCTGCAGTAAAACTTGGGACACAGCCAATCTGGTTGCAACAATCTGGTTGCTGCCATGGGGAGAAGATTGATGGCAGAATTTGAGAGATGTCAGGCTATAGCTATGGCTTGCTGCCAACTTAGCTCAAGGCAAACTTAGCTCAAGGCAACATCAAGTGGGGGTTCCAAGATTGGGGCCACCAGAACAGCAAAAGAAAATGACAACTGTGAGAGTTGAACTCACGCCCTTTCGGACTGGAGCCTAAATCCAGCGCCTTAGACCACTCGGCCAAATTGTCATGGTATGGTAGGCTAGCCTAATTTTAGATGTATGACCCTATTTTGTCAAGAGCAAGGATGAGGCATCCCTCCACTTGCCCGTCGAGAATTTCTCGTCTTCACATCCGTTTGCTTGCTGGCTGCTGAGCTCAAATCGTGTGTGAAGCAGAACTCATCCCCGCTTGCTTGTCTCGCCCCGTTGATATGGCTGGTGTGCCATTCAGATCACACTCCCACTGATCTTGTACCACTGCTGTGGAGACGACAGCTCTGGCGGCGGAAGCATGCAAGGGTAAGTGTTTCAGAGGGTCGGTCTGTCGCACTGCTGCGGCTGAGGTCTCTGAAGCAGTGCAGGGCTTTATTCTGGGTGAATTTGCAAACCTGCTGTCGATCAAGCTGATTTGAGCTTACTTTGCTGTATGCAGGCCAAATACAAAATGTGTACCGATTTCCCTGTCAGATCTCATCCATCAGGTGCCAACGTTGCTGGAGCTGGTGCCTTCAGAGTGCCTTGCAGCCTTGATAGCCACTAGCACAACTCATCGCAGTCAGATTCACAGCTATGTTACGAGCATCAAAATCTGTGATCCCACTCATGCCAGTGACCTTATCAGCTCTACCTGGCCTCGGCTGGTGAAGTGGACATTAGCAAACCAGGACAGCAACATATGTGTCACCTGTGACATGACAGTTGCTGCTGCTTCAGTGCTTGTCAAGGCCAACATGCTGAGAGAATGGCATTTATACCTTGAGGGCTTTCAGCTCAGTGCAGCGGTTGCGGCAGAGATTGCCAAGGGGGACTGGGATTTCCTGGTGGGACTGTACTTGAGGCGTACCAAGCTGACAAGGGCAGTTGTGCATGAGTTAGTGGCAGCCAACTGGCCAGCATTGTCCTCTGTGTTCCTTGACGTGCCAGTGGACATGGGCATACTTTCACTGTTGTTCCAGGCACATTGGCCTAAGCTTACCTTCTTGAGCCTGTACAATGCGAGGCTGCCATCAACCCAAAAAGGGATGGAGCAGGAATCACTAATCATGTCTGCATTGAGCAACGGCTGGAGTAAGATGCTCTCTTATCTACAAACTTCATCCAGCAGCTCTGCAACGAGTGCATATAATTTTTGGGCTAACGCTAGCGTACCAGCAATGCTGCTGTGGAGAAAAGCTCAAGTCTCGCCCCCGGAGTCATAATGATTGTTTAAAGGGCGCATTTCCCGTTGTTCAGGAACCCCTACTTCATAGAGGTGCCGAGGTCAATTTTGCGGGTGTGATACCTTTTTGGACCTGTGGCAACGTATGCAGCAAGATGTTCAGCCTCTGCCCAATTTGCAGCTTGCTGCTTTACCAAAGACTGTAACAGAAAATGATAGAACATGCGGCGCAAAGTTGATGTGCTAGACAATGAATGATTCAGAAGCTTGCACAACACATTGCTGCAGACGCATAAGAGGGCACACTGGCTTTGTCATGATCAATGCACAGGCAGTAAATAGATGAGGAGGTTGTAGGCTGGCAAAACGTTGCAGAATTTGCAACTAGGAGAAGCCAGCTGGCGCACAATTCATTGAGACCAAGCAAGCTGAGTAACTTGTTGCAGGTTTATGTGCACTCCCTGTACTTTGCAACACCTGTCTGACATGTGTATAGCAATCCAGATTGCTGATCAAGTCCCTGCTGTGACGTGTGAACAACATACCTGTGTTGATCTGACACAGTTATCTCACTGAAATTCAGCTGAAAGCTACATCATGAGGGATAACTTATGTGTAGAGTCCATTGCTGTGTTTTTGTTGTAAGGGTACTATTAAAGAGCAGTTGTTGTCCAGATGTCATGCGACATTATAATGCAGAGCAGGTGCCATCGGCAAGTATATATGTAATAAAGCTGCCAGAGCGGTCACAACTCAATACTGATAGTCTTGTACATCATCGATGGGGTGACAGTGAAGTCATGCATGTTGCATGCAGACTGATACGTCTATGCATGCACCTGACAGCTGCAGACTTATTGCGCAGCACTGCTTTCTGATCTATGTGGCTATTTGCCACAATGCGCATCGATGATATCAACTCCCCAACATAACATCTGTTCAGGTTGAGGGCCTGCTCAATCATCTCAGAAACACATTTCACAGACATTGCCTGTCTCTGAAGTGATTTTACATCTCAGGGCCCAGTCTGAATAAGGCATGCAATGCCTTGCGTGCCAGGTACGCCAAATCCCTGTAGCAAACAAACGCAGCTACTTACACGCAAAAGCTGATGCAGCACATGTCAGTCAATCCCTTGCCGGCAAAACTGTATTTGAAAGCAAAACGAAGAAACTCAAAGCATCTGTCCATGCACCACATAGAACAGAATTCAGCAAGGCCTCGTTGGTTGTTGTGGCAGAACACTTGCAAACATGCTTCAAGCGGAGGCAAAAGACACAGACTACACACACATCACAGACATACATTGAGTACATGAAGGAAACGTACACATGCTTGCTGCAAGTGGCTTTGTTATTCAGCATCACAGGCTACACACACATGTCACGAACATGCATCGAGTATGTGAAGAAGACGTACACATGCTTGCCGCAAGTGGCTTTGTCATTTAGCATCCGCAACCTGCTTTCAACGTCCTCCCTGTCAGGCTTCAGACCATTCATGGCACTGCTTGCAAGAGCCTTCAGCTTTGCAGTGTGCTCATGGACCTTCCTTGTCAGCTTCGTGTATTGACTCATCCCTGCAGACAGCATCAATACTGCTCAGTCATCATGTAACGCTTTCTGGGTCATGATGAGCTAAGTCCATGCAGAGCAGGTCTTGTCTCTTCCAGAGCAGCATGTCTTGTACATACCTGTAAGACCTACTAAAAACAACAGTTTTAATGGTCACATAATGCAACATTGACAGCATTGTGTGTACAAGACATTAAAAGGAGTGTGTGCAATAGACCAGCTGTTCCCAACCACACACACTTTCACAAGAGCTGCAACTGTAGGATCTGCAGCCCATGCATGATATGTTACGTTCACCCACAGAGGGCAGCGGTTGCGCGCCTCATGCCTAGCTTCACCTATGGAAAGCAGCTGTTGCATGCATTTCTTGCCATGTCCCAATGGTCTTTGCACCAAATTTGACAGGCATGCACCAAATTTGACAGGCATGCACCAAATTTGACAGACATGCACCAAATTTGACAGACATGCACCAAATTTGACTGGCATGCATCCAGCTCATTCCACTGCATCATGGCAGAAGTGAGAGGCATGTGGCAGAAGTGAGAGGCATGTGGGTGCTCACTGTCAGCATATCCCAGAAGGTAGTTTGCATCCTGCAGCACGTAGTCCTCAGGAACCGATCGATCACCGCCATCAACAAGCCGCTGAAGAGAGCCGCGTGAATCTGCCATCCCACCTGCAGTGGCAGTGATCAGATGATTTGAAGTGCGAAGCCACCATTGTGTGTGCATCTGTGAAGCCTGAGCCCAGCTGCTGGTAATGCATACAGCACGCACACACACACAATATATACAAGAGCCGATGTCCCCTCACGGGGTAGGGCCTGAGCCTCAGCAGGAATTGCTGGCAACATCGGGGAAGCCATGTACCATAGGCCTATCACGACAAAATGATAATACACAATATATGCAGCAACAGCAGGTTAAAGCAGCCATCAGGGGTCTGGTGATGCTTGTAGTTCATGACTCAGACCAACCACCCAGTGAAGACTGCCCTTTTTACAGCATCATCAGAGGTCAGCACTTTTCGTTCTTTGGTCCAAATTACCAACAACGGGACATTAGGTTCTTTTTCGAACAGAACTCCCACCAGGTTGCTCATGTTGCACACCACATACACCTGTGCTTTCAAGCCAGGATGTCTGATGAGTCACTATTGGCTCCACACCCCAGACTGTAAGTTATAAAATGAAAAAAAACACATCAATGCAAACTGACCTTCATTGTGAGAACATGCTTACAAGTGCAGAGGGTGTGACCGACCTGAGGGGAGCCCAGCCCCGCTGTGCATGTGCAGCCTCACGTGAGCCTTGGCGCTGTCTATCAACCCCTGCTCTGCCTGCACACCACATCCAGCTCTTGCAGCCAAGAAGCAGAAGAAGCAGAAGAAGACAATGAAGAACAACAAGAAGAAGAAGAGGAGGAGGAGGAGGAGGAGGAGGAGGAGGAGGAGGAGGAGGAAGAGGAATACAAGCTTTGGCCAGCCAAGAAGTCTGCTCGCTCGTGGCAGAGCCTTTGGTTCAGGAGTTGCACGTGTCCCTGTTTGCTTTGCATTGATTGCGCTGGACAGGGTGCTGTCGCAATCATTTGTTCCACAAATGCTCGATGCAGTGTGGGTGTGCAGGAAGCAGTGAGCAGGAGCTTCACAAATTTGCTGGGGGCCGTCAACAAGCTCCAAGATTTCATGGCCCAACACTTCTGCTCTTGTTGAACATGTAGTTACAAGTACACTTATGATATAACATGATGTTTACATATATGTGTACATTGTGTATGTATGTTACAAAATATGGCTCAAGTGCGGAGCCTACCTCGGCATGCAACTATATATGTAATATATTATTTACATGTAAAAGGTTAAGGCCTACCTCGCCATGACGCAGCAAGGCTGCAGCCAGAAGAGTCTCTATCAGCATGCTGGTCCCCAGCTTCTGCAGGGGATTACGCGTACTGGCTGCTGTGTGCATGCGCAGCGCCAGCTGGCAGGTCTCAATGGCACTCCTCAGCGTCTCCAACTGGCTGCACACCATGCCACAAAGGTGAGCAGATGACGCAATCTGACGCGCAATGCAGATCTTGTGGACTGAAGCATCTTGCTGACACTAGGAAGAAACACTTGTACACTTCAAAACGCCACAGCCAGTGTAGGATGTGCCCAATGAAGGCATCTGGTCTTAGCTGGCCACTACAAACTATAGTCATGATGACCATGACCAACCCTTGCTTGATTAAGAGCTTGATTAAGAGTCCAGGAGCGCAGGAAGGTTCATTACAATGGGCTTAGGGTTTAGGGTTTGGTCTAATTTACAGGATTTAGGGTCTGATCTATTACATATGATTTAGGGTTTGGTCCATTATGTAGAGGGCTCACCTCCTGTCAACACTGCGGTGCCTCTCAGCCAGCACAGCCGCCTGGTGCAGCTGAAGGATACAAGCCTGAAGGGCAAACTGCACAGCCTGCCCACTAGGTCTGCCCTCTGGGTCCCTTTCGCTCCCTTCTGCCTTCCTCAGCATGTCAGCTGCCTGCTTGCCCAAATGCTCTGGCCTGCTTGCAAGCATGTCTGCTTGGCGAGGGTTGCTGAACAGGGGCAAGATAGCTGCAAAGCTGTCACCTGTCTCTGCATTCAGCCCTGCAAGCATCATTTACGCTATTCTTGTGTTGTTTTCATCCATACAGCAGTTCATGCCAGCTGACCAGCATAAGCAGATGCCTCCTTCCATACATAAAATACAAATACAAATACATATATTTGTACAGAAGTGTATATTTGATGTGTATATATGTATATAATAACATAGTTTTTTGATGTATATATATACTTTGATATAAATGTATGTATTGTGACGCAGACTGAAAGATGAAGGTCACCTATGTGAGTGGCAGCAGGCGGGACCAGCGGTGCGGTCTTCTGCTTCTTGGCAGGGGACTGAGAAACAGGGCCAGGGCTGTGCCGGCTGCCCTGACTACCAGACGGCCCCCCTTCTGCCTGAACAACAAAATTCATACTGGTGTTATTATTAACAAAACCCAGAAGCTGGCAGTGTGCCTCTGTGTGTTCCAAAACATCTCCCAGACGTAAAAACAGGTTTGTACTGTCCCCCTTTATTTCTGAGTTTAGATTTTTGCTGCGGATTGGTCATTTCTGATTTTGACATAGACGTTTCGGGATTGAAAACAGCTGACACTCCCTCCTATCTCTTGCTCATTGCATGCACTGCAAGTTGGTGCTGCTACTGCTCCTGATTGCACTGAACCCTTCCAAGCAATGACTAAGCAACCTCAACGTGCAGGTTCTACAGAACCTGACAAGAAAAGGAAAGATGCGGAAAGTTTACGATTTTCAGCGATCATAACGGGAGCCTCCTAAGACAACAGCCCAGAGCCCTTCAGAATCTGTCTTCAGCTGTATTGAAGAGCACTACAAAGTGTGACTAGCACATTTCAGGTAGACGGGATACCCATTTCAGGTAGACAGGATACCCATTTCAGGTAGACAGGATACCCATTTCAAGTAGACAGAATACCCATTTTAGGTAGACAAGATACCCATTGGCCTCCTTGTTGAGCTGTACCAGGCTTGCTGTGATGTGTGCTCGCATCAAGCACAGCGTTATATTGTCTGATGTCCACAAACTAAAGTGAAGCAGTACACTCCTAATGCTACAGACATTCCTGTCTGGAGGGAGTCAACTTGCATCACAAACATCTGATACCTGTTGACTAAGCCAGCGTTTCAACCATTGTTGTTGTTCTCACTATCATCGCCAATACATTTGTTATTATGATGACGATGTTACTAGCATTGCTGTTATCAGTGTTGTGATGTTTCCCTTTTTTTGTGCGTTGTTGGTTGGTTGTCATGCTCACAGCCATGCAAATGGTCATGGTTCAGGGCAAGGCTTTACCTGCAGCTGGCGCTTCTTGCCAAGCCTTGCCTGATCACGCTCAGAAGGCAGCTCCCTACTGGCCTCCCTTCCAGGACCCAATCGAGAGGCCCCTGCTACCCTTTGACTGTTGCCCTTCGGGGGTGCCCCTGCCCCTGTTGGGCTACTGGTCCCAGACCTTGGGGATTCCCTGTTTAACCTCCCTCTGATCTGATCAGCTGAGTTGGCGATGGGTTTAGCCGCTGCATTGGCAGAAGCTGCATGCCTAAGGGACTGTGTTGGCCTGCCCTGGGGCATGTCTGAGCCAGCCCTGGCACCATTTTGTCCTGCCCTAGCAGAGTCACTTGAGGATGTGTCTCTAGAGGGAAGCTGTGATGGGGCTGCTTGTGCATCATCCCCATATGCTAGTCCCGAGGACTTGGGATTGATATGCGGTCCCAGGAGCTTGTCAGCGGATCCCTGGGATTTGAGCTGCCCACTTGCTTGTTTCAGCATGTCTTTCCTTGCCTTCCTTTCTGTCAGTGCTTCTAGCCTCTGCTTCCTGGCATCCGCCAGAGAAGTCTTCTTCTCTTCAGTAGTTCCTGCAAGATGCAGGCGAACAGCTCAAGGGGGTCTGAAGGGGGTTGCACTGGGTCACCCACCGCCTGTGACAAGAGCTGCAATCGTGCCAGAAGCTGAACCTGACTCAGACACAGCTAGACCTCACAAAGCATGATAGTGGTAGAAATCTATAGTTCAACAGCAATGACATGTAATGCAATGTTGACAGACTCACCACCTGAGATAATACAGCTGCATTGATATGTGGACTCAACAAATTGCTGTCACAGACTGACTGAGCTGAGGCTTGAGACATTACTGTGATGCATTGTCAAACAAAATACTGACTGGTGACATTCACCACGTCATGCAGGCAATGCAGCCTAGCCTGCTCTTTTGCTTTGCAAGCAGCGACACAACCTGCATGACTGACATATGCACACATGTGATGGCTTACTAACCTGCATGACTGACAAATGCATACATGTGTTGGTGTACCAATCTGCATGACTGACACATGCACACATGTCTTGGTATACTAATCTGTGGCTTCTGAGTGGCAAAAATAATTCAGAGACATTTTCATTGAAGTTTTGATGAGAGTGCTAACCTTTGTGATCAGCAGCTGGTTTGGTGACAGCTGCTGAAGCAGGGGCATGTGCCGGGGCCCAGGGCAGGGGCCCTCCCTGGCCTGCTGGCATGGCAGAAGAAGAGGAGGGCAATGGGGATGGAGCAGGGGCCCATGGCAGGGCAGAAGAAGAGGAAGGTGCAGGAGCTGCGGCAAGGGAGCCACCTTGCTGCTGCATCAATGAGCCAGGTAAAGAAGAAGATGACAAAGGTTGGGGACCGGCTCCTTTGGGGCGTCTTGGGGGAGGGCTGTTGGGGCCCAAGGGGGGTGGGCGTGGGGGAGGCACCCCTCCTGGAGGTGGCTGGGGTGCAGCAGCAACCCCAACAGGAGCTGCAGGGGGGACACCACCCCCAGGGACAGGGTAAGACTGCGTCTGTGAGTACGCATACCCGTAAGCAGGGTCTGTGTACGGGTATGCCAGACCGTAATAGCCTTGATACGCCTGTTGCTGTTGCCATGCTGCCACCTGCTCAGCAGTGGCATACGGCATTACGCCTGCGTTACTGTCTGGCTGGTACTGTGGCTGAGGGGGTAGGGGCAGAGGGTTCAGCTGAGGGGCTGGTAAAGGGGCTGTCTGAGCAGGCAAGGAGGGGGGTGTTAGGGAGGCTGCAGGTGGGGATCTAATGGGGGAGTAGATATCAGCACTGGCTTGCTCAGCAGTGGTGTCAGTGGCGTCTGCGGTGGCAGCTGGCACCTGGGCAGTGGCAGGTGCCATCTGAGCGGTGGCAGCTGGCATCTGGGTGGTGGCAGGGGACATCTGGGCTGTGGCAGCTGGCATCTGGGCGGTGGCAGCAGGCTTGGCAGAAGTAATAGGAGCCAAGTCTGAGCTTAGAGGCACAGCCGGAGTAACTGCATTGGGCAGTGGCAGGGCAGGGACAGCAGACAGTGTACTGATGGGTTGTTGAGTCTGGCTAACTGGAGCTGCGGCGCCTGCCACACCTGTGGAAGCCAAGGGCCGAACCACCGCTGGCACCGCTGTAGAGGCTGGTGGGGTTGTGTCCTTGGCTGTGTCAGCTGTTACACCAAAAGTTGACATGCTCTGACCGAGAGGGTATGGAGAGATCTTCGGGGCGTTTCTGCCAGGCTGCTTTTGTGCCACAGCTGTGGCCACACCGCCGGCGGGAGTCTTTGCGGCAGATGGTAGGGGTGAGGGGGGTTCCCTGGAGGATCTGTGGCTGGAGCCAGGTTCCAGCAAGCCTACCAGCAGAGCAAAATGCAGTCAACACCATATCAGACAACACAGCCGTAACACAGCCGTAATACAGGCGTAAGTTAGCCGTAACACAGCCGTCACACGGCAATCTTCTCAAACAAGGGTAAGGCACAGTACATCTTCAACATCAAACCGCAGCCCTGGAAAGCTGTTTCTTGATTGCTATCCTGCAGCACCTCTGTGCACCACATGCATACGGTGGGACTACTACATGCTTTGATACCATGTCTGCATGTCTACAGTGTATCACTGTCAATCTGGAGCATCAGCAGTTGAGCAGTACCCCACAGCACCCACAGCAAATCACTAGGGCAGCTTGATTTTGATGATGTACAGTACTACTGAGGTTCTGCTTGGATTGCACACAGCCCTACATTGTTGACGGCCGAGAGATGCATGACTTGCATTGAGGGCATGAGGCAGGCTCATCAAGCCTTGGCTCCAATAGTGATGCAATCACAAACAGCCTGAATAGGCCCAGGCATGCAAAACAAACACAAACAAGCACTGCGGAAGTGCATAAGTGGATGACCTTGGATGCGAAACAAGCTGAAGCTGCAAAATGCAGTTGGCCTGTCTGCTTTCAGCCTGACACCATGCTGCCCAACAGGCAGCTAGGCAGGCTCTGCAAAACACTGCATCCTGGGGAAGAAGTATTGAGCTTTGCCCTTCATCAAAGAAAGCAGGAGACAGAATCTCACCAGTGTCCTCAGGCCTAACCCACTTGCCATCCACGTTCTTGACTTCCCTGTGCTCACGCGCTCGCTTGATGTTGTCAGGAGACACAACAATGCCTTGATCATTGACAGGATATCTGTCCTTCTCATCTCTTCTGTCAGAACAGGGCTGTTTGCTACTGCCCCTATGCATCTCTTTGCCCCGCCTATCATCTGGCGACCGCCTGGCATCCCTGGGTCTGATGTTCCTGGAATTCCTGGAGTCCCTGGGATCGCCCCTGGCATCCCTGTCAGAGGGCTTCTGCCAGCTGCTGCTGCCGCCTGCCCTGCCCCTGGCCCTATCTCTGTCCCTGTCCCTAGTGCTACCGCGTTGCCTGCATCAGAAGTTAGTCTCCGACCATAGTTCATGCGCATGTGATACTGCCGGTTGGGTGCAAAAAATCAAGCTAGTGCTATGTTGCAGATCCTGTGTTGGTAGAGTTCTGCATAAGCTTCATGCTGCACGGCAGACAAGGGCTCTGCAGGGCAGCATGCTCCACATGAAATGCTCTACACGAACCAGGATAAGTGTTCACCAGAAACAAGGATGCGAGGAATCTCATACATACGTGTGTATTGATGCATTTGAGCATACACATTGATCTGCAAGATCTTTTGATGTATATACTGTTTGTAAACGTGTAACATACATGCTTCATCTTCTCTAGTAGAAACTTGAAGCTCTTTTTAATCCCGATATGTCTATATGATAACAGCAACGTCCATTCTACAGTGGAATGTAAACTCAGAAACGCCTGGGGACAGTAAAGACTTGTCCTTACATTGGGGGAGATGCTTTGGCCATCCACATGTTTTATTTGGACTTGTAGAGAGTTGAGGCCTACCTGTCCCTGCTCTGTGTGCGTGATCTGTGGCTCCTGGATCTGTGCCGTGATCTGGTTGTGGATGGAGATCTGCTTCGGGATGTTGCAGATGATCTGGAGGATGAGTCGGAAGATGATGAAGAAGAGGGGGATCTGTCTTGTCTGCTGGACTGCCGGCTAGACAGCGTCCGTCTTGGAGACCTGGAGCGCCGCCTGTGGCCATGACATATGCGTCAACAACAATAATAATGATAATGATAACAGTAATAGTAATAATAATAATAATAATAATGTTATTATTATTATTATTCTGCTTTCCTGCTCATGATGAGCTAGGTACGTGCCGGACAAGTCTTGTCTTTCCCCTCTGCATCACCACTATTGCTACTTTTGTTGTTCTTATTGAAAAAGTGTGTATCATTGTTACTATGGTGATTAAATATGACATTTACATGTCAAGCTAAACCCAGCTGCAAATGTGTGGACTCCATGAGACATGCACTCTGCAAGTACATCTGCTGACAACAATTGATGACACAGTCCATGCATCTGCCTGTCCATACATGTATGCATCCTTCCATCTGTCTGTGCATCCGTCCATCCTTTCATACAGAAAAGTTTGAGCTAATCACAAAATGTCACTGGAGCGGTATAACAGACACACTCTCACCTGTCTCTGTGTGTGTCCTGAGATGTGTGCCTGTCCCTATCCCTGTCCCTGCTTGAGGTCCTGGGGATTGCAGAAGCAGCAGCCACACCAGAACTCTGTTTGTCATCCCTTGCCCTGCTTGATGCTGGAAGGGCACCTTTTCTTGACTCTTGCCTTCCTGGCATGCCTCTGCTGCCCATCGACATGGCACCACTCCCATCAGCTCTGCCTATTGGCACATGAGCTCGCCCTTCTGGCCTGCCCATTGGCTCAGCAGTGCCCCCTTCTGCCCTGCCCATTGCTACAGCAGGGCTCCCTTCTGGCCTGTCCTTTGGCAACGCAGACGCCCCTTCTGTCATGCCCTTGGATGCGGTAGCAGCATCTGGCACGTGTTGCAGTGCCAAAGTGCTTGTCTGCTGAACACCACCTGCTGACTGTGCTGCTGCTGCTGCTGCTGCTGCCACCAAGGTTGGTGCTGCTACAACATGAACAGATGACAGTGGTACCTGTGGGGTAACAGATGCAGACAGAGACTGCTGCAGTGCATGCCCAGCAACACCACCAGCTGAAGGCACTGCACCAGAGGGCTGAGCAGCAGAGAGGGGCTGGCCAGAGGGCAGACTGGCAGGCTCGAAAGGCAAGTCAGATCGCTCGATGGGCAGCTTGCCAGACTTCAAAGGCACCTTGCCCTTTGAGCCCATGGCCACTGAACGTGGCCGCATGGACATTGATACTGAGGGCTTGAGCCTGCCTGTTAGGTTGGCATAGGCTGAAGGCAGAGCTCCCCCATCAGTCACTGTGGGCTGGCCAGCTGATGTGGCCGTCTGAGCAACAGTGTGTGCATCTGATGCCACCGGCATCTGCTTGGGCGTCTGCTGACTGACCTTGGGCACATCAGCATACCCTGAAGCTGCTGCTGCAGCGGAGGAAGCAGAAGACTGCGGGGCTCGTGCTAATGCCGACTGGTCTGTCTGTCCTGTCAGTGCTGCTGCTGGTGTAGTTTCAGCTGCAGCGCTCTGATGGACTGGAGTGGCTATCTGAGCAGCAGTAGGCACAAACGCAAGGGCAATGGTGGGTATATTTGTCATCAGCGCAGCTGGAGCTGCAGCTGCACTTGCAGGTAAGCGCACAGCTGACGGTGCAGCTGGCAATGCAGCTGACAGAGCAGCTGATGACACACCTGATGTTGTCACAGGTAATGGAGCAATTGAGGGTGGACCCAACAGTGTAGGGGCTGGTGAAGCTGGGGGTGCAACTGAGGGCAGAGGTAGTAATGCAGCAGGAGGCTCAGTCTGAGCTCCTCCTGCCACAGCAGCTGATAGTGCAGCTACAGGAGCAGCTGGCGATGCAGCTGATACTGTGGCCAAGCGCAGATCTGGCTGAACAGCCCAATCCTGTTGCACAGGTGCAGCAGCATGCTGTTCACTTGGCTGTCTCGGCCCATGCTGTGCTGGCGCTGCTTCTGTGGCCACAGGCTGGGGTGATGAGACCCCTGCTGCAGTCTGAGTAGACACCGCAGGTGGTACGTCTGTCTGTGGCTGTGACAGTGTTCCAGCTGGCATCTGTCTGTGCTGCTGTGCAGCAAGCACAGATGCTGAGGTGGCGTTGATGACAGGCTCAGGGTCCGATTGAGCCTGGGCTGGAGCAACTGTTGCTGTCATGCCTGCATGAGCATGAGCGTTATTATGCTTCCCGCTCATGAAGCTTGACTCCGCAAGGTGCGCTCAAGACAGAGTCGTGGTCGAGCTGTGAAGCCAATGGTCAGCTAAACCTGAGCTTGCACTGATGTGTGTCAAGTGCATGAACTGCTGCTGAATGGCTGCCGCATGCGGCAACTGCATGAGCAAATGACCAGGTTTGCGCCCAGTTGTTGAGCATGCACCAAGGCATGCGTTGAGCGACAAAGTTTGTAACTCAAGGTTTTAAAAATCACCATTTGGGTTGTTACCGGGTGCAGACAAGACCACATTACACTGACCTTGTCCAGGCGCTGAGACTGGCTGCTCAGTAGCAGCGGTCGCCTGCTGGGATATGGCGAAAGGCAGCTGTGATAGGCCAGACTTCAAGGCAGCCCCTTCAAGGTAGCCCCTCAGGGTCCCTGAGGGCTGGGGGGCTGCTGTCCTTGTGGGCTCAGACTGAGGGGGGGCTCCTGTCATGGGGATTGGTGCTGAGGGTGGCTGCTCTGCTGCCTCTGACAGTGCTGGTGAAGAAGACTTCCTGAGCCTCTGCGGTGAAACCCATTCAGATGTTCATTTGATTGCGTACAGAAGAATAGAAAAGAAAAGACTACGCCTTTTGGTGTCAAGTCAATGAGAAGCCAGGTATTATATCGGGCTGCCCAGGATTTGATTGCATACAGCACTTGAGCCTCTGCATTGAAACCCATTCAAGTGTTCATTTGCTTGCATATAGCACTTGAGCATCAGCATTGCAACCCATTCAAGTGGGCATTTGCTTGCATACAGCACTTGAGCCTCTGCATTGCAACCCATTCAAGTGTTCATTTGCTTGCATACAGCACTTGAGCCTCTGTACTGCAACCCATTCAAGTGGGCATTTGCTTGCATTCAGCACTTGAGCCTCTGCATTGAAACCCATTCAAGTGTTCATTTGTTTGCGTACACCGTTTGAGCCGCTGCATCGAAACCCATTCAGGTGTTCACTTGCTTGCGTACAGCACTTGAGCACCTGTAGGTTGGTAAGCTGAGACTGGCTGGCAATGCTCTAGTTCTTTCACTCACTAGCAAAAATGCCGAGTTGAGCATGCGTACAGTGCACAGACGTATGCACAGACATATGCAGATGTATGCAGGCATATGCGCAGATGTATGGACAGATGCATGCACAGACATATGCAGACGTATAGCCATGCACTTAGGCAGCAGCTAACCCTGCTTTGTGACGGTGACTGATCAATACAAGACAGCGTCGCAGTCAGATACTGCATTTGCACCCAACCTGGCGACAAAAACGTGTATTTTGTCATCTCGAAGCAACGGGTGTCTGCATGATACAAGATTGCTGGTCAATGATGAAACAAAGAAAGTCATCATACCTTGTAGGAGCGAGCCGCTGCAACTTGAGTAGCATTTGGAGCTGGCTGGGCGGCTCCCCATGCCGGCTTGTGCTCCCCATTGGCAGTCCCCCTTGCCTTCTCGCCGGGGCCTTTCACAGTAGAGCTGACTGGCTTCAAAGGCGCAGCTGTCTGCCCACTGATACTCAGCGATGCCTGCTGCTGCAATGGAGCATGGGGCATGTCTGGCATGGCGTCTGAGTCAGTTCTGCCGAGCCTTGCAGGCATTCCTGCTTCCTTGACAGTACCCTTCGATGAAGCTTCCTTGACAGTACCCTTCGATGAAGGCCTTGAAGGCTTCTGTGCCTTTCCAGAAGTGCCTTTCGATGGGGCCGTGGGGTCTGGGCGCGCAAAGCGTGCCTGCTGGGCCTGCTGGGTGACCACATGGTCTTTGAGGGAGGCCCAGCTCTTGGGTAGGGGGGGCATGAACTGGCGCCCCTTTCCTAATCTGCCAGCCCCCATTTTGCTCATTATGGCCACTGCAAAATGACACAAAGTTTTGCATGATTGACAATCTGCTATAGCAGGCAAGGAACTCCATGTCAAACAACTAAAAGCCTGATGGAGTGGACAGATGGCAACGTTTGAACCCAACTGTTTGTACCTTTGATACACAGTCTCAAATAACAATTGCAGAACTTGCAGAATGCTGAAGTACATGTGGCAGCTTGTCACGCATTTGTTTACTTGAGTCAGGCCAGCGAAATGTGTTTGAATTCACAGCAGGACCTTGGCATGTGCATCATATGGGAAAGGCTACACTGGTTGCAATAGTGCAGCTTGCCTATTGTTGCCACAACGAAGCTTTGAGCTGCAGCTTACATGCGTGGGATGTTGGACTTCTGGCACCAGCCTGAGTGTCAGTCGTTTCTGAAGGTGAGCTGGCATGTGCATCACCAGATTGCTGGGCATCTGATGCTCTGGCTTCTGCGAAATAGCCATACAGACGGGTCAACTATCTTGGTGCCAGGTGGCTCCTTCATTGCTGATGGTTAAGGCATGCACACAGCCTCAAGCCTTGTGCAGTGTACATTTGATAAGTGGTACTGTACCCACAGAGCTGTGCACGGACATGCTTGGCAGGTGCCGGAGACAGCCAGATTGCAGCTGCTGACCTGCTTCGTTGAACACTTTCCCACCCAGCTTGATCTTGAGCTTTGGAAAAGTAGGATGCTGACCGGCCATGTTCTATGCTGCGAGTCGGTGATGGCGAGCTGACAGCCAAAACAGCTTTAACAACCTGGGTGATATAGCCCTCAGGCTAGAGCGACAAGTTTGTGGGCAAGCATGCCTTTTTTTAGCAGCGTATGCAAAGATAAGGTAGGCAGGACTGCTCAACAGTTTGCATCTGAGCGCCTGCAACCGGCTGACAGCGCGTTTGGCCTAGAATCAGCAATCAACTGTGTATGGCGAGCTGCTTCCCACGAAGCAGACTCGATGGTTCTGTGTAGCGACGCTTATCCCACATGCTGCTACGACATGATTAACCGTATCAAGTCACCCGCTGAGCGCACTGATCGGCGCTGTCGTTGCTTGCCTCGGACTTTGCGAAGTGCCGATTACTAAGTTCAAAGTACTAATGGCTCACGTGCATTACGGTATGAACTCCGGGACCTTTAGCGCAGTTTAAGAACGCCCCGGCGTCAAACGAACCTTGAAGGGCACTTGCCGAGGGATCGAATTTGAGCAAGAGCTCGTGAACCTCGCTGAGGAAGCGATGAGGTGCTTGTAATGCGATGTGTGACAGCATTAGTACAGGCCCTGTGTCTGGCTGTGCTGTGCGCTCGACAGCTCAGAGTCCTTGCAGAGCCTTTTTGCAGTAGCTATGCTTACGCAGAATCAGCAGTTTATGGCTCAACTTGCAAGCAGGGTTGGCCTCTGGGCCAGCGTGAGACCTTGAGGCTGTACTGAAGGTCCCAGCGATAAGCCGAGTCCACAGGAAGGCTGCTTCAGACACAGGAGCTGAGACATGGCAGCATTGGCTCATCAACATGCTAGCAGCAGCCCAGCCAGCAGCAATGCAGAGCCATTCTAAACAGAATGAATTGGCATGCGAGTCATATGTTGCTGTATTGATGCAGTCTCTGTTTGTGACAAGCATGTGCACACATACTATATGGAGAAACATCCCTGAATTGCTCGCATGTCATTGTTGCCACCGCAGCCAGCAGGCAACATAGCAGAAGCGCTGTGAGATACTCTATACAGTGTGCAGCAGCATGGACAGCAAATTACAGATGGGCAAGTGCATTGGTTTTGGTGCGTTCTTATCAGATTGCTAGCTGCTTACATTTTGTATTTTGCACTTTGTATTTCTACTTGTTTCAAGGCATGTGTCAGTCAGTGACTACTGCAGCTACAAGCACTTGTTGCTGGAGTGGAACACAGGCAAATTGCACAGTGATGGGATGAAGTGTGCGGTCCCAATATTTTGGCTGAAGCAGGAGCGCAGTGGGGAAGCAAGTAGGAGGCTTTGCATATGAGGGTTGGAGAGTGTGGCATGGCACATGCATAAACAGATATACAACAGGAAGAGCATCGTCTACAGTTTGCTGGGTGCCCTTTTTTAAGGCCAATGTCAGGATGTACATACCTTCATGCAAGAGTACCACCATACGGCTGAAAATGCTATCAAAGCACCGGGTAATTGAGGGCCAAGAGCTTGCTGCATGTCTGCTGAAAGCTTTGACAGAGCTGTTGAAAAAGCAGCGGGGTCCACCGGTCGAGCGTTAGCAGAATGTGTTCCAGTGGATGCACACTACTAGTGCAACACATCATTGCCTCGTCTGCTATGATATGAATGATCTGGTGCCATCATGGGTGCCATTAGGTTGCTCAATGAGTTGATCTGGAAGGTGCAGTGTGCTGAATAATGACTTTGTGTGAGATCGGGATGCTGCAGTGATGGTGAATGGTGATATTTTGTCATCATAATGCATTACGTGCACACATCCATGACTTGCACATGCTGTGCAGCAGCATGCAGCCGAGATAAACACAGTGTTACAGAGGCTTTCACACATTGTGCTGATGAAAGACAGTGTTGGACCACCCTTAGACGTTTAAACAAATTTGCTGAGAACTATGAGCAACATGGTCCACTTTGTCAAGCTAGCCTACCAGGTCTAGAGATGCCAGACTGACAGCAAAGATGCTGCAGTGGTTCGTGAGATAGGCTTCTGCTTGTCATTGTTAACAACTTTGTGTTAGGTACTGTCTGCCTGCTTCATGTGCAGAGCGCTTCTGTATTGTCCTGTGTCAGACACATGAATGACTGCATGCCACCTGTGTTGACTGCCAACTGGTCTTGGACCCGGTTTTGGAACGTTCATCATGGCTGTCTCGCCCGCTCTCTCAGTTGCTGGTCATGTGGGAGCGACATCGATGATATCACTGATTCAGGACGGCCCTTGGCTGCGGTCATCATTCACCGGCCGTCTGACATGCACCTGTCGCAGTCGTCTGCTGCCAGTTGCGCTACTTTCTGTTTTCCTGACGTCTGTGACCCCAACACAGACATTAATACCAGCCTTTCCAGAAGGCTGTCCGTATATAGCTGAGAACTGTACCCGGCTGGAGCTCCTGCCCGTCCAGCGGACCGACTCGTGCCACCAGAATATTGCAGCAGGCTTCGCTCAGGAAATTGCTGCAGCCGATGACGCCCAGGTGTGCCGTTGCTTCACTGCCTTTCTGCGCCACCGCTGTGCATACCAGGCCTTGAAGAATCCAGTAACTGTGTCTGAAACAAGCTGGTCTACTCTGTGCTGTAGGGTGTCGACCTGGTCTTTTATGGTAAGACCCACTCAAAGCTTGAGTAGGTACTGCTTGCTTGACAGTGTCCAAAGCTTTCTACGGGCTAATGAGCCCTACCAGTGCTTCTGTACATAACACATTGGCTGGATCACAGGCCAGAGCTGGGTCTTTTGAAGGTTTTCCATGTGCACTTTATCTGCCAATGTGAGCCACACATAAATCACACATTGTGATCTGACAGGTGACAGCATTACCAAGCAATGGCGTGAGGTGCAGCCTCAAGTGAATGGCACACCAGAAGTGTTCACAACCTACTTTGGCCAATATGCAGCAGCAGTCCTAGGTGTAGGAGGTGCGTCACGCTTCATTGACGCAGCATTGATTGTGAAAGTAGTACTGCAAGACTGGCATGCCACGTGAAATCTGGCTGTTTCCTTGGTGGCATGAATCTGGCTGTTTGGTACCATTCTTGACAGTCAGTAGCTTTGTAGGAGCTCTTTGTCTGGGAAGGCATGAGAGCAGACTTTGCATGAGGCTGCATTGCCTCAAGCGCGTTGGGCACCGTACTTGCGTTACTTTCAAGTCAAGTGCAGCCCGTGTTTGCTTAGCAACGCACCTTATGTCTGATTAGCAGTTTTTTTGACATTTGACCTGCAACAGCTTCCTCACATGCACATTCCATGCTCTCATGAGTGGTCACCAATGTCGCCCACATGCTCTGAACACGCCCATGCTGATCATGACGCCAAACCTGAACATGAGATCAGATCCGGACAAAAAAGCAAAGTCAATTATTTGATAGTGAAAGGTTCAAAGACATCATTTTACATTTTGAAAGTGGGCTTCTTTCAGAAATTGATCACTGTTGTTTTCACCTGCAGAAGACCAAACATCTAACCTGCTATGGAGACAACAGCATGGTGAGGTTTTCCTGAAGCACTCGCCTCAAGTGATCATACTCCTGATTGGCACCAATGACTTGGGAGCTGCTGCCAGCTGCAATGTGGGCGAATCAGGAGCCACCACAGCAGCCAATGGAACTGCATCTCGGTATGTCATTTTTCCTACCCAAATGCAAAGAAAATCAAAGCAAAGCAAGAAGTATGCTTTTTGGCATTGAAACAAAACAAGCCCAAGGGTTAGGTGTACTGGGCTTCCCTGTGGGGCTTGACTTCATGTGAGATGAGGGTACTATTACTACACTACCTGTCACCCAAATGGCTGGAGGGCCAACGGCAGTTTGGGCCAAGCTTGGAACACCACAACCTTTTTGACAATGCATTGCCTGATGGCAATCACTGAGTGAGCAACTAATTGCACCGGCATCTATAGCTGCCCTCAATAATTCTGTGGTTGTGGCTTGTGACATATCTTCAGCAGGTGAACAGTCTGTGTCGTGTGGAGCATTGGAGACATTGTGACATACCTTCAGCAAGTGAACCCCAACACCACAATTGTTCTCATGGGGATCCTGCCATGGGGTCTTGTTGACCAAGGTGGCACATACCTATGGCCAAATGAATACACTCAAGGCATTTTGACTGTCAACAGCTTGATCCAGGACTTTGCAACTGGACTAAGCAATGTCCACTACATTGACTGTGGACACCAGCTCTTTCCCACAGGCCAGGTAAGAGGCTCAAGGTTGCCATTCTAGTTTTGAAGCTGCTGTTTCACTCTTGCGCATCTACCAGGTTTGACTAGTCATCATTTGACAGTTGGTAGGCTGTAAGGCATGCTTAGGTATGTACATCCATCTCTGCATTCCCACTTTACTGTAGCAAGCTCTATTGCATGGGCTACCTCAGTGTCATGCATTTGTGCACTGTAAACAGGCTCTCAAGAAGTGTCACCCCGTTGATGCTGTTGGCTCCCTCCTTTCACCACTGGTGAAGACAGTCCTTGCATACACGCACGTCACACAGCAGCACACTGCAGTTGCCATGTCATAATGGCCATTTTTGGAGCTGCAGATATTGGACTCTGTTGCACCGGATGGCCTTCACCCAGACTCTGAGGGAATGGGTCGCTTGGCAGCATGTATAACTCCACTGGTATACCAACATGCAAAGGCAGCTTCGATGGCAGCTGTTGCTCAGGCTGGGTGAAGTGTGGGGGAGACAAGACCATTTGCTACCACAGCTTTGTATGACCAAACACACAATCCACTGTGTTACTGTAAAAGCTCTTTGTGAACCCCACGTCTTACTTCTTGTCACTGCAAAGCAAGCTCAGCTGCAATCACGTCTCTGTTTGTTATAATGCAACTGCTGCTGTAGCAGGTGTTGTAAAGTGGTTTTACTGCAGCTCAGTGTCGGGCCATTCTTTGCACGTCGTTTGACTCCTGAGGCAAAAAAAAATGCTTTCTGTACAGAGACAATTGACTGCATAGGCAGGCTAACCCTGCAAGCAAACAGGCGTGTTCCCAAATCTGCAGGTGTACAATGATTGAAAAAAACACAACAGTGCACTGCATTTTTGTTGCCCAAAGTTTATGACTAATGCATGCATAGCTTCAGAGTTCTCGATCCCGACAAGCTGTCCGCCTCTGCAACGTCGACACTTTGCCTGTTGCAGCTCCACATCATCCTACTTGTTCACGTTAGTATACAGCTGCTACTATGGCGATTGCAGCTGGCGTTGAGGGGCAGCAACAGGAATCAAGGTTACCCACCCCTGCGCTTGAGCCCGCTGAGCCTGCAGGTGCTCTTACGCGATGACAACAACTTGGACGCTTTCTACGCTGCTGAAAATGTGCTGAAGCGGAAGTGCTGCGTAGGCTTGCAATATGAGCGTTTGGATGGTGCTGATCAAGAAGAACTGTCGCGGTCAGGTACGCTGAAGTCCACCATTCTGTCTAGCACAATCGTTCTCTTGTGCCGCTACCGCATCTTCCATGTAGATATGAGTTGTTGGAGTCAGTCCAAGGGCGCTGACTTGCACCTGGCAAGTTGTACATTTCTGTGAGTACTTCCATCTGCTGCCGAGGAGCCATATGGTGTCATGTTAAGCTTTCTGTCCGTCAAACTATCACACCTGGTGCTTTTCAGATGCAGCGGGCTCAGGTCAAAGTGACTGTTCTGAAGACTCCTGGACCACTGATGATGAGGCCTCAGCGGCTGTGAGTGGTAACCAGATGTGGTCAATGTCGTTTGAATGGCAGGAAGGGCAAGCAGAAGACACCTCAGAGGCGATTGCTCAATTTGAGGAGACCACAGACTTTTCTGAGCATTCAGTTGACCCAGCATCAGAGCAAAGCAGCAGTGCTGAATCAAGCTCTGCGTGCCTCAGTGGTGATGCAGCAGAACCAAGTCCTGCAGATGTTGACTGGGTACAGCCTTGGAATCAGACTGACACTGCCATGAAGGCGTCTTCGTGTCATACTCACAATGACAGCGCATCTGCACACCCAAACATTACAAAGCAGAAACCAAAGTCCCAGCCTATGAGTGAGGAGCACAAAACTGCCATCTTGGGTGAGGACATTTCTTCACATGCTAGCATGCTCATGACACACGCATGCGCAGCTATCTGTTGTAGTTTTTCATGTGGCATTTCAGCTGCCGTACTACGCTGCACAAAGCGTCATGGCCAGTACACTTGCTGACCACAAGCTTGAGCTATGTAGGTGCAATGAAGAATGTCAAGATTGATTATGTCCCCAGATGGGCAGTGTATATGGAAGAGACACGCTGGCTGAATTCCATCAAAGCGAAAGCAGCAAAGGTAATGCTCAAATCTTCACTGCTATTCTTCCAAGTCTTGCCATGTCCTGCTGATGTGCTCATGCTGCCTGGCTGCTGTCCCATAGCATGTGTTGTGTCTGCATCATTCTATTTTGTCAGGGCCAACAGCAGCACCGTGAGCACATGTGTTCCCATAGCATGTGTTGTCTGTGCATCATTCTATTTTGTCAAGGCCCACAGCAGCACCGTGAGCACATAGATTTGCTGCACTTCTTACCGCAAACTGAAGCCTGATGGCATGTCCAATTTCATATACCGGTAGTGGCGAGTAGAGTTTTGAGTTGTATTTCAGAGTGAACTTGGCTTTGCAGGAGTCTCAATCCAAGTAAGTCAGCCTGTGGCATCTGGGCTGAAAGCTATGCTGGGTCTATGCATGTAAATAAGTTGAAATTGTATATTTGGTGTTTACTCTGCATGTCTGTGGGTGGTGTGTAATGCAACAATCAGCATGACTGTCTAAAATTGCGTGTGAGAAATGATACCAGAGTGTGCACTGTATATGCTGCAGGCTCAATTTGCTGCTGTGTTCACCATGTTCTACAAACATGTGATTGCCTTCACACGAAGTCCGAATGTCGACCACTGAAACAGCTGCCAGGTTTCCAAGTACGCACAGAAGTACATCAAGTTGAACCTCCTCGAGGGTCGAGGGAGCTTGATGAAATCGAGCCACAAAAAACCAACACATTATGAACAGACATTGTACCATGTTTGGCAAATGACGACATCTCCAGACCTACTTCTGGATTCAACAAAGTCAGAAACTACACTATGAGCAGACGCACACTAGAATGGACAGGTCATGCCCAGTGTTCATATCTAGTATTGTGACTTGTCCTCGCTGGTCTCCTCGCCATAATTGCCCTCAAATACAGCAGCCACAAGGAAAAAGGTAATGAATGCTAGCAGTCCAAGGCTGGCCTGACTCAGGGGAATACCAGTTTCCTGTCCAAACTGTGCGAGAGGTCCCTTGCCTGTGATCTGCACCATCAGCATGAGGGAGGTTCAGTCAACAGTTACTGAATGAAGACAAGACAAATACAACCTTGTCACTGAAGATGCAACACAGCCTTCTTGTCTGATGGTCCAATCACAACAATAGACAGCATGGCATAACCCACCTTCTCGCCAATGACAGATGCCAAGAATCCAAGCTGTGCTGTTCTGCCAACAAACACCTCATTCTTCTTGCTGAAACCAAATCTGGTGATGCCCAAGAACTTCTTGGGCTCTGAGATGTTGATCTTGGGGTTTTGGTTGGGGCCCTTCTGCCTCTTCTTGATGTCTTTCTGGTTTGACTCACTGAAGGTAGGGCTGCCTGGGCGCACCGCCTGGATGCAATAGAGTCAGGTTTGGCAGCTGTCGTTTCTGAAACTCAGCTTATAGAGCAATGCTGGCACACACTATGATTGCACTTGACATGTCAGTCAATGAGGCAAGTGGAGCGCGCACGACTAGATAGGGAATGGTGCACATTACTCACCGAGAACAGGTTGTAGCCAATCAATGTCACTAGCGCAATCTCAATGAAGTTAGTTGATAGACCTGTCTCCAAAGAAAGCTGACCCAGAACACCCTTTCCACTGACGATCTGTGGTTGCAGACAAGATCGATGGTCAGTACTCCACCTTGTCTCTAGGAGTGCCTGATAGGGCAATGATGTTCAGCCTGCTCTGCATGCTCAAGGGAGCCTTGACAAATCAGGACAACTAGCGATGCTGAGATGAACAGACGACCCACCTCTCCAATCAACGATGCAGCAAACCCAAACATAGCCAGTCGGCCTGCAAACACCTCACGTCTCCGTGTGAAGGCGGGTACAGTTGGGTCGACCTCCTTTGCGCTCTTGTCGGTCCGGGACTTCTTCTGCAACAAAAATTATGCATGCGTGATTACGAGCTGACACGCTGCAAGCCTGCAGCGATCACTGCGATGTAGCTCTGCGACTGAGTTTTGTGGCTGTTTGACGGCATCGGCCGATGGCGCAATCATTCAACGCACGCATGCATACCTCGTTTTTGGTTTTGTTCCTAGTGAAGAGCGCCTGGGGAATAACAGTGCGACATTGATGCCGAACAGGTATAGCCCGGCTTGTTGAAGGAACCAACGCGCCGCTGAATGCCTTACGGCTTGTCACTTTGGACATCAGCGTGCTCTGCATGTTGATGGAGTTGAGGCAGGTGAAGGACGTCATTTTGTGTCTACGTCGCAGGTAGAAAGATGAGATCGATGTTCGAAAGTGTAAGATGTAGTGAATTTGGGCTGCAAGCAATCCTGTAGGTAACTTTTTGCAAGTGCCCGCGAACACGGTTCTCATGCATTCTCAGCCTCAAGCAGCGAGTCGGAAGTAGTGGTGTTACAGTGTTACACACCACATGTACGCCAATACGCATAGGCATGAGTCATGCATACTAGCCAGGGGCCGAGAGCAGTTTTGCATCATGACTTTTAGCGCTCCCTGCATCATGACTTGCGCGACCTTCAAACGGGTGATTGCATAACAGGAAGTCGTCTAGGCTGCTTTGCCTGGCGTCATTGTCAGCAAGTGCAGACTGAACATAAAGCAAAGTGGTATCATCGATGTCAAGTCCACATGGCTCCCTCTGCTGAATGTGAAGTGATGAAGCACCATCTTCTTGCGTCGGTGTCAGGGCCACGAGCGGCTAGCCAATTTTCTTTTCTATACCGGTTTGGACCCTTATGCAAGCCTTGTCACATGCCAGGCCATTGCTGATTGTATAGTGAGCCATGGCCTTGCATGTGGCAAGGCTTGCATAAGGGTCCAAACCGGTACACATGTGAACCAAGTACAAAGAAATCAAGAGCTCGAGACTAGTACTAGTAAGCACTTCATGTGGCAAGGCTTGCATAAGGGTCCAAACCGGTACACATGTGAACCAAGTACAAAGAAATCAAGAGCTCGAGACTAGTACTAGTAAGCACTTCACTGGAAACGCCCAAGCTAAGGATACTCAATCCAACCAAATTGCACTGCTACGGCATTTGCATCTGGTAACAATGAGCTGTCATATTGCAGCAGATGGTTCTGTCACACATTATGCAGCAGTCTAGGTCTTGTCTGCAGGACCAGCAACTATTGGCAACACTGGTGGGCCTGCAACGCCGGCCTTTGGTATTGCCATTTTGGGCTGACCAATGCGGAACCGCTGCATGAAGTTTGCTATGACCTCTGCCGAGCGCTGATACTGATCCTCATGTACCGCATGTCCAGCCTGTAAAGAACTTTGTTCCTCAAACGATAGATTGCTACAGGATCCAAAGCCAAACAGCTGGTGCAGTATATGTGCATACGTCAGTGCATACATGGATGATGAGGCTTGCAGAGACTCTGATCATGCACAGAATGCCACGCCCTGCGCAGCCTACAGCATACAGAGCGCAAATCACTCATTCAGGTGGCGCAACTTTGACAAATCTGGGAGCAAAGGCATGGTGTGTCTTGACAATCCTATGGGGAAATACAGTGCAGTAAGTGCTGACCTGAGGAAGTAACACCAACTGGAACTTGCCCTGCATCTGCCCTACAGTCAGAGATCTGTCGAGGCGATCAGTGCCAGCCAATATGAGCACCTTTGGAGCTGTCACAGTCATATACAGATCAGACAAGCCCTTGTACCAGCCCTCCCAAAAGGGTTGGCTGAGATGTAAGGGAGTGCGCCATACCCATTTGCTACCTGGAAAAATGCACAGAATCAGCTACAGAAGAGCGTATGTTTCATTGGCATTGCAGCAATCAGGCAGCTGGCAGTGACACACGATTTAGACATGCATCTGGGCGTGAGCTGATGACATGCTAACATCATTGGCCATCTCTGACCACACTGGTTGATCAGACATGACATATGAAGGTCTTTGGCTGTGACTTTTGGCTGTGACGTAGCAAACTGCAAGCTGGAATGCATCCAGCAGCACAAGCAACTGCAGCATGAAACAGTGTAGCTAAAGACAATAGCTTGGTCTAGGATACCCTCATGCAGTACATGAGCACTCTCATGTGAAGGAACAAGACGCATCTGTAAGCAACTCCAAGCAACTCCTGCCTTTCAAGTGAATATTGTATGCGCATGCTGCTTCAGTGTATTGGCTGTACCTGATTTACCGACAACCTCCTGTGTTAAGCAGGACGGGATTGAAATGCATGCTGCTTCTGGGCTTCTTGACATGCCTGCAAAGACACACCGACCTGACCAGAAAGTCCATTTTTGCAAAATTTGGTGATGTTGGCTAGCTGATGTCTAGGCACTGGTCACACAGATCACAGCAACACTATGCTTCACTGCATCACAGCAGCTAGTGATCCAAGCAACTCTCCAAGCAAATTTGCATGCCATGTTTGCTGGATCAGGCGGTAGGCGAGACAGATTTCAAATAACAGACAAACATGTATCATGCGTCACGATGCATACAGCATTTTGCATACAGACAATCATGTATTGTGCATCACGATGTATATAGCACTTTGCATACAGACAAACTTTGAAGGCTGAGACAAGCATTGTGAAAGCACATGAGTCAATAGGGCTTGACGATTGATCTCACCAGATCTTCTTGCCCAGTGCACTGCTGCTTCTTGAGAGTCAAAGCTAGAGGGCCTTTGCTTGAGTACTGTTGCCATGTAAGGTAGGGAGGACAGTGCAGTGCCCTCCACCACATCAATCACAACCATGCCTTCAAGTCCAGCAATTGCCTGCATGCCTATGCTCAGTCAGTACAAGACATACGTAGTAACTTTTATGAAGCCCATCAATGCAACAAGCAAAGTCCGGGAAGCAACAGTTGATGTTCAAAGCCCCCTGGACATCAAACAAAAGCTTTGGAGCTGGCAAATGACTGTGCCGTCCACAAGCAAAATAGCTAGGCCTGGGGTGAGGCTTGACAGCATCAGCTTTCCCTTAACTTGTTTGTCTTGCAGGGCTTCAAAGCAAAGCCCCGCTGAGCGTATCTAGACTTACTCAGTGTCATCACCAGCAAGTATGGACGTGTCATCTGAACCCCAATTGCAATGGCTACATGTGCCCTGAGCAACATGCATCAACTGCTGTGTTGCTGCAACGAGATGCAGCATTGCGGCATGTACCTTGCTGGCAGCACATCTGACTGCCACTGCTCCACCCATGCTATGACCCACCAGCACAATTGGGGGCTGCTCTACACTCAATACCCTCCTCCAAACAGCAACGGCATCCTGTGATCAGCACCTCTACGATGCAGTCTATTGTAGAATGTAGAAAACAACAAGCTGCCATGACCTTGCTGCCCAACTCGCTCATACTGACGGGTGCAGCAACTGACTGTGAGGCTGTGCTGAATCAGCAGTCAGTGTTACATAATCAGACAGCCAACAGTCTACTACGCATTACTCCTTGGTTTCCCCACATGCACAACCTGTGCATGATTTGAGTATGGCTGCCGTTGCAGCACAGGGCTTCATGTACATGTGTTTTCAGACAGCATGTGCTATCAGCGCAGGTCAAGCTGTTTTGCAGCCCTAGAAGACCTTGACACATCAGCTCACCAGCACAAGTGTCTCAGCTGACAGGTCTGCATCCTGTGATGTTGAGGTGTGCCCATGGCCTCTCTGGTCAAAGGCTAGAACTCTACACCTGCAATGACCAGAGCATGTCAGCTGGGATGGTCATCAGCTCATTGACGACAGTACACCGTGCACAGCTCAGTGTGATGTGCTACTCTGTCACTGATGCTAGGTCTCCAGGATGACAATGTACTGCAGTGACAACCAGCAAGACATCCTGTGCTGACCACACAGCTTTGTTGCCAGCTTGTGCTGCCATGTAATGCATGGATCTGCATCAAGCACACTTGTTGCTTTGGATGGGCGAAGCTCACTGACATCGACAATGCTACAGGCATGAATGTCCATTGAAGCAAGGGCATGCGCACTGCCTGTCATGCTACCTGCCTTTCAATTGTTTGGCAAGAAGAGCCCAGGTCAAGCCAGAATAACCTCCACCGTGCAAGCAAAACACAACAGGACCCTCTGTCCCTGCCTGGTACACCCTGCACCATACACAACAATGTCTCAATGCCCGTAACACGAAAACAAATTGTGTGCCTTTGGCATCATCACCGTCTTCATTGAATGTTGATTAAGGTTTTGTGGTGACACTGTACTTGGTCGTTCACCTGAAGACTCCATGCCTATCTTCCATCTGCAGATCTGCTATGCTGTCAAAATACTGATCCCACTTAGAAAGGGAGTACTCAGGTATAACTTGTCCACTGGTGGAAGAAACAGGCTCTCCAGCAGTATTAAAAGGGACTTCATCAGGAGTGGTACCTGCGTTTAAGCAAATTCCAGGCCTGCAGACCTGTAAGGAGACCTTTTACTCATCAAGATGCGCTGTGACAGTGATGAATCTCACCTAGAGTTCCAACAGCACCGCTTTGTGCTGCTGCTGCAAGCACAGCTTGCTGCTGCAAAGTCTTCTTGCCTGGAAGACATGCAGTGTTCGAGAAGGAACTCAAGGTAGACTGTATGTTAGCTTGACTCGTGAGGCAACAACTTAATAACAATAGCTCACACACTGCAGACTCGTCCAATGCCTCAGGAGTGAGTTGCGTACCAGCAGGTGGCTTGACTCCCGTGCGTCTGGGAGGTGGTGGGAGCATGGCTTGACCAGTAAGATTCGAGCCTGAAACCATGTCGACGTCCTCTGGCACAGCTGACAGTTGGCTAGTTGACGGCTGCAGGCGTTCCAAGTATGATCTAGGCTGCGCCATGTCAGTGTCAGGCACTGTCGCGGTTTTGACGTCGCTTGATCACAAGCGTTTGATTGATTCTGCAGCGCAACGCGACATCGCCGGCAGCTTAAAACTCAACACGGACCAACAGAAAGTGTCCAAAGCTTGATCTGCGACGCGTGACATTCTGCACAACCCGGACATGAATCTGCGGAAGTTGCCGTTCGAGCAACTGGAGGGACTTTCCGTAAATTAATTTTTGTGGGCATAAAGTACTGAACGGACGTTGCGCAAGCAGAGACGGAGGCTGAAGTTGCAACAACAGGTTTCACTGTGAATTTTTGGGACTGAACCAGAATTATCAAGGGAAGGCAGGGCCCATACAGTTTGCCGTGTGGCTGCATCTGGCAGTATCGCCCTGAACTTGTGGTCTTGAGCAGTCAGTGTAAGATGGGGCTCGCTTTCACCAAGCTTTTTGCCCGCCTCTTCTCAAGGAAGGAGATGAGAATTCTCATGGTAGGCAGCAGGAGATTCAGCAAAAGTAGTCAGTTGCCGGCTTGAGCTGTGAAAACTCCTGCCACAAGTGATGACAAACAACCCTTTTTGTTGCAGGTGGGTCTAGATGCTGCTGGTAAGACAACCATCCTTTACAAGCTGAAGCTGGGAGAGATCGTGACTACCATTCCCACCATTGGTGAGTTTGTTGATCTGTGCTGGCTTGAGTTGAGACTTGATCTGCTGTTGATGTCTAGGCGCTGAACTGTGTCTGTTATTTGAAGTTGCATTTCGCTTGCGCTTTGCAGGGTTCAACGTGGAGACTGTTGAGTACAAGAACA
>JAABUK010002524.1_pt1 | contig 32702 bp, 28 predicted proteins | sample 5559141 | NCBI WGS metagenome assembly JAABUK01 (sample SAMN10711869, study PRJNA513367) | rock metagenome | isolation source: Antarctica rocks | place: Antarctica: Victoria Land, Pudding Butte nord | collected 2016-01-03 | reverse complement strand
GGGGATTTGGGTGAACAGGGGATTTGGAGGAACAGGGGATTTGGGGGAACAGGGGATTTGGGGGAACAGGGGATTTGGGTGAACAGGGGATTTGGAGGAGCAGGGGATTTGGGGGAACAGGGGATTTGGAGGAGCAGGGGATTTGGAGGAACAGGGGATTTGGGGGAACAGGGGATTTGGGTGAACAGGGGATTTGGAGGAGCAGGGGATTTGGAGGAGCAGGGGATTTGGGGGAACAAGGGATTTGGGTGAACAGGGGATTTGGGTGAGGATTAACACCTGCGAGCTTCGGCACAAGTGCCCTCGGCTTTGGCTGCCAGCAAATCTTGCCCGACGGACCGAGAGAAGGTTCCTGATTTCGGCTGGAAAGGGGAAACGGACAAAATGGCGTGGCGGAAGTAGTCTATATACGTCAGACATTATTACTATCTATTGACTATTTGCCTAAGTAACAACATGCAGATCAAGACACGTTGTATAAATCTCATCCTTCCGCCTCATCGAACCATCCGGGGTATCAAGAGAAGATGGCCAATCCCAAACCCAATATAGTGTATAGAGCCCCTCTGTTGTCTCCTTCGGAACTTGCACTCTATTTCGACACCATCTATTTGGCCCCTGTCCTGGATCCGCCTCGAATATTTTCTGTCTGAGTTGATAGATAGGGCTCAAAAAATTTGGTCCATAACATTCTTCGTCATCGAAGTCGAATTCTGCGAGCAGTCGTCCGCGTGCATCGCCCGCCGTTCCATCCTTGTCCCAGACTTTGTGGATATTGAGCAGGGTGTCTGTTGAACGTGACTCCTTGGTACCGTACACGAAAACTGTCCCAGACGTCGCCTTGCCGGGGGTTGCATGTGGCAGCGTTACATGCCCATTCTCTTGATATCTTAGAACAACTTCCTTACCTGCTCTCACCTTCAAACGTGGGCTACCTTGAGACTGATATGGAAACTGTTGACTGGGCATGCAAATTCTGTCGCTGGATATGATCTCGATATCTCCTGAACGTCCGTTTGGCGGAAGTAAGTAAGTCATGATCGTACCATTGTGAAGAAACTCTGGTGAGGTTCGAATCACTACAGAATAGTTAGCTGGGTATACATCGCTCAACGAAGCTTGCGAATCACCATTGCCTCTGGGATAGCCTGGATTTTGGAACGCAACATCTTCGACAAGGGAGACCTGCTCAACCCACGAGTGACAATTTACTGTCATTACAAGAGCCATCAGAATGGCGAACACGGATGTCTTCACTAGAAATTTGATCATTTTCACGTTTAGTGCTTGTTTCGACTTGAAATGTTAAGCTGAAGGAAAGATGTATACTCTGTAATGGTGCAAGGGTAACGCTCTTATATACATCAAATCGATTCATTGTTAAGGGCTAAAGAAGACTAAAGCAAAACGTAGGGTGAGGGGTTGGCTTCTGAAGTCGAAGGGCCAGGGGTGGGATTTTACAGTGTCCCGAAGAGATCTCTTCTCTCGAGTCTGCAAGGATTCTTAATCCAATGCATGCAGTTAATAATCATGTCTTAACGGAATAATTACGTGCAAACCTCTGTTACAATGCATCAAATATCTCAAAGCATAAAATATGAATTAACGGATATCATATTATTCAACTATGTAGTCTAGAGTAATGAGAGAATTATCTATAAATGAGACGAAAACATCGTACTGAATCGCAAACGAAAAGTAACGCTATTAACTAATACAAATCAATTGATAGCAAGATCTTTTACATGAAATTTCCCAATATCACGACCTCATGATTATTTCCTAAGCATCAAGTGCTTAGATAGTTTGAAGGAACCGAACCGAACGTGCTGTTTGACTTCGCGATGACCCACCAGCCTATGAACTATCATTAGCATGTGATGTTGCATCATGTGTTATTGCAACTCACCATTTCCTTGATCAAGAAGGAAGGTTACCAGTTCTCCCTGGTCAAGACTGACCTCTGTTGTACCTCTTGCCTGATAGGGAAACAAAGCGTGGTAAGTTGGTTGTATGGTTGAGGGCGTCGGTGTTGCTGAAGCTGACGGTTGCGTCTGGGCCGTAGGCTGCATAGGCTGCCGAATTGGAAGCTGATTCGGAAGGGCGGACTGCTGGGTCGGAGGTGCAGGCTGCGGAACCGGAGGTGCAGGCTGGGTGGGATATGCAGGCTGCTGGGTGGGATGTGCAGGCTGCGGAACCGGAGGTGCAGGCAGGGTGGGATATGCAGGCTGCTGGGTGGGATGTGCAGGCTGCGGAACCGGAGGTGCAGGCTGGGTGGGATATGCAGGCTGCTGGGTCGCGAGCCCTGGCGGTTGAGCTGCAAGCATCGATTGTTGAGCTGTGAACGCTGGCTGTGATGTCGAAAATGCTGGTTGTTGAAGCTGAGATCGAGTTTGTGGTCCTTCGTGCGTTACAGTGCCATCTGTGATAGTCTGAAAGGGGACATAATGCTGAGACGTCAACCATGGCATCTCCTCTTTCTCTTGATCTGTTAAAGGAAGGCGGGTTTCTGGGTGAATGTTTGCGGTCTTGCACAGGGCCCAGCCACGTGCCGCCTGTTCATCTTGCTCAGCAATCCGTCGAAGCATCATGTCTCATTGCTGTTTGTTGGCAATACTGAAAAATCCCGATTTGGTTTGCCATTCTTCTTTTCTCAAATGTGGTTGAGAGTTGTTTTCTTTATAAACCAGATGAACATAACCTATTGCGTTTCGAGATCCACTGTTGGCCATCACTTCCACCATGTAGTCAACTCGAGCAATGTCAGTCCAAAGTCGTTGTACTGCGTTCGCTCTCTGCATGACACTTGTCAACAGAGCATTGTCCAGCCAGTTCTTCGCCACACGTTTCCCAAAGACAGCTCCAGGATAAATGAAATATCGTGGTAAATTCTTTGTGCCAGCGTTGACAAGCACCCGACTACCAAGAGCACCCGCAGGCGTCACACCTGTGACAATCCCCCATGGTGTGTAGTACATTGGCTGATGTGGCATGACCCCTCGGGCTGATGGGGGCGCAATCATTTGACCTTGGTCTTCGGGGCTGACGACCGTATTGCCCTCTGGAACTGCCTCTGAACCTGTACGAACAAGCTCAGCCATCAAATTCGCCTGTATTGCCGGGTCCACAGTATCTAGAACAGGTATTCGTAGTTCTCGCATACGGACAAAGAAAAACTTAGCCGCCTCAACGATTTGAGAATCCCGTCCCACAATGCTTGTGTTTCCGGGGGATTGCTGCATCCTGTTATGAATCTGGCGTATGAGTCGAATATGGGATCGAATGTTCAGAATTGGAATCTGATGTCTCCCTTGAAAGCTTGCGTCATTTGAATAAATTCTACGGTTCATATTGATAATGTCTTCATTACTCTGCTTTAATTCATTGATGGCGCGAGGATCATCTGGATCAAGCCAAAGCGCTTTGAGGTCTTCACGGATTCCGTGGTAAATACCCAATATCTTAGGCGGCACCTCGGTCTCCGTCCCGATTGACACTGCTGAATTCAGCATATTCGACTCCTGTTGTTTGTCTTCTTCTGTTATGTCGTTCGAGTCTATTTCGTCCGAGTCTCTACCGTTATTGTCAAAGGCACTATGATGGAAAGTCGCTTCGTCATCCTCAACCGTCACCTTGCCTTTTCCCTTTTCGGTGGATACAGCCTGGGCAATCTGGTCCGGATTGTACCCTTGCTGCTCTAGACCTGCTCTGAATGCTTCGAGTGATGTAGGGTTTGGGTTAACCTGAGATGATTGAATGGCTTGTGACCCTCCCTGTCTTGAAGAAGAAGCTATGGGTTGGATATTTTGAGTAGGCTGAACATTAGGCTCTGCTCCCGCTCCTGCGTTGCTGTCTTGACTATTTGAAGCGGGAGTCCTCTCGACAGCTGATGGGGCGTACGGCCGCCCTCCCTGTCTTGAAGAAGAAACTATGGGTTGGATATTTTGAGTAGGCTGAGCATTGGACTCCGCTCCCGCTCCTGCGTTGCTGTCTTGACTATTCGAAGCGGGAGTCATCTCGACAGCTGATGGGGCGTTCGGCCGCACAGTTGAAGGTGTTTCTCCTAGAGATGGGTACAACGACCTTGATGGTGTTTGTGGTGGCTTTAATGGCGGTACTGTTGACATTGGGTTCGGAGGAATAGGTTGGAGAGCCCTACCTCTAGGTGGAGAGCCTTCTTCAGACACGACTGGATTGTTCTGAGCAGTATTATATTGCGAGGTTGGTATTGGTGGCGGTGGCATCTGTACTTGTCTGAGTTGTTGACTAGTTGGGGATCTGGGAATATTGAATCTGTCGCGAAATGGATCATCTTCCGTTCTGGGCCCAGACGATATTGATTCCTCTGCAAGATTTGTCCCAGACTGGCTGCCATGCGGTTCGCCAGTTGGTTTCTGCGTCCTCTTTCGAGGTGATCGAGACCGCTCAGATGGTTCAGTATAGAATATAGTGGATTTGTCCGTTTGGGAACGAGTTTGTCTGGTGGGGGATCCGGTGGCGGAGCTCTCGTACAATGGTAGTTCAGACATCTCTAAGAAATTTGAGAAATCGTTGAGCGCTATTTAGAAATTACTGTAAGAATGAAGATATGGAGAAATTATACCAATGGGTCTTGAATGGAATGAAATATCGACGATGATGGAAAAAAGATCAGATCAACTGTTCTTCTCTTGCGTATGTTCTTTATGAAGAGCATTACAATACTCGAAATTGGCTTCTTTTAAAGGATTTTTCGTCAACACGCAAAGCACAGAAATCCGTATCTTAGGACCCTCGAGGACAGAACCTGAGTGCCTTTCGCCTTCAAGGGAGAACCCCGAGGCCCCCAGTCCTTATTTATAGGTTTCTCGTCTCCAAGCGGGAAAGTTTGCTGAGAAGTTGACAATGCTAAATATAGGTGCCAACTCGTAAGCGCTTCCACCCATACTTAAACCTTGATACGGACGCATCTTTTTCCTGTACGCTTCCCTCATTCCGTTCTGCTCAACATATTCATCTCATTCCTCTTGCTATATATTCCTTCATCTAGAATTCAGACATTTATACAAAAATCAAGAAGTATGGGTCTGCTGGCAGTCCTCTCTTTGTACTGCGTAGGCGCTTTAGCCATTGAAGGCTTGAGGTTCGACTTTCCTGTTTTTGTGTCATTTTTTTATAGAGACTCACGAACAGCAGTCAAGTCCCACAGCTCAGCATTCCGCAAGCGGGTTCAGCGTCATTGGGGGTTGATTTCAACTGGGGACCGACACACACCTCAGACACAGCAAGACCTACCTCTGTGACAGCCACTAACACAGCAATAATTACAGCTAACACGGCAACCGTCACAATCGATGGCAATGCACACAACCCAATCCTAGCAACAGTCGAAGGTAGCGGTAAGACCGGCTCTTTTGCGTACCCCGCTTCTATCACAACAATGAGCTGGCATCCCGCACTCTCGAGCTTGGCGGGTACAGCTTCTGGGATCCAATATATGCCGACGGGTAACATCAACATGTCTCCAAAGTATCCCAACAGCTCCGTGTCGGATGCTACTGGGGTTTTCTGGTCTGGATTCGGCACACATAGCCTGGTTCCTGGGACAGGTATGAATCCTGGTTTCAAGTCGACGGCAAGCGGCGGATCAATGATCCTCTCAACCATCACATCCCATGAGATTGCTACCTCCGCAGTCCAATCCGTGGCCCCGAGCGGTCAGTTCTCTCCGACAAGTCCCAAATCCTCGAGCGGTGCCACAAGGGCGGCGACAACCGCCAGTGGCATATCGCCAACGCTCACCCCAAGCTCGAACAGCTCCGCGGGAGCCTCGCAGATTACATTCAAGGGCGTTGGCGAATCTCTTCATCTTTCCATGACTTCCTGCGTTTTAGCTGTAATATTGGGCCTTGTTTGTGGATTGTGAACGCCTTTCTATATTTCGGTCGTGCGTTTCGTAATGGTGTTCAGTTTCACACAGGATGTCTTTATCTAGGTAGACTGATAGGAAATTGTAACAATGGCAGTATACTTCCATAATGCCAATGCTTTAGCATACATAAGATAGTCACCTGAATTCTTCGCGTTTGCGTCTAAATAAGGTATATACACTACTATGGGGGCGGTACGAGTAGAGTACATCCCTGCTTGTATTTAGGCTATCAACCTCACCTAGCTTGTTAATCTCACCTGGCATATAACCGCGCGCGAGGCTCAGTCAAATTCTCATCTTTGGACCTCATCTTCCACCCCCATGCCCCTTCAACTGAGAATTTAAGGGAAGGGAACCGAGAATGCCCTTTGAGGATTCATACATAAGAAAGCAATTAGACACCGCTGTCATTATGCATCATCAACTTTCGCACATCATCAACCAAGAAATCCCTATAACCACCAACGATATCCAACATGTGCCTCATCATCATCAGGAACAAGTTTAGCATTACGGAGACAGAGCAAGAGAGAGTCAACCATATTCCACCTTGCATACGTCGTATACCATTCCAGGACCGTCCGTATCAGAAAATCAGGTGTTCTCGACGGCTAACAGCTGGGATTCGGGCCTGGCTTCCCGGACGTCGCGGTTCGAATGAACCTTCACCGGAAGAGACGGCGACAGCTCATGAGCCGTCCATGGTGGAATCACTCGCCGCAGCTGACGAACCTGGCAATCGCACCAATATTAACCACCCACTTCCTCCTTATTCCGCCAGCAACAGCAACGGCAGCATTGTTGAAGTCCCGACAGAGCTTCTATGAATGAGTGTTAGGGACGTCACATTTTAGCTTTCTTTTCCCTGTAGTCTGGAGGATGTTAGTTTGGATAAACACTGTATTTAGTCTGCTCTAATAATCTGTTTTCAAGCTTCATCATTGAGCAATTTAAGGTGCACAAATTATAACTGCATGGGTTCGATTCATTTGGTAAAGGTTGAGGAAAGACGTTGAAGACAGTACGTGGCACACGATAATACTGACAGATCGTTGTACATTGATTACTAAATTATCTAAAATAAACCTTACAACCGGATGTCCTTTTGACGCCTGACTAGTGTTCACAGTAATTCAAGGTCTATTACAGCTGGAAGGAGGTGAATGTAGGTTGGACTTTCGTTGGCGATTTTTGCAAGATCGGCGCGTCCGGAATGTGCCATCGATATGACTGAACCCGCAGTTGCCGATCACGCCGTTGATCCTTTGCGCCATCGTCCTCCTCTCCTGAAGACTCCACCTCTACCGCCGTGGTTGTTGCTGCTGCTTTGGTAGGCGATTTCGAGCTACTGGGCTTGGTATGTTGGCACTGCGTCTTGTCCATAAAATCACGAGGTTTTTTGCGATCCGGCAAAGGAAAGCTTTCATCCTGGCATTGTCAAAGAAACCCTCTAGAATTGTGAAGATAACCTACGATCTGTTTCTCGGACGGCGGCCAAGAAGCTTCGTCCCTTGAGCTGTAGGTGTAGAATCGATGGTTGCGATAAAGTACAAGGTAGACGTCTGTTTGATACAATTTGCCTACTTCGTATGCCTTTTTGAACAAACAATTTTTCCTTCCACGGAATCTCTCTCGTGCTATTCTCTGCGGACATTTCGGTTTCTTTTCGTCTGTTGTCTTCATGATGTGACAAGATGTTTGTCGGGTTGTATAGAGGCTCAGAGGAATATATAGGAGAATTGGGCGCTTTCAGCTAAAAATACCTCACCCATCAGAACGTTTGTCGCGCGGAACTGCAGATGGTAGACCAAAGCGTCATGACCCTTCTTTTAGTGCCAGCCTCTATTTCTATGTGATCTGTGGAACAAGGGCCTAGGGCCCTCAGTAAACTTGAGAATTGACTATTGAGGACACTAGAAGAACGACCATTCAAGTACAAATTCTTCGAGAGTTCGCAGTTCAAATCATCATGGACCCAACACAGATTTATGCTATCACCGCTGGCGGTATTTTCGCGACTACTATCTTATACAATATTACCTCAAAGATGTGGAGTTTCTTAAGACTACGCACTCTATTCTTTCTCTTGAAGCACCTCGTTTACCCGTACGTGCTGCGACGACGTCGATTCTTGTCTCCCTGGACCCGTCACGAGCTCTTTTTGCAGATCATTTACTGGACTGAAACAGCGGTATGCAGCGCAGTTGGGGTTAGAAATCTGAACCAGGCGGGCTCCAGAGCTGGTACTTTGGCCGTGGTTCAATTCATACCTCTGCTGCTCGGCAGTCATCTCAGCTTTGCCGCTGACCTACTCGGAACTTCCCTTCATACCTGGAGACAATTCCACAGTTCAATGGGACTGATGACTCTTAGTCTTAGCGTCTTTCATGTTGCAGCAGCTTTGTCAGGTAGAGAGAGGTTTTCCTTCAGGAACAAAGTGCATTTGTACGGATTCGTGGTAAGTTCGATTCTCATATGTCACTTCACATCGCTGACATTACTTCATTATGCAGGGGGGAATATTCGTTGCTTCGCTGCTATTGTTCGCCTTACCGCCGATGCGAAGATTCTCGTATGAAATTTTCCTTCGATTTCATCAAGCTCTCGCGATCACGGCAGCCCTCGCGTTATGGCGTCATCTCTCACTTAGCAATGCTTTCGGCCGCATATATATTCTGGTTGCTGGTGGTTCTCTTATCGTCGTCATGCTGCTAGAAACGATCAATCTTGTCTTTCGCAACTTGGCTCTGGGACAAACCGGAGTCCGAGCTGACGCTATACAAATATCAGCCGCTAATGTCGACGATATTGTCAAGATAAACCTAATTGTGCCTCGAATATGGAAGGTCAGAGCCGGGCAGTACATCAATGTTTGCATACCACAAGTCAGTTCATGGTCTTTCTTACAAAGTCACCCCTTTGTGATCGCCTCATGGACTGAAGGGCAGAATCCGTCCATCTGCTGCTTGGTTCAACCGGATTCTGGCTTCACAAGAAGGCTGTTGGCCTACGCTCACAAACCTCGCGTCGAGAACGCTAAGGAAGGGGATTACGTTCGCGCGTGGTTTACAGGGCCCCATGGACGCACCATAGATATCAGCACTTATGGCTCTGTTATGTTGATTGCTACTGGCTTTGGCATCGTCGCCCAGCTATCGTACGTCAAGGAGTTGATTCAAGGTTACAACAATGGCCAGGTTTGCATTCGGCGAATGCATCTACTGTGGCAGGTGAAAGAATGGGGTTAGCATTTGGTCCTTTCAGAGTTGTTCTACAGATTGGCTGATAAAGAGAATTGACAGATGAACATTTTTACGGGGAAGAAATTATTAATGACATTCTGGATGAAGATATTCATGATGATGGTTATGTAAGACGCAGAGTGATTGAGTCTTGAGAATCCGTGCTAAAAAGAAGTCAGATCTTGCAACTCACGATTTGGGTGGCCAAGAATTATCCCTTCAAGGACGCTGACGGATCTAACAAGATAGAGCAAAGAGGCAAACACGGCCGTGTGATGTACATGCCTGGCAGGGCAAACGTAAGAGAAATTCTGGCAGACAACGTAAGACACAGGCGAGGGAAGATGTTAGTTACCGGTACGCTTTTTAACCCAGCTTATGAGACTCAAACATAACGCCGTAATTTTAGTCTCTGCGAGATCGTCCGTCCGAGATGATGTTCGAAAATTCGTACAGTATCAGGTTCATAATGATGTTAGTTTGTTGGAACTCGAATTTCAGCCACGGGAAGAAAGGCAATATCTGTTCTCAGATCATCATAGAGAGAGTGAGATTTAGCTTTAGATAGATAGTCTCTGTACATCGAATTCAAGTCATACCCCCAGAAGTTCAGCAGCGGCCAAGAAATGTCAGTAAAGTACACATTAATCAAAAATCTCCCATTCCCTTCTGGCAGAGACCTCAGTCATACAGACACGAGGAATTAGACATCGATAGGTAGGCTCTCCCGGAAGAAATTCGGCTTGCTAGTTGAGAGTTAGTCGGGCGACTCTTGGAAGGGGATTAGTACCTTTTTAAGCTCGTTCAGGGTCGAGGACTGGGTTGCCTCCAGAAATGTTCGGATTCCCCAACCATCCGGCCAGTTTTCTGGATATTTCAAGACGATTGAATCAGAATTTTGTAGGCTGGTCTCCGGTTCCATTAATTCCTTCATTACAAGACCCACCGTACACACATCCTTGCGTTCGATGTCTTCACTGATCTTTACATCATTCAGCATGGCGTCACCAACGTTGGCCAGCTTAACGGCACCGTCTCGTTTCAACCACACGTTACCACAATTAAGTTCGCCGTAATAAAGCTGAAGCTCTGTGTGTACGTAGGAAAGCCCATCAAGAATCTGGTGAAAGTTAGCTACTTGTAGATGATGTACAAGGACGAAGCCATACCTCTTTACACACCGCTGCGATCTCAAAATGCTTTAACTTCCCCTTCGATGTAGATGAAAGGCTTCTAAGCGATACTTCCATACATTCATAGGCCATATAAATGATTCTCTCGTCGTGAAAAATTTCCACAAGATCGACGACGTTGTGATCCGAGGTTGATCTAAGCCTGTCAAGCGTGCTTTCACCGTTGTACTTCTTCTCCTTGACTGCAACGAGGAAATGCTCACGATCGTGAGAGATTGTCGAAGGCCCAGCCTGCTTCAACTCCATGAACCGGTGGTACGAACTTCAAGGACTGCATTTCTGAACCGAGTCCTCACTCACTTTGATCTTTTTTTTGACCGGAGGTGCCAAGAACGACAATCTATCGACGTTAACAGGCAATTGAGGACCGAGGCGCTGTTTCTCATAAGGGCGTTTGAGCGTCCGTAGTAACGGGTTGGGCGTATCTTGCAGTGATCGAATCTTCGATTTGTCCGCGCTCACTTCGGTGCCAGGGTTTGCAGTCGTTGCGAGTCGTGTTGCCTGTCGATGTATCTCAGTCATTTTCACTGTACTGGAAAGTTTGTGGTCTCTAGCCTTCAAGATTAAAAATGAAACATCGTGGCGTGTAAGTTTGTTTTGAGGCTTCGCATTACACGACCCCAGGCACGCCTTCTCGATTTTAAACCCCTAGCCCCCCCAAACGCCCATCCCTGCGGAGATTGCTTGCAGTTCAGGTCGCCCATAATCCCTATATAGTGAGCGTTCCCTCGGATTCCATGGGTAACCAGTTTCGCTCGCCGTGGGAACAACAACTACTTCAACCTCTAGCTATCAGATCAAGATATTGAATTCTTTCAAAGTAAAATCGCGGCAGACGCAAATCAGGATATACAACCATTGTCACTGCTGTCTGACCAGAGGGTGCAGCTTCCATCATGTGTTACATTGTACTTATCAGGATTCGGCACGACCGCCTTACAGCAACGACATATCCAACCAGTTGGCGGGAACGATGGCGCCAACGCTTCACATACAAAACCATGACTCTCTACCATACTCCAGAGGAAGTCAACAACCTTTACAGCGACAACCCACCCGCTGGTCCTCCACCATACACTGGGCCTGTGCCAGGACAAGGAGACGTAGTGGAGATGGGAGATCAAAACCACAGCCAAACTTTAAATCAAGAAACTCAAGAGTGTAGGTATACGATGGACGCTGCTGAAAGGATTCAAAAGACCATACACTGACCAATACAGTAGGCAACTTTGTTGTACACCCTCGTCCTGAAGATGGCCAGTAACTTTGCAGCAAAGGTGTTGTAGCGAAAACTCCCCACGAGGTTAATGCACCGTCTTAGCTAATGTCAGTATTCAGATGCAGTTTGATTTTCATAATGGTGTTACATACAGATGCTATCGGGCGCATGATTTGATGGTAGGACGTGCTTTGGTCAATCAAGGGTCACGAGTTTTTAAGCGCTTTCATAGACACTTGTTCATGTGCAATAGAGCAATTCTTGTAAAGTCGAAGCTTGTACGCTTGACAGACGTCTGTAAATTGCACTAGCAGGGATAGAAGCGGTGAACTCTGTGACCCCATTCACCTCAGCGCTAAGTTGACTTGTTGACGTTGATGTAGATAGATTGGGGTACCTGGTGTCCGCTAATCGAAAAGGTGAGATTTTGGCCACGCGTTGCTATTACGTGAAAGTATTCAAGATTATGACCGGCATTTTCAAACCATGCGAACTGAACACCCATCGCATCAACGAAGTCGCGAGTTTCTTGTCTAAGTTGTGTTAGGTTAGTCCTGCTAAGTCATCAAAAAGAACACTGCAGCATCCCACGCGATTCCCAGCTGCTCCAATCAACCATCTAGAGAAGATGGCACCATTCCTGTCACAGCTGAGGTCGTTTCGCCGCCGTCATGACCGTGAGAGGTCGAAGACTCCAGACAGACACCAACATGCCGAACTAACGGGCAAAGCGGCTAGTTCATCCGATCCATTGACGAAGTCTGAAGCAGGGACCGTAGATGCCCTTTCAACCCGCGCAACCTCTCAAGCAAATGTTTGTCCTATCACTCCGGAAGAGAAGACGTTGCTGATATTTCTGATAGTCATCAGCGATCTCAACTAATCCAGCGCCTTCCCCTTCGAGAACCTTGTCTTCCTCCACTCCTCCACTTCCCCTAACCCCAGCGGCAACCGTCACTCAACGAGATCTTTCTGACAGTTCATTGTCTCCGTCGGACGCGCTAGAGAAAATCTGGAATAGAGCATACGACGAGCTCAAACAGGTAGACCCAAAATTGGTCGGTGCATATGAAGGAATCCTATCACAAGAGCTCGACGGAAAGAATTCAAGCCACAAAATTTCGGATTCAAAGAACTCAATTGAGCAGGCGGACATTATCAAGAGGCGGTCTCAGATGGATCAATTGATGCAAGCTGGGCTGGCGAAAACAGAGAAAGAAGCCAAAATCAAGCGAAATATTGGGGAAGTTATGCAAGGGGCCTTAGCAATGAAGGATATTGTAAGCTTGGCAATACAGACAGTGCCGCAAGCTGCACTTGCTTGGACCGGCGTATGCTTGGCACTGCAGGTAAGTTCGTTGTTTATTGACATTTCAAGAACAATGCTAACGTCAAAAGCTCTTCGTAAATCCTACAATGCAGAGCAAGATGAATCGCGATGGAATCGACTATGTCATCACTAGGATGAAGTGGTTTAATGAACTTCAATATTTACTTCTCAAAGGCAATCAAGACAAAGATGGATCATTTGGTGGAGTACACGTTCAACTGGAGAAAAGGATCATCTATCTCTATCAACAGCTCCTTATATACCTGATGAAGAGCGTCTGCTCGTGCTATCGAAATAGGATTCTCAACTTCTTACGCGATACGCTCAAGCTTGACGACTGGGACGGTAATCTCGGAAGCGTTAAAGATGCAGAGAAGGCTGTTGCAAACGACAATTTCATATACAAAACCGAAAAGAAGACAGCTCATCTTGAAACACTTGCCGATATTGCGAAGAGTTCAGAGGATAAAGATTGCCTTCAACACCTACGATTGACAGATCCGCGCCACGATAAAACACGCATCGAGCAGACTAAAGGTGGCCTATTACAAGACTCGTATCGTTGGATCCTCGATAATAACGACTTCCGACAATGGCATGGAGATAAACAAAGCCGATTGCTCTGGATCAAGGGCGATCCAGGCAAAGGCAAGACAATGCTGCTTTGTGGCATCATTAACGAATTGAAGAAAGAGCATACTCATACGTGTCTTCTATCATACTTCTTCTGTCAAGCGACCGACTCTCGAATCAATACAGCCACAGCTGTGCTGCGCGGTTTGATCTATTTGCTCGTCGATCAGCAGCCGTCGCTCATCTCGCACGTACGGAAGAGATACGATCAAGCCGGCAAGACTCTGTTTGAGGATGCGAATACCTTGGTTGCTCTATCTGAGATTTTCACAGATATTTTGCAAGACCCGAGCCTAGAAAATAGGTACTTGATTATCGACGCTCTCGACGAATGTATCGTTGGTCTGCCGCAACTTCTAGACCTGATTATCTGGATGTTATCTTCTTCTTCCAACGTCAAGTGGATTGTCTCTAGTCGTAATTGGCCGACAATCGAGGAGAAGCTAGGAAAAGCAGCTGAAAAAACGAGATTATCACTTGAGCTCAATGCAGAATCCGTTTCCACAGCTGTCAACAAATACGTTGAGCACCAAATCCGTGAATTAGCTCTCATCAGAAAGTATGACGATAATACAAAGAACTCTGTCCAAGAGTACCTATTCTTGAATGCGAATGGCACGTTCCTTTGGGTGGCTTTGGTTTGTCAAAATCTGAAGAGTACCTCAAAATGGAAGACTCTTGCAACCTTGGAAACGTTTCCACCTGGTCTTACACCTTTATATCGGCGAATGATTCAGCTGATATGCGATTCGGATGATGGTGATCTCTACAAGCAAATACTTGCCTTGGTCACGGTCGCGTACCGGCCTATCACGCTTATCGAATTGACATCCCTTGTTGAGATGCCAAAAGGCGTTGCCGATAACCCAATTTGGTTGGAAGAGCTTATAAAGCAGTGCGGCTCTTTCCTTACTCTTCGCGTAGATACTGTCTATCTTGTTCATCAATCGGTCAAGGAGTTTGTGCTTGACAATGCGTCAAACGAAATCCTTCCTTCTGGAGCGGCGACGGTACACTACCGTATCTATTCCAGGTCGCTGGAACTAATGTCAAGGGAACTGCATCGCGATATGTACAAATTGTGTGCCCCAGGATACCTCATCGAGCAGATGCAACAACCTGATGCGAATCCTCTAGCAAGAATACGGTATTCGTGTCTTTACTGGATAGAACATCTCGCTGAATGGTCTTCCGCAAAGGCAGAAGAGTCAGAGTGTGATCTTCGCAATAGCGGTGCGATCGACCAATTTCTGAGAAAGAAATATCTCTACTGGCTTGAGGCGCTAAGCCTCCTTAAGAGCGTCTCGAGCGGAGTGCGTTCAATAATCAAGCTAGAGAGTATACTTCAGGTTCGATCTAGACCCATAGTTTCTTTTTAGTTTTTAACAGATAATCTAAGACAATTCTAGGGGCAAGCAGATGCATCCCAGCTGATCGAATTAGTTCGAGATGCTCGCCGATTCGTCTTATACTATAAGCAGATAATAGAAGATCGCCCTCTTCAAGCGTATGCTTCAGCGCTCCTATTCAGTCCAACTAATAGCCTCATAAAAGAAGCATTTAAAGCAGAAAAGCCCAAATGGGTCACAATCAAGACAGCTATAGAAAGCGATTGGCCCGCCTACCTACAAACGCTCGAAGGCCACACGGGTTGGGTCACAACGGTAGCGTTCTCGCCCGACGGCAAGCAGCTGGCGTCCGGCTCTGAGGATCAAACGATCAAGCTCTGGGACGCTGGATCGGGTCAACTGCAGCAGACGCTCGAAGGTCACACGAATAGGGTCACAACGGTAGCGTTCTCGCCCGACGGCAAGCAGCTGGCGTCCGGCTCTGGGGATCAAACGATCAAGCTCTGGGACGCTGGATCGGGTCAACTGCAGCAGACGCTTGAAGGCCACACGGGTTGGGTCACAACGGTAGCGTTCTCGCCCGACGGCAAGCAGCTGACGTCCGGCTCTTGGGATCAAACGATCAAGCTCTGGGACGCTGAATCGGGTCAACTGCAAACAATTCATAATGATGTACGCATTAACAGCCTATCTTTTCTCCAGGATTCGAGATATTTGAAGACAGACAGTGAACTAGTGAAACTCCGAGGTAGTAAGACAGACGTTTCTTCTTTACAATCTCAGCGTATAGATGGTATATTCGTCAAACATGATTGGATCATACGAGATATTGAACGTGTTCTATGGCTTCCATTTGAGTATCGCGCAGAATGTTCAAGTGTGCAAGATAGTAAATTGGTCTTGGGTCATGTATCTGGTCAAGTCACACTCTTAGCATTCGATTTTCCTAAGTTGAATCAATAATCATAGTATTATTTATTATGACTTTGTAGAAGAGAAGTCAGGGGTAAAGAGAGAATTTATCTACTATGCGACTTGTTGCTGGTATTACTAAAATCTTCTAGATATTTAATATTACTTATAAGTCTTTCTGCCGTCTAACTTTACTTAATTGTTCTAGAGTCTTCTATCGTTTTCTACTTTCAAAGTTACAAGTGTTCGAATTTAATCATGATCTTCGACATGTATCTAAGCCGCTCAAAAAATTTCACCAGATGCTCGAATACTTCATTTAAATTTCTAGAATGCAAATCAAATTGATATCTCAATGACTTGACACCAAGTATGCCTATATATACTATTTTTGGTTCTGTAATAGCGTTATAATCTTCTTTGCAAAGGTGTTAGCATTTCTGTGCTTTTCTGACGCTGCTAGAATTTTACGATTAAGAAGCTAAAAATAATCGTAAATTTGAGGTTTAGTAAATAGGATTAATTCTGAGAATGCTTTATTATGAAATGGGGGCATTATTTCACACATATGACCAAATGTGCGTGGCTGAAGTTCGTAGAGGCCAGAAGTAGCTTGACAACATTTCGGTCCGCAGAGATGTTTCGACCCAAGGGACGAGTGTTAATAGACAACAACTATGCCAACAAGGGTAGCTTCTACGGAGTCGATCGATGAACTGCTACCTTATGGATTCACGATTCTTGCAGATGGAGTCGATCCTGTCATTGAGTAGGCGACGTTCACTCATGATTCCATCAGTCGCTCATCGTTTGACTATAGTATTGTTGCAGTTCACGGACTCAACGGACATCGTGAAAAGACCTGGACAGTGAACAATGTCAACTGGCTCTGTGATTTCCTCCCATCAGATGTTCCAAACGCACGTATTCTCAGTTGGGGCTACGACGCCAATACCCACAGTACTTCCCCGATCAGCGCTCAGTATCTTTATGATCACGCAAGAACCTTGGTCTCCGATCTATGTCTAAAGGGAAGGTCGACAAAAGTATTAGAGTCATTCGTGGAGAGTAGTCCCCTTATCAACTGAAAAACGGCGTAGACCCGAAGACGCCCCCTTATTTTTGTCGCTCACAGCTTGGGAGGAATAATCGTTAAAAGTGTAGGTTGTCTTGAACAGGCTGCACTTACGGTACAGTGCTGACAACAGTAGGCCTTGATTCATTCTGAAGCTGCTCGACAGGGCGCTTTGGAAGAACACCGGTCGATCAAGCTCTCGACATATGGCATATTCTTCATGGGGACTCCGCATCAAGGCGGCAGTGGAGTATATCTTGGGGAGCTAATGCTCAAGGTGGCTTTCATATTCGTGACAGCGGACGACAAGATTCTCAGGCACCTCGAGCGAGACTCGGAATGGCTTCAACAGCAGCTTGGCCAATATGCATCAATCAGCCACGACTTTGTTACCAAATTCGCCTATGAAATGCTTCCTACTTCAATAGCTTTGAGAAGGACGATAATGGTCTGTATACTATGTACTTTATCTGCGACTTACTTGTCGTGTTCAGGTTGTGCCGTAAGATTCGGGGGTCGTACTCGGTGTCGCAGATGCAGAACCGGTTGTCATATCGGCAGATCACCTCAACGTGGTTAAGTTTGCTTCCTGTAAGGACGAAGGGTACGAACAAGTGTCGGGGCATCTTCAGCTACTGGCTGAAGAGGCATCAGATGCTATTGGTACGCGTTGGAAGGAACAGAACAGGATCAGAAAGGGTACGGAATCAATTCGGTATGATGTAGTAGAAGTTGTTAGTTCAGGCAGTAACAACAACTTGCAGCCCAGGTCAATGTGAAAGAAGATTTCTCAATCCCATTCAGTCTCTCTGAAGTTCCTGAGATAGAGCAATTCGTGGGTAGAAAGGAAGAACTCAGCAAGGTTAAAGACTCGTTTCAAGGCGATGAATCTCAACGCAAAATCGTACTTCTACATGAATTAGGCGGAATAGGCAAGACTCAACTGACGATGACGTTTGTAAAAGAACATAGAGATACTTACTCGATCATTCTTTGACTGAACGGCAAGAACGAAGACACATGAAAGCAAAGCTTTGCAGGCATCGTCAAACGTCTACATAATGAGTATTCATCTTCGACGCTACTGAGGACGACTACGAAAGAGAAGAATCTCGATCGGATGGTTGCAGTCATTAAACAATGGCTTTCACTTAGAGTAAACCCTAACCCTAACATCGATAATCCGAAGCTCTCTGGTATCGAGGACCCGCAAGCGTATGACATCAGGTTATATTTCCCGGAAGCGCACCAAGGGTTCATCCTAATTACCACAAGAATCTCTCGTCTGAAGATTGGCAAGGTCGTGTTCGTCAAAAACTTCTCGATATTCAAGAAAGCATTGCGATATTGGTTTCTACGTCGGGACGAGTGATTTTGGATCGAGGTATATACATAATCATACTAGCACAGGGGTTTTCGTAACTAAGTCAAACTTAGATCCTGATGTCGTAGAACTAATCAATCAACTCGATGGGCTTCCGCTCGCACTTGCAACAGCGAAAGCTAATCTTGGTCAAGTTTCAACAAGCTTGAAAGACTATCTTCGTCATTATCGTACTTCATGGTTGAAACTACAACAGACAAATTCAGATTTACTATCATACGAGGATCGTGCTCTGTATATCATGTGGAACCTCTTTCTTAAGCACATACAGAGTCAAAACGAATCAGCAGGAAAACTACTGCGGCTTTGGGCATATTTTGATAATCAAGATCTCTGGTTTCAACTTCTGGCTGGAGGCAGTAAGGGCAGTCCTGAATGGTTTTCTACGATAGTCGACAATGAGTTGAGCTTTAACGAGACCATAAGACTGTTATGTGATCACGCCTTGATTGAATCCCTAGAGGTCTTCGGTGGATACGGCATGCATACTTGTGTTCATGCTTGGGCTGTGCATGTGCTGAATGCTGAAAGGGGAATTTCAATGGCTAGGTTAGCGTTGATCTGTATCGGCTCAGCTGTGCCCACAAACGATGTTCCTGAGTATTGGGCGACAGAGCGGCGACTCCTTCCGCATGCGCGTAAATGCTTTGAATCTGTTCATGGTGATATTCTTCTCGAATTTCAAGATAATCAAAACACTTTGAACGCCGTTCATAATCTAGATCTCCTTTATGCTGATCAAGGCAAGATGGAGGAAGCCGAGGCCATGTATCGACGGGCGAAAACAGGAAAATCTTAACACTGCCAACGTCCCGCCCACCGCCAGAAGTTCTACAGTTGTTATATATTATGTTTTAATGTTCTCTCCTATTTCGCAGAAACTTGTCGGAATTGACCAGTAATCAGGAGAGCTGAGAGATCTCATGTCGCGTTGGATCGAGCTCGCGGCGTTGGTTGTGAGCTTGATGCGACCGTGGCAACAACAAGGGAAAATGGATAGGAAAACCATCCGACGCGTATCTACCTGACCCGTACTCAGGCCCGAAGCTGAACTTATTATTTAGTGGACGTGATATCGTTCTAGCTACGTGACAGGACACCCTTGGGCTTGAGCCTATTCTGGGTTCACGGTTGCTCCGGCGCGGGTAACGTGGCGAGGATGGGAAGAACTAGCAGCATACCTCACTCGCACTGAGGCCCGAAGCCGCTACTGGGTGTGAAGGTAGCGGTGGACGTGGTGTCGCCTATACTGCTGGGGTAAGAGCTTGGTTAGTAAGAGAGGGACAAATACATAGCCAGGGCTACGGAATGTATGGAAACGTCTCCTCTTGCAAGACATGGTCGGCCTGTACTAGCTGCCTCGGGAGCTGGGTTGAGGGAGACCTCTGCAGGTAACGCGAAACGGGCTCCCTTGGGAGCCTGCGGGGCGTGGTGTACAATGACTGTGACTGCTTAAGAGCTCGAGTGCGATACATATGGCCTCAGGGACCTCACCCCTTCGATGGGCTCTGACCTCTGGTGGATGACCTTCGGGTGTACCTGCCGTAGTTCGTCGAGGCTTTTACGAGAGACTGTCTGTATAGCCAGAGAGGACGGATGCGCATGTCGGTGCGTAGAGAGTGGGATATGCCCAAAACTACGCGCTTAAGGAGCAAACTGCGATTCAGCCTGGGTGAGAGGCTTTGCCCACCTTAAGTCCACTCCCGAGAGGAGTAAAGCAGGTGTAGGGCTCTGAATAAGCAGAGCACGTTGAACCTTCGAATGAGTCGCCGCGCAACTACGCACGGGTAAAATCGGCTTCAATCAATTTTTACATGAGAGGCGAGTGCCCGGTGTCACTACGGCGGCGTGCGAGTGCGGCAGAGGTCGAATGTCGGTCAAGCATGTTCTATTAACATGCCCCAAGTGGAAGGTTGAACGGAAAGCAATGCAACGAGGAGAGAACACCACGGACTTGAGAAAGCTATTAGGAACCGCCAGCGCAGCGACGGCGGCCATCCGAATGATACTCTCCACGGGCATACTGAACCAATTTCAGGCTGTGACGCCATCGAAGAGCTAGATAGTAGAGAAGGGAATAGGAGAGAAACAGGCCCATAGAGTTCTCGCATTGGGAACAGTTATAGTATAGAGCGCAGAGAAAAGCGGATTTTGATGCGGAAAGAGCGCTGCGCTAGCGCAGCGCTTGCTACACCATATAGAGTCTCGCATAGGCCCATAATGGGTGTTGAATCGAGTAAGAACTAAAAAAAAAAAATACTGATATTCAGGACTTTGTATTGGATGCAACTAATGTTTCCTGAATGCCAAATTCTGCATAGACAAGAGAAGAGATTGTGGCCGACATGATCTCCTCTTGAGGTGGAAAGTGGCCGAATTCGGAGCAGAGCAAAAATCGGAATTGAAGAGGTTCGACACTAACAATGCGTCCGGGAAAGACTATGAACTGCTGATTCTTCCGACCGTGAGGATCCCAGGCTGTTGGCGAACCGTCGGAACAACACAGGTGGTGGCAATACACCATGCTTAATGACGCTCGATACGACCAGATCTATGGTCGTTCAATATTCAAAAAAAAAAGTCTCGTGTGTTTCAAGAGTATACACGATGGAAAGCAAGCTATATCAGCTTCTGAGAAGAACATGATTATCAAAGCTAGAAAGTAAGTACTATTGTCTGACTTGAAGACAGAGATGATGCATAGCACGGATCTGGTTCTAAGAAATTGAGTTCCCAAATAGCTAGTAAGACGGGGTTTTGATGCGCACTCCAGAGCAAAAAATCCAAACACGCTGACATGTTTTCAACATGCACTTTCGAGTCACAATCGCCGCCTCTTTGCCATAGACTTCGAGACATTATCAATGAGAAACCTTCTTTTTGTCGAAGGACTCCGCCCAAGGCGGTCCACGCCGCAGGCTCGACAATCTAATTTACCAGGGGCCCCGTGGTTGGCCGTTCCAAAAACAGCATCGAGGTTTTGCTGTCGTACAAACCAATTCATAGTCTGTGGAAAGCCGCCAAGCTTGCGACGTTTATGAGGATCGCTCTGCAAGTAGACGACAATGGAGTCCGATGGATGACGAATGTAAAAGTCCACTTGCTTACAGTATCGATGACAAAGATGACACACATCCTCTTTGGGATTCAATAGACCTAGCGTTCCGAAATTTGTAACGAAACTAAGATCCGAAGAATGGATCCGTGCAAGTGCTTGTATAATGACTTTGTCTTGCAATCGACATCGAATTATCCCTTGGCAGTGAAACATACAAGAGCCAAATAAGGGAATAGTGATCAACTCGAAAAAGAATGTGGAAGCCAGAAGAGCCGAGGTAATAGATCTGTTGTCTTGAAACATTCGCGGTCGTAGATGAACACTTGCCCGTAGGTCGTTCATGCAATCGATATCGTCAATTGCAGGTTCTTGGCCCGAAAACAATATATTGAGTCGAAAATAATCTCCTCGGGATCTCTCATCCAACCTATTCATCAGTTCTCGCCAAGTGCCCTCGCCGTCAAGAGACGACAGAAAAGATCGATACAATCGAGGAATGAATCCATCACGTAAGACATGTCGAAAATTGGGCGCTCTCGGACTTGTGCAGTCTTTTTCAGTCCCGGTTCCGAGAGAAACCACGATATCAGGTTGAACAACTGAAGGCCATATCTGACGACTCTCCCACAACGCCAGGTTAAAAGGGTTGTTGTGTTTCAGCCCTCCGTCTTGAAAGGTCCCAATACCTCGAATATGCGTCGGTTTGAACAAACTGATAAGATCGTCAGCGAAAGGTCTTGGTCGCGGACAATCGAACCTACAATGGAGCCGCGGATGTGGCTCGACCGCTGCCATAAGTCAGCATATGCATGGCGGTAGTAGGGGTCCGACCTACGCTTCCCAGATGAAAGGCTCGTCGTCTTTATCCCGTGGACGAATATGTTTGTAACCTACTCAACACGAAGTCTCAGCATTTGAGGTGATATTCGCTTGAAGCGAGGCCTACCGCATGCCGCAGCCCGAAAGCTCGTGCCGTTATAATTGGAGAAGAGAAAGGGGGTTGCGTCGGAAATACTCGTCGCGGTCACGGCAACCTTCATTCCGGAGACCGATTCGGGCTTGTCAAACATTCGGCGGTCGTGTCCGAATTGGTCCCTCAGTGCTGCTTCTAGTGCAAGCACATCGTAACAGCCATCAGAGAGCCAGCACTTGATGACGTTACGGATGTATCCCAATGAATACCGAGCGCCTCCCCGCCTTTGCTGAAAGAATTGCTTGGTAAGAGTGTCAAAGACCTCAAGGCAGTGCGAAACCGTCCAACGACGAAGGCATAAGCTTAGAACAATCAAACCTCCTGCGACGAGCATTAGCAATGGTTTGAATGCACACAGAGACATAGAAGACCGGAACTGGTGCCGATCGCTAGATCGAACAGATCCTGAATCGGACAAGCCTCCCCCACCTCTTTTTGAAGCAGATCAAGGAATTCCAGAGGGACTACGCCGCGTACACCTCCTCCATCTATACTCAGTATCCGAACACCGGCCGTCGGTGGCTTTATCTTCGCTATCAGACGACCCGCTCCACAATGAATGCAGGTAGGCAGTTCATAACAATACTCTTGACTCAAGACAGCGTTTCCATATATTTCGACACATACATCGCAGAGCGCGTGGCCACAGGTATAGACGTGTTCCGGCTTCCGACGTAAGCAGCAAAGGCAAGTCTCGTTAGACTTGAGGCGGGCCCAGTGCTCCATCTGATGCCCCGCGTTACTGCGATGTAATTCGGCCGAGGTCTGGGACTTCTGACGGATGGTAGGAAACATGGCAAGTATGTTGTCCTTGATGCATCGACCATGACGGTCAGCTAGTGATATGGAATCCCGCGATGCTCGAAGCGCTTTGAAGCAAGGTGCTCTATACATGGCGTTGAACACAGATGCCGGATCGAATTCTGCTTAACCGTTAACTTGGAAAGCAAAGACCATGTGATCATAAGAGACCCACTATGCATATTTGGAGGATAGGCATCCATCAGAATGCTTGAAGCAACGAACGAAATGAGCGAGCTGTAAGGTACTTCGCAGCGCGCCCCGAGCTTGAAGAATGTCAATAGATGATCACTGTAATCTTCGGTGATCTCGTTTCCCTCTCTGCTTGCTCTTATAAAGCTGAAAGGCTGATTGACCGAGTCTACTGTATGTTGAAGTGCTTGAGAAAAGAGTCTGCTCATGTGGACGGCAGAAAATAGGTAGTGTTTGCTTATGCGAAGCCATCGTATTTCATTCGCTTGTCTAAGAAGAGTGTCTTTTAATCGATGATATCGAGCAAGTGGTGAGAGATAGTCTTCGGGAAGATAGAGTAGCTCTATAGAGAAGAAGAAGTTTCGCGTATTAACGATACTTCAGAATTGTTTATTGCGACGTAGTTTCTTCACTTGATCGAAGGCGACGATGACAACTCGTGAGCGAATTTCTCTGAGAAGATCGAAAGCGAACTCAATTGTAGCTCAAGTGTTCAAGCGATCTGTCACACTTCTGTGATTCTTGAAATCATCTGCAAAGATGCAGATGACATCTGTAAAAAGAAAAAACAGTCATGCATGAAGAATGTCGTAAAGACTATGATTCAACGTGATGACTCAGAAAACTGAATACGAATTTGTTCGATGACATGAGACAGCTTCGTGATTTCGATAGATGACGAAAAGAGAGTCACTATCGACGAATAATATTGATCGATTACAGCTAATGAACGAGACATCAAGACGAAGATTGATGACACAATTGCGATCTTGATGATCTCTTTGAACATTGTTGTGAGAAAAAAGCTTGAAAAGTGTCAGATCTTTAGCTTTTCGTTCGATGAAAAACTGTAGCGAAGAGTATTGAGCGAATGAATTAATCATCAATTGCATGACTCTGTTGAGTCAATCATCGTCAAGCAAACACACTTCTTTATCTTCTGTTATTCGTAGCAACGATATATGATCACAACGAGACATGATGAATACTATGATCAATGAAACACTTGCTGAGTTTCTATCGCGCTTTATAAAGAAGATGAGCATAGATTCAAGACGTTGAACGACACTCTCTGAAAGCTTCAATTTGTATGCTCTGATGATCTGCATTTTGAATGCAGAGAGAAGAGTCTGACATTTGCGTTCAATGCACATCTTCAATATGAGTATGTTCAATTGAAAACTTTGAGAAAAGACTTATGTCAACAGCGTTTTACCACATTGTTGACACATCAACATGATCAATGATTCTGAACTGAAACAACAGATCTTTAGTGAAAGAAGCAAAGTGTATTTGAGAAGAGCAAAGATTCTCATTCACAAGCTTGTGTTCAAGATCAATAAGTTCTGTGAGACTCACTTGCTAAACGAGAAGAACGTTTCAAGATTACACAATATTTTCGAGTTGAAAGACTGCTCTTGACTGAATTCAGATAATTATGTTTCAACACTCATAAATCGAAAGATGTTGACTGACGCGTTGAGAAAAAATGAAAGTCTGAATGTTTCTTTGAGCGACTGTGAAGAGCTCAGTCTTCTGAAGGTGAAAGAATCATTAATCTGCTTGCATGAGCATCATTGTCTTGCAGCGATGACGCGATACTTCTTTCAGTCGAAACAAAAGTGATGAATTGTGAACTTATACTTGAACGATATGAGAACTGATTTATTCTCTTGAAATTTAGTGAGCTTGCTAATTTTCATCTCAAGATTTGAATTCATCAGTGATCACTGCTTTGAAAGAAGTGTACTCGAACTCTTGAAACTTTTGCAATGAAAATATTTTTTGCAACTTGCGTTATTGTCAACTGAGAAATGACGAGACTGAGACAGAGAAGTGAATGACTCAATTATCAGAAAGCAAGCAAACAGATGTCGCGCAGTTACAGAACATGATCAAGAAAATCTCTGAGATGATCACATTGCAAGACATCTTGAATGCGTTACTTCTTTTTGTGAGCTTGTGATCATCAATGTCGATTGATGTTTTTCATCGTCTGCTAATCTTACGTTGTTCAGAGATGATGACAGCTCATATCATGTCAACGCTTCTTACAAATTTTTGCTAAAGTATGAGCAGAAGCTATCTAACTGTCTAGCAGTAGTCAAGACAATGTGAAAACAAATTCTCAAGCTCATTGACACGTCATACTTTCATCTTGATGTCAACATCATGCACATAATTCAGAATTGATCTTTACTGACTTTCTCTGAGAATTATCACTTTATAGAAAATTGCATGCAGAATGACATTCTCTTCTCGATCATCATGAACAGACAACAGAGACTGAGTATCTTTCATCATCTTTCTGTCATTTCTTATCTCATTCTCTCTCTCTACATCTTCATCGAAGACACAAAGCATATCGAATCTTTCATCAAGATCATGAAAAGACTTTTACTCTTACGATTTAAAGAATTCGTTCATCAGACTTTTGAAAGACTGCACACAAGTCAGACATAAATCATGAAGCAACGAAGCGAAACGATGTTTAGATTCTTTTCTCACAGCGCTAAAGAGTGTTTTCAAGTCATCTATCAACAGTTGTGACTTTTCATCATGCGTCGTTCTTTCAAAATGACTGACATACAATCGAGAAAGAACGCTGAAAGATCAATGAAAATCATCACGAGTGAGACAGAGAAGTGATGACATCGATTTGATGAGTTCGCATCGAAAAGTGAGTTTGACTTCGCGCAAATTCATCATCTTTGTACTCAGAATTCGAAGAAAAAGATGATTCGCGACTTTCTTCATCAGACTCGATCATCAGATGTCTATCAGTTCAATGAGACTGTTTTTAACTCTGAGATTCAATGAATCTTTCGAAGTCTCTTGAATGTACAGCTCAGAAATATTCATCGCTCAGCAGCAAAATTCTCTTTCGACGCTTAACGCAGTCTCAAACTTTCAAAGCGTTGCGATAGATCATTTTATCAATCATTTTTGCTGAATCACAAAGTTCTTTTTCAAGAGATGATCTATAACGATGACTCGAAACTTGACGAGATTGCTGAACAACGTCGAAGAAACATTATCTCTCTAGCGATTAAGCGAAATATCTTTTGCGTCTTTTTTGACAACTTAGCATCTGTGTCTTGTTTAGAAACTGTAATGTCATCTGTCAATGACAAAAATGATGCGTTCATTGTTTCTGTTTCTCACTCTCTCAGAAATGAAAATCTCGCTCAACAGTCGACGTTCGAGTCGTCATCTACAACACATCGCTCGTCTCAATTCAATGCTAGAAGAAACAACTTCAATCAACATCAAGCAAATCTATCACACAAATATTGCTTGAAAAAGTCTTTGTCAGATATCATGTTGTCAAGCAATCTTCTTCACAACTTCATTCAAATGAATCTTCAAGATCAGTCTATGCATGTCATGCTATACAATCTCGACTTGACTCGATTTCACTGCATAGAATTCACTGAGATTAACTTCAATCACTTTGTACTACGACATGAAGAATGCGTGTACTACTGCATTGATCAGATTGAAAGACTCAATACTGTTGATCTGAGAAAATTATACAACACTATATTGAAGTCAAAGAACATCATGTTCTTTGAGAATTTCACGCAGACTTGTACAGACTTGAGAAGCAGAACAATGACGAATTTGAACGCACTTAAACTCAAGATGATGATTTGCAAAACAGTGAATAATAGAAAATCATTTCTTGAAAAGCTATCATCTAGCTAACTCAATATCAATGAATATTCAAACATAACTAGCGTGCACGTTCAACTCATGTTACTCTTCATTTTCGCAAACTGTATGCGATAGAATGAATCAAGTCTGCATTGAAGCAGCAGCAGTAATAGATTTACATCAAAGATCTTCGAGAGTACTATTCGCTCAAGTTGATTATTCTATCTAAATTTCGATCATCAATCAACGTTCTCTTTTCTCAGATTATATCACTGACTGTTAATAATAGTTGAGGCGAAAGCAGCATGAAGAAAAGCGTGACGATTTTTCTGTACTTGAGAGCGATCAAAACATTGCGTTGCGCTTCGATCTATACGAACTCATCTTTAAAATTTGATTCAACTCTTCATACTCTGTCACAAGTAAAGCTTGAAGATTCTCGATGTCTAGAGCAACAAGTCACTTGTCAACTGCAGCGATGTTTCACTCTTCTGTCTCATTTCACAAGCTGTCGATTTTGCGAATGTCATCAAGTTTATTTCGAATACTCAAAGTTGTTCGAGATTTCTCAAATTGTTCTGCGATTTTTAGGTTGAGAATCTTGCGACATTCTTCGTGATCTGCATTTCTGAATGCAAAATAAACTACGATAGCAATCTCAGAATTCGTTCATCGTCTGTAAGATATCGTTGTTTAAGTCACAAAAAGATGAAGATCGAGAAATAAACAAGAAGATCGCGATATGATTTGTTTATAAATGCTTGACTTATTCTAACAAGACAATTTACAGAGACTTCAACTTCAGTCATTGATACTACTACGCACTGTCTAACATGTCACATCAAATCAAGAAAAGTCATCAAGAATATGTAGAGTTCTCGTTCTAGTGTTCATGAGAAAAGTTCATGCAACTGCTCGAAGAAGCGTGATTCTTGCGAGTTAGCTCGTAAAGAAGATTGTTGATTTCTAAAATTCTGTTACAAAGTGTGTTGAAATGAAATAGAATCTAGTCAATAAATTCTAGAAATTTCGATATGTGAACAAGAAACAACGATGTTTCAAATTAAAATATGCTGAAACATTTCATCTATTTGAACTCTGACAAATCAACTACTTCGTTTCTTTGTTCGTTCTACTATAGATACAGCTCGAAATCGTCTTCTTTCTTCTGTATTCTTAGTTTTCTAGTTAGAGCTATCTTTATTGATCAAACATTCTATTCAGTTACACACTATCTCGCTGCAGTGTGATTAAATTCTAGGCATGATCTCAACAGATTCAGCGTTTCAGCTTGTTGAGATAGTCGCTCACTCGTTGAATTTGTCTAGACTAGTCAATAGAACTCAACATCTGAGAAAAGCAGAATTCTGCATCTCGTTTGCTTCTTCATACTTTCAGCAGTTAGCTCTTTCATTGTGCAATTGTAGAGAATACGACACTTACTTGCGTTGTAACTGTCGCACTAATGCAATAAGATCATTCGCAGAATTTTCGCGAAACTGAGTCTTCGTCTCTAGTTGCAAGACAGATTCAGTAGCTGATTTTATCTCTAGACTAGAAAGTGTTGTGTAGCTGAAAGAGAATAAAGAATTGACTTGAGCGTTGTTAACATTCAAATTGCTCGTATCATCTGACATCTGTTGCTGATCAATTCATTGATCAGCTTCTGTGCTCGTTCACTGAAAATCAAAGTTTCATTGACTTTCACACGTAACATTGTTGTCTGAGTCATCGATCTTTAGCTCGTTCAAGAATTTTTGTCAGACATCATCATCAAGATTCAATGCATCTGTCATATTCACTCGTTGTTTTGTTTTTAGCTTGTGAATTCTAGTGATCTCAAGTTCATGATTGATGTGTGAATCTTTTATAGTAATCAATACAAGAATGCTGACTCATTCTTTCAGCTGTTTTCGTTATTCAAGCACTCATTCATCTATTCTTGCAATCTAAATCAGCAGTCAATCAGCTTGCTGCATGATCATCAAGGTTGAAGACTGTCTTAATTCTCGACTACTTTAAGAATATCTTGATTGTTCATTATTACAGCTCTGTGATCTTGCACATGTCGATCATCTAACCAAATATGATCTGAGCAAAGTCAGATGACTCACTAGCTTTGCGAATAATTCTTGTAAGACATTACTTAGCTCACTCAGCGTCTGCAAGACATTTTTAGCTCACTCAGCGTTTGCTTTTACTTTTTGTCGCTGCGACTACGTTTCGCTCACTCAGCGTGTGACAGCAACGTATCACTCACTAATCTTTGATTCACACTTGCGATGACAACGCTTTTACTGATTGATACAGAATCAACTAATTTTTCAGTATCAATTTTAGATGAAAGAATCACTTTAAATGATCTCAAAAGACGAGATGCATATTAGATGACTATCAAATACGTCTTTGCTCTCATTTTCATCTTTGAAATCTCTGCTCAGTTCTTGATATCATGTCATTCACATCAGAGTGTGAATTCAACACTGTTTGAATGATTTCTAAGCATGAACGTCGCTGCGTTTCTTGAGTGTCTAAGACTTACGACGATGAAAAGATTCTTAAGAATATTCATCGATCTCATTCAGAAAAAAGCTGAAATGTCATTTGTGACAAGTACAATGAGATGATTTCATTCTATCGACAACGATCTGTTGATGCAGTTTACTTGAAGTGAAAGATTCTTCGATTTCGCAACATTTCAACGTCAACATCATTGATCTCAAAAGAAAGCTTCGCTCAAGCTGATGCATTTCAGAAACTGATACAACAAGTGATGAGTGATGTGAGCTTGTCTGTGTTTTCTTACGAAGTCTTTTCTGCTAATACATACATCTAAGAAAACATCAACGAGCTACGAGATACAATATCAGAACGACTTAAACAACTTCGAACTTACAGTCGAGAATTGAGACTGTGACGTTGACGTGAAAGAATATGTCTTGCAGATTACAGAGCTCATGAAAGCACAAAGAGAGATGACGAGAATGATCACAGAAGTTGCTTGTGAATTTCGCTTTCAATGAGTTATCTAGATATAAATCAAGTGAATGTATGAGTTGTAACATCTTGCATTATTTCAATAAATTCTTTATCGAAGATTTAGAAGATGATATTTTGAAAAGAATGTTTTCTTTTTGAGATGACTGCTAGAGTATGACGAGTAATCTTTCAATCAATCTTCAAACGAAGTCTCTCGATGAAAACGTCTTGACAAAAAATATGTTTGAAGTGAAAAGAATGCGTTCTAGATGAGCAATTCTGCCTAGAATAGAATATTCAACGTGTGCGCAAAAGCTACTCATTCGTGTAAAGCTGAGACAATTCTCTATAAGTAGTAGATTCTTGAGTCTCATACTCAGCAGAAACGACAAGTTGTTTACATTGTCTAGCACATTCAAGTCTTTGAACACAGCTTCTTTGATTCATAATGTCTGATGAACTTCTCTCAGAAACAATGATGAGTTTTCAGCATCATTCACATAAGAATATGACTAAAAATCTGAATAGAAAAACGCAACGATTAAGTCTTGTCGAGCGTGCATCAGATGATTGAACTGAGAGTTTCTCAAGAAATTTTATCATTGAGAAGAACATTCTCGACAGCAGATTCTTGAGCTCAATCATCATGTCACTCAGCTTAGTGAAGCGCTGCATCATGTCGAGCTTACTTCACAAAACGATTGAATAGCTTTGAACAAGACTCACGCTCATCTCAAGAAGCTGCAAGTCGATTATAGTCAGTTTGAAGCTTCATGAGCTAGATTCAAGAATGATCTTCACAAAAAAAGACAAAAGCATCGCATGTGTCAGAAAGCTCTCAATCATGAATGCATTCATCATAGCAAAACAAAAAAGAATCTCAACTGCGTCTGAAATGCACATACAAGATTAAAGAAGATCATTTTCAAGATTTCATATCAAATGATCACATCGAAAGAAGAGAAGATGAGTGACTTCATCGACATCACTGAACTGATGCTTGAGCTTGAAGTCAAAGCTGTCATGATTCTAGTCTTGTCAGACTCAGTCTTCTAGTCTTGTCAGATCTATTCTCACTTCATCATCTTGACTAGTTTCTATTGAGTCTAGCGTCGACTGAGAAACACACATATGTAGTCAGCTTCTTTTCTGTAGCTATCTTTCTTTCTTAGCATTTATCTTCTAGTTAAATGACATCTCTATCTGACTCGCTCTAGACAGGTTTCTAACATTAAATAAATGCTCATCAACTACTCTGCTATCGACGTGTAGATGATACGAAATAACCTACTTCGTTTATTCAGAAAATTCGCAAGAGATTCTTTGAATTTGCATCATCATTTTAGATCGCAAGAGATTCTTTGATTCTACATTCATTTTCATCATTCTATTCGCAAGAAATTCTTCGAATATATACAATCAGCTATTACCAGAAAATTCACAAGAGCTTCTTTGAATTTGCATCAAATCAAAACATCAATCTCTCATCTATCTTTATCTCAACAACTTCTACCTACTATCATCATGACACGCGACGTCAAGTCAGTTGAGTCTCGAACAGCTCATCTGCTTAGAAGCACTGTCAATAGAAGAGTCTCACTTCTACTCATCGATGCTTCAGTCGAGACTGAAGAAGCTACAACATCATGAAACATAAAGAACAAGAAACAATTGTGTCAATGAGTTGCAAATCAGCTTGATCAGATTATTGATATGCTGAACGAGCTTCAAAGTCAGCGAGATCTGACTCTACAGCTCAACGAGCACTGAATTCTCATACAAGACGATCACAAAAAGAGAGCGAAACAACTAGAAGTCGCTTTTGAAAAGAATGATGAGCTAGAAGAAAAGATCAATCAGCTACAAAGCGAGCGATTGAACTTCAAAGCGAAACAACGTCAAGCTGATCGATCTATGCCTCGTCAAGAGACTCAGTCAGCCGAGCATCGAGTCAATCAGAAAGAGATCTCATCGACTTCTGAAGTCAATCAACATTCTCGAAGCTCACAAGAGTCATTCACTTTATTCAATAACGAGAATGATCATCACAAGTCAACCAAATTTCCGAATTCATCTATCTTCATCAACACAGATGAATCTACTTGAAAGAGCTGAACCATCAAGATATCTGACAAGCTCGACGTCAATGCGAATCATTACTCTATCGAAAAGCTTCGTATCGTCTATGTGACATTCAGACTAGATGATGATGCTGACGAGCAGATTTATGCAAAGCGTCATATCTATGCTTTCTCACTTTATCTATCACTGACGAAACTGCTGAAACATTTGAACGAAATATATGATGATCAGAATAGAAATCAAAAGTGTCATCGTGAATACAATGCGTTGAAGCAGAGCAATAAGTCGTTCAGCTTCTTCTACTTTGAATTCACAAAGATATTCAGCTTTCTTGACTACAACGATCAAACTCTGATGAACGATCTACAGAATAAAATCAACAATCGTCTTCAGAATGCGTTGTCAGTTTGCCTCATAAAGTTTAGCTCACTTGATAAGCTCAAGACTTTTCTTCAGAGAGTGAATAATAAACAACGAGTCAATTATCAGCTACGTGACGAGCAATGAACAGTCAAATCGATAGCAGCTTCGAAAAAACGTTTTGTTTCTTCGTCGACATCAGCATCAGTCTTGATTACTAGCTATGTTCGACTCGCTACTTTTTCCACCCTCGAATCTGAATGATCAAGAATGTCAATCATCTGCTTCAACTGCAAAGTATCGAGTCATCTTTCAAAGAACTGCTCTCAGCTGAAGACTAGTACTTCGACAT
>JAABUK010002523.1_pt1 | contig 32705 bp, 38 predicted proteins | sample 5559141 | NCBI WGS metagenome assembly JAABUK01 (sample SAMN10711869, study PRJNA513367) | rock metagenome | isolation source: Antarctica rocks | place: Antarctica: Victoria Land, Pudding Butte nord | collected 2016-01-03 | reverse complement strand
TAGTACAACACAGGCTGACGCATGTACAGTAGCATGACGCACTGATTGCATGCTCTGTGCAGGCTAAGAGATGGTTTGTGTACAAGCATGACTGGGATGCGTGGGTTTGAGACAAGGTGTGTGACCAGTGCATGAGAGTGATGTGCAACCTGTGTATGCAAAGATGGTGCATGACCTGCGCACGAGAGATATTTTGCAACCTACACATGAGAGATGGTGTGTGACCCATGCATACAAATATTGCATGGCCTGTGCATGAGAGATGGTACATGACATATGCATAAAACTGGTGTGCAACCTACACATGAGAGATGGTGTGTAATCCATGCATAGCAATATTGCATGACCTGTGCATGAGAGATGGTGCATGACCTATACATGAGGGATGATATCTGACCTGTGCATAGTGCTCTCCACTAGCAGGAAGCAAGTTGGCAGCAGTCGACTCCCTTTTCTGTGGCCCGCAACTCTGTGACAGCAGCTCGACTAACAGGTCTGCGTTGAGCGCAGCAGTCTGGGTAGCTTGATCCGCAATGACTAAGCTCCTGCAGTGCAGGCCAGTTAACTCAGTTTCAAGTAGTTGTCGACTGACAACACCCGAAGCTAGTGGGCAAACGGGTGTTGCATTCAAGTGTGGGAAAGCCACAAATGGAACGGGTTTTGCATAGCAAAAGTTCTGCAGCAGCAGCCAAGTGAGAAGCGGAAAGCAATGGGCGTTAATCAAGTGGCCGTGTTTTGGCAGTAGAGAATGATAAAGTACTACCAGTCCTGGGCAGCCCGGTATAATACTTGGCTTCTCATTAAACTGATGCCAAAAGGTGTAGTCTTTTCTTTTCTTCTTTTTTTGTCTGTGAGGGAGCATGGTCCTGGTATGACAGGCAATAGCCATGATGTGAAGCTGGGAGCAGCAGGCATTTAGTCAACCTCTCAGAGTATACTGCATGGTAGGTTGCATGGCATGCAATGTGGGCTTTGCATCTCTTGACAATCCTGCTTGCTCTGTAATGTTTCAGCCACAATGCAAGCAGGACTGGTCAATCGCCAAGGCAACTGCCTCTGTTTCAGGTAGCTGAATCCAACTTCCCTCCCAACTTTCCTCAAAAGGACATTGCCTGCCTGCATGCATTTTGCTGTATGCCTAAAACATCTCCACAATGTAGAAAAGCGTGTTTACTGTCCCCAGACGTTTCTGGAGTTTAGATTTCAGTGTAGGAATGACGTTTCCAAATCAGATGTTTTGGGATTGAAAAGAGCGTCTGACCCCAGGAAATGCAAAGCTTACTGGTTTGACCACTGGGGGGATTGCCTGAGCCTCAGGTAGCTCTTCCAGAGTGTGAGAGAGTTGGCAGAGCCACTGATGCCTCTCACAGCTGGCAGGTAGTCATTGCCCTTCACAATCATTGCAATCAGCACCAAGTCCATGTTCAGGCCGGTTATGGACGCTGTTTTGCCCTGCAATATGCATTACACCCAGTCAAGCATTGCTAGCAGGTAAATATTGCTCTTGACTATCATTGCAATCAACACCAGGTCCATGTTCAGGCCGGTCACGGAAGCTGTTTTGCCCTGCAGTTTGCATTACACACTGTCAAGCACTGAATTACAGCTGGCAGGTAATCATTGCCCTTCACAATCATTGCAATCAGCACCAAATCCATGTTCAGGCCGGTCACGGAAGCTGTTTTGCCCTGCAGTTTGCATTACACACTGTCAAGCACTGAATTACAGCTGGCAGGTAATCATTGCCCTTCACAATCATTGCAATCAGCACCAAATCCATGTTCAGGCCGGTCACGGAAGCTGTTTTGCCCTGCAGTTTGCATTACACACTGTCAAGCACTGAATTACAGCTGGCAGGTAATCATTGCCCTTCACAATCATTGCAATCAACACCAAATCCATGTTCAGGCCGGTCATGGACGCTGTTTTGCCCTGCAATATGCATTACACCCAGTCAAGCATTGCTAGCAGGTAAATATTGCTCTTGACTATCATTGCAATCAGCACCAAGTCCATGTTCAGGCCGGTCACGGAAGCTGTTTTGCCCTGCAGTTTGCATTACACACTGTCAAGCACTGAATTACAGCTGGCAGGTAATCATTGCCCTTCACAATCATTGCAATCAGCACCAAGTCCATGTTCAGGCCGGTCACGGAAGCTGTTTTGCCCTGCAGGTTGCATTACACACAGTCAAGCACTGAGTTGCTGTTAGCAGGCAATCATTGCCCTTGCTAATAACGTCATTCAGGACCTTCAATTTTAGGTTGGTCAGGGATTCTGTTCTACCCGTGCAGCTTGCACCACAGGCAGACACAAAAGCACAGCGTCACTGCTGGCAGATAATCAGCTGTTTGCCCAAGGGTTTCAAGTGACCAATGGCACTTTACCCAACCGGTCATGCATGACACAGTGCTTTGCCCAGCCCAGCTAAACAGCACAACTGGGGTGAACATGCACAGCACAGCACAGCACAGCACAGCACAGCACAGCACAGCACAGCACAGCACAGCACAGCACAGCACAGCACAGCACAGCGCAGCGTAGCTCACCGGTGTAGCTGCCGCGTTCAGCATGTCTGAGCTCTGCAGCATGTTCAGCGCGTCCATTGAGATGCACTCAAACTTGGTGGATCTGCCCTTGGTCTGCTGTGACAAGATGTACAGCTTGCTGACAGGACACATCAAAGACATCAAGATGATGTCGGAGTCATTGCCGACAATGACGTGACTGCCTTGGGAGTGTGCTGTGCTGTCATTGATCCTCTTCATGATTTTGGTCTCTCCCTCTCCCTGCACGGGGATGCATCAACATGTCAGGGGATGCATCCACATTTCAGGGGGACGTAATGCACGTTACGCGACAATTCAAGTCAATTTAGGATCACACTCCTGCTTGCACAATGCAATTCAGCAATGCGCTGCTGCTGCAGCTGCCCACCAATCAGGCTATAAATTGCTCAGCATCCAACCATATGTGGTGGCAACAGAGTGCCAACCAAAAGTCATTATGTCTATGCAGTGATGCAAACATTCAAGGACAGGTGTAGTATAGCATGCAAGATGATAGGTCCTGGAATGCATGCATGGGCGAGGGCGAGGGCGCAGCCATATGACAAGTTGAAAAGGGCAGAGCATAGAATTATTACTTGTACTCTCGCTCCAGACAGCTCGAATTGCAGATGCCGCCACTTCTGCAGCCGCTGACAGATGTAGAACTCCAGGCTGCGCTCAATCTCAGCCATCAAAGGAGTGCCGGGTGTGAGCCCCATGGTGGATAAGCCTCGAGTCTTAGCAGCAAAACCTTTCTGAGGTTTGGACCTTGGGGGGGACCCATTGGAAGGGGTTGCATAGGATGAGGAAGCTTTAGCAGAAGCTGTTGACTCAGCATCAGTCAATGGCTGGATGAAGGTCATGTGTGAAGGAGATGCTTGAGGTTCAGAAGCATTCAGAGATTTGATACCTTCTCTGGCTCTTCGTCTCCTGAAGATGAGCAGCAACGAGTGAAGCAACGGGTGAAGATGAGAAGCAACAGGTGAAGGTGCGAAGCAACGGGTGAAGATGAGAAGCAACAGGTGAAGCAAGATGAGCAGCAATGGGTGAAGATGAGCAGCAACAGGATGACATGCTGACATGCTGACATGCAGACTGTACTGTTTTTTCAAGCATACTGAGCATCATCTGACATGTCGGCATGATGCAAGGCAAATGCAATGCAGCAGTGACTCCAGTACAACCCCAGGTAACTACAAAGCAGTATAACTTTGCAGTGCAGCAATGCAGTGTAGCTTTGCAGTGTAGCTTTGCAGTATAATTCTGCAATGTGACTCTGCAGTATAAGTTTGCAGGGTAACTTTGCAATGCAACTCTAGGTAGTACAAATAAATCACGCACGCCCTGCAGCATCTTTCTGCTTTTCTTTCGATAGTCAATGAGGGCCAAGGACCATCTGCACTCATGCGCTGGGTGGTGCATCCAGCCTTGTATGCCATTACTGAAAATGAAAACACAGACAATAGGGATGGTGTCGCGCACAACAATACCTCTGTGTTAGAAGCTTTGCCAAGGGTGCTGGTCCATCGAGCGCAAACATGACACTCTTCTGAGGAGTGGCTAAAGCCATGATGGAGTCCAAACGAGCAAAAAGTATCTTGTGAAAGTGGGGAAGGTTGCGTGCTGCGCACACACAGACAGACATGGATATACAAGTGCCTTGACAGAAGTTGCCGTCCATGCGAGCACACACCTGACTTCATCGCGCCATGCAGAACGCTGGCCATGTCGATGTATACGTGATCCCAGCTCATATTGAAGTACGAAACATAGGCATGTCTGTTGTTTCTTGCAAACCAGGTGTTGAACCCCGGAACTCCCATCGCGCAAGCGTCAGTGTCTGTCGACCGCAAATGGGCTGCTTGAATGTCTTTGCCACACGCGACGTCAGGACTCGTTAGTCAGCGGCGGTCTATGCAGCCCTGCACGTAGGGCTCAAAACAACTGAAAGCAGCCAGCGCCTGAGAGCAACACGCAATCTGCGAGTTTTAAGCTTGCGACAGGGACAGGCAGACGTCGCACGCTGCTAGCAGCTCGTCGACACGGTCGCAGCTCGTCGACACGGTCGCAGCTCGTCGCCACGGTCGCCCCACAATGGTTTGACTGCCAGGCTTAAAAAGTCAACGCGTGGCTTATGCATGCTAGTGGTCTCGTTAACGCAAGCTCTTTTCAAGGTCTTGTCAATTGATGGTCCTGTCAACAACGATGTGCGTTGATAGCACCCTGCTCTGCTGCACTGCCCCACCCATCTACCACAACGTGTCGGTCGTCACCTCAAATTGTCACTAGATCAGATCTTGCATGCTCGATTTTGCATATTGCTGAGCAGCCGCAGGAAAGCCCAGTGCAAGAGTCTGTTGCAGTGTTTTGCATTCATGTTCATCCTAGAAATACTCTGCGCCTTTCTTGAATATACATGTAAGCAGGAATGTGATATATGCAAAATAAACAAAAGATGCGACTGAGGGCTCGTTATCCTGCGGCAAACAGTTTTCGATCAGGAAGATTGTGCATCGTCCCTCACTACACATCATTAGTTGGCAAGTATATCTCAGCTCAGTACCTTTTGGAGAGATGCTTTGTATGACCATGGAAGCAGGAATTCTGATTGCTTGAAACTGCTGGAAAACTGCAACAGCCAAGACATCGGCAACAATGCTCCATCGGCAGGCTGTTGAGCTATTTTGGCGGTCATTGTTTTGCGCTGCGACATGACTCCAGCACACGTATCACTTGTCAGATTTGTTTGCTTGGCACAGTCATATTGTGCTTTGGACATAGCTTGTTGCCAGTACTGGTGTGCTAGCCCGTTACATGGGAATTGGGCTAAAACAAGCCCTTGAACTGCAACAACACAAGCCTGTCTCTTGTGAGCCATGTCAGCGGTTGGGCTTAGCCAGCATCGGGTCAGCACTGGTGTGCTCAAAAGGTTGACATGCTTTGTTGCAATGACATTGGCCACGTGTGCACTTTTATGGACCCGTGCTATTGCATGTTCCGACCTGCATGCTCTACACATTGTCGTTTACTTGCCTAGTTTACCTGTCAATGTTATTCATCCTGTCACTGATACTAACGCTCCTGCACATATGCTTGAGCTTCAGGTCAAGCACATCATATGATCATGCATGATCAATTGGGCTATACATGGCCAGGCACTCAGGAGCATTGCCAATTGGCTTCTCAGCTGATTGACCAACATTTCCACTCGTTCAATCATTATGATTCTTTCATTCATTGCACACGTGATTTTCCCCACTAGGCGGCCTATAGTATATTGTCAACGTCCGAAGAGTCTCCCTATTTCAACGGCTGCAATCCATGCCATTGTTTCCTCTCAAGGGGTCCTATTTGGGTGGCAAGCATACCAGAAGGTCCCTCAGTCTGACAACCTTCATTGGCCTGGCCACAAAACAGTCTGCAACGACTTGAATGCGACTGAATTACAGGCACTCAAAAGGCGCACTGCATTCTGAATATGAGAAACATTTTCTTGGACATAAAGAGACACATCTCGCCTTGTCAGCACATCTTCCAAAGGGACATGATTCACTTCACTCATTTCACGCAGACAATATGGGGCATTTTGTTTTCGTCGTTCATCCTGAATGTCTGACCAGACCTTGCGCCTGATTCCAGTGATATGAACAAAAACTATCAAGGTAAAGTGCTCACTGCCCAGCCAGGTGCGCCGAGGTAGCAGCTGAGTATCCACCAAGCAACCATCCACAATTTCAGGTGTCACCTTGATGCATAGCTCTTCGGCTACTTCTCGAATCAGGGCGTGCATTGGGTCTTCACCTTGTCCTACTTTTCCTCCAAAGAAATTCAGCTTGTTTCTATAAAAGCCACCACGTTCTCTCCCCAAAAACACACAAAGCCTGCCGCGTAGATTACGTGTATGACCATCAAGAGGGTATTAATATATTGGTACCAGCGCAGCGCCTCTGATCGGTCTGTCTGCCAGTTTTATCGCGTTCACAAGCCTGCTCATGTTGCGGAAGGGTCTGGTCACATGTGCCGCGCACTGCAGCCAGACGGCTTCACTATCGCCGCGCCATTGACTCTTGAGTGCCTGCAAGTCGCGGTGACCTGGTGGCCTGGTCACAAACAGGACCACAATTACACTTGCCTGGTTTGGGGCTGTTGACACCTGCCCTTGGAGACGCCCTTCATAAGTTTGCTAGCGAGTCCCGCACCTGCCCGAGAGCACTCTCAGAGCAGGCAGCAATGGCGCAGGCGCAGGCGCAGACTGCCTGGAGGAACTTGCAAGGCGCTCATTTGGTTAGTTCGGATGATGAGTCGTGGTTGGAACAGTCGGGCTTTCACCTCTCCCATGACAGCGAAGAGGACGAGGTCCACAGCCGGACAGCTCAAGCCTACGTGCGTGCAGTGCATGCTTTGAAGGTACTTTGTGCTCTGATTCACCTGTAAGACATGCTGCAGTCAATGCTGCGTTGTCATCAGACAGTGATACTGGTTTGTGTTTCAGGGGCCCAGCTTGCACCGTCAGCGTTTGCCTCACCTCAATCAAGTGTCACCATTGCTCTTAGAGGTGATTTCATCATAACACAGGCATCCGGATGTTTCATCATGTCTCTGTGCTTGCAGCAAAATACTTGCCTGGTGCTGCTCAACAACAGAGCATGCATGAATCTCAAAATGAGAACCCTTGCAGCTGCAGTTACCATGTCCTTCCCTTCCAAGCCAGGCTGACGTGCTACACGAGCACGCCTTTGCAGACAAGGCCTTGTCAGTATCCCAAACCTTGCCCACGTCAGCTGCCCCCTTGGCAGGGCACATTCCAGTTCAACAAACTGCAGATGATTTGTCTACACCTGACACTCCGCAAGTTCAGTCACAAGCACCAGATGCATCTTTAGCAACAGAATCAGGCGCTACTGCTGCTCAGCAGCATACCAAGCATGCTCTGGAAATCCTATTTCCACAGGAGCTTTCGACACAGCCAAACCTGCAGAGTACGGTGTCACTGGCCAGGCAGGCAGCTCCTGCCTCAACTTCTGATGCTGTACCAGCAGGCCAACAGCAGCCTCAGCAACTGGACACATCACATGCTGACACCCATCAGCAGCAGCAGAAGCTGGTATCACCAGCCAGTCAGCTGGCATCTGCACCCTTCACCGGTCCTGTCCCTCAGGCTTTATCTCAACTACAGCAGCAGCGGCCGCAAGGCAGGGCAGAACAGATTGCCAGCCAGGATCATTCAGTCGAGGCAGACTTGTCAGTGCAAGCAGGACCCTTGCAGCTGTCTTTGTCAGCAGAGCAGATTGGCTTGCTGCAAGCTGCTGCTGATAATGCTCAGCGCTACTTGGACAAGGACGCAGCAGATGGCAACGCTGCTGGACACATCTCAAGCCCTTCTGAAGGCACAGGTGATCTTCTGGCAACACTGGACTTGACAATATGTGTTGCATGATACTGATGCATTTACAGTACACAGCTGTATTACCTCTGCGAAATCTGCTTGCTCATGAGGTCATGCATTCACCAGATGTCATGTTAGCTTACCTACTCTAGTGTGTAGGTAAGCTAACATGCATGACCTACACTCTAGTGTGATGTCTTTTGCACATCATCTGGCATGTGGCCCTTACATACTTCTAAAGCATGTCAAGGCTGGGCAATCTGCCTGATGCAGCAGTATTATGCTGACCTGCTCTGTGCCTTTGTCACCATCACTGTGATAGACAATGAGACCGTAGATTTATATTGTGCGATATGATATGAAACAAGACAGCAACTTATCATTGCGTATGTTGTAGGTCCTGCAACCGCAGCACAGCAGACTGCACAGTGGGATATGCAGACTGCCATTGTGGACGCCTTCAAGTCAATCCTGCCTCTTGAGGCCCGGCCACAACCTGCCATGTCATCTGACAACTCTATGGGGGCTGCTCACAAACCTGTATCCCATGCAGCACCTTCAAGTGAGCCATCTCATGTCAGTGACTTGTCAGCAGCAGCAGCCACTGACCCAATAGCAGCACAGTCAGAGGACTCACAAGCAGCAGTGGGCAGTGTGCCACCTGCAGTGCTGGCTAATGCCTCACGCTCAGCAGCACAATTCAGTGCTGCACTAAAAGCAGGGAGTGGTGGCTCAGCACAGGCCAATGCGTCAACGCCATCAGCAGCACAGGGCAAGCAGTTACAGGCAGCAGAAGCCACAGACTCACTGCTCATACAAGACAGTAGCTCACTGCCTGCACAGACCAGGGATCCAGGGGCAGCACAGACCCCTGACCCACCAGCAGCAGCCTTACCACAGCCTGACCCTGCTAAAACACCTCAGCCAGTGTCACTTGCATCAGCAAGAGTTGCAGCCACAGCTCAGCCTGAGGCTCTGCAGTCAGGAGCTGTGCAAGCAGCCAAGGCCAAAGCAGCAGCAGACATTGTGGCTGCAGTCAGAGCTGCGCGCAAGGCTGCTGCCGCTGCAATGGCCCCTGCAGATAGCGCTGCTGCTGCTCCTGCAGATGTTGACTCAGCTGCTGCTATGCCTGCAATCACAATCTCTGCTGCTCCTGCCATGACAGCTGCTGCTACGGGGGCTTTTCCTGCTGCTGTAGCCATAGTAGATGCACCTGAAGCTACTGGCACCAAGGCTCCTCCACTGCCTGGTGCTGCCTCAACCTCCGCAATGGCTGCTGTCACATCTGCCCCCACAGCTGCCCCCCCCACAGTCTCTGCTGCAGCTCCACTGGCCATGGCTGCACCTGCAGCTGCCTCTGCATCTGACACAGCAGGTGGGTTTTCCTCCACACTGCCAGCTGCCCTGGCTGCCTGGTCTTCTCCAGGATTTAGACCCATCTTCAGCACCAGCACCGCCACCGCATCAACTCCTGCTGCTGCTTTTGCAGTACCAAAATTCTTTTTCCCTGACACCAAAGTTCTTCTGCAAAGCAGCGTCCCTCAGGTGCCAGCTTCAGTTGCTTCCAGACCTGTGGCCACTACTCAGTCTTTGAACCCTCAAGCTCCACCAGCATCCAACACTGCTGCAGTTGTCAAGCCAGTGTCAAGCACAGCAGTCAGCGTGGCAGCCAGTCTAGGGACAGCACCTGTCCCCGTCAGTCCCCCAGGGACTACTGCTGGGACTCCTCCAATCCCAAGTAGCTTGGCTGCGTTCCTCAGCGCACATGCACCCCGTGCATTGCTTCAAGGCAGCAGCAGCAGCATGCCTGATGGCAGCTTCACTCTGACTCCTCCCATGCCTCATCAGACAAGTGCTACCAGGGCTGTGACAAACGGCCCTGGCAGTACAGCCCTATGGCTTGGGTCAGAGCGCCCTGCAAGCCTGCCTTTAGGAGCAGGGCTTTCAGGGACTGGGCTGCCCCACATCACCCCCTCCCCAACACCACCTCTGTCGCAGTTGCCACCAAATTTCACCCCAGAGCCAGGCCAAGCAGAGGGCTTCACCAGCATTCCCGCCAGCCCCTCTCTGTTCAGCCCTGCCCTGCAGGCTACCCACGCTGCGGCCAAGCCGCAGGGCAGTAAATCCAGCAAGAAAAGGAACAGGGAGCAGACACAGCTTACACAGTCTGAACCTGTGGCTGCCTCCCAAACAGATGGCACCAGGCAGACTCCCTTCTCTTTCCGGCCCACCAAGGAATCACCAGCATCCCTTACGCCTCCCAAGACTGCTCAGGAAACCCTTGACGACGACCCATACCCCAAGCGGCTCCACTCAGATGACGGGATCCCTGTCAGTAAAGAGCTGGCCTTGATGCGCAGAGTCCATGGGGACAGTCCCATCCCACGGGTTGGTGCCGCCGCTGTGTCCCCAAAGCTGCGTGATGTCAAGTCTCTGGTGCTGCACAAGCAGTACAAGTTCAACTTGCTGGACGTCTGCAACGCCATTGGGTACTTTGCTATTGGGAAGCAGCACAAGCTGGAGATTTTCCTGGGGGACCTGCACAACTCATATGTTCACCAGCAACAGGTACGCATTGGCACCAGCAGTAGCTCATCTCAATCCCAAAAGGTCTGTTGTAACTCAGAAACGTCATTCCTGCACTAGAAATCTAAAGTCAGAAACGCCTGGGGACAGTAAACACACGTTTCTACATTGTGGAGATGTTTTAGGATTCTGATAAGCTCTACTGCAGTGCATGCCTTTCTGCAAACAGCAAAAACAGCCTGAGGATGTGTACATCATGGACCTTTACACCAAGCAGCAAATGAGTCCTGCACATTCACCATGCTGACACACTTCAGCTGCAGTATTAGTCAACATACCTCCCTCCCGAGAAAATGGGCAAGAGAAGTACTTGTCAACATGATGAGTAGGTAAGAATTTGACACCAGCTTATGGGCTGACTTGTACATGCTCTCACACAACATATGACAGAGTGGTTCAGTGGTTCTGTGTTGCAGGCACATTCCATTGCTGCCTTGTTTGGCGTACGTACATTTCAGTCCGAGCACCCGGAGCGCTTCCATGAGAGGTTCCACCTCACTGAGCTTTCAAAAGGACCTGAGGCAGGCATCCTCACACTGCACGGCGACATGCTGGTGAGTCACAGTGGATGTTGGACGAAAAGAAAAGAAAAGAAAAGAAAAGAAAAGAAAAGAAAAGAAAAGAAAAGAAAAGAAAAGAAAAGAAAAGAAAAGAAAAGAAAAGAAAAGAGAGGGGGGGGAAAAACCACCATGCCTTTTGGCGTCAGTTTAAATGAGAAGCCCAGAGTTATACCACAGTAGATCATTATATCACGGTAGTTTTTGCAGGCATTGCCTGCCTATACTTTGTTTCCCTTTGATCTTTGTGATCGTTTTCTCTGACTGTTGTCTTCTTGCTTTGTGCTGCTTTCTGTATTTCATTTCTCCTTGGGCAGCCTAGTATAACACTTGGCTTTTCATTGAATTGATGCTGAAAGGCATAGTCTTTTCTTTTCGACGTAATTGCTCAGTCTTGGAAGCTGATGTTTGCCTCTTCTCTGCCCTGGAACAAGACTTCTCTTTTTGTTCTTTTTGTTCTGAATCTGTTACCCGCAGCTTGCATGCATTCCTGTAGTATCAATGTTTTATCTTGTGAGCACTGGAATGTAGGGTTTGAAGGAGGATGCAGCTACGCTCTCCTTTAGGCACAGCATACACATTTGATTTTCACTAATTGTTTAGATAGATAACTAATCAAATAAATTAGATAAATAATCAATTAAATAAGTAGCCAATGACATAAATAATTTATTTACGCTGGCGCTGATGCTGATGTCAGCCTCACTGTGCAATACAGTTTGGTCAGCTCTGCCTCAACAATCTTCATTGCAACATCCTGCTGTTTGTTCAAGATTGTAGCATTAGGTGGTTCAGGTCAACAAAACACCATTTCTCCATTTTTGGTTTTGGTTTTTATCTAAAAAGGTAAAGTAGTCCAGTTTTATATCTTCAAAAAATCAAGTCTCCCCCAGCCCAGCCGCTGCGCCCAGCAACAGTCATACCATTGTCCTGCATGCATTCTTGTGCTTCCTCAAGACTGAAATAGACACATCTTCAGGCGCAGGTTCAAAATGCACAGCTCATTCACAGCAAAGTCAGCAGTTTTGTTTGAGGTGCAGTCAACTGCTGGGTACTGCAGGTGTACTTCATCCTTGAGCTAAATGAGCTGACCAAGGCGAGCAACAAGAAAGGCGGGGAGAAGTACAGGCGCGAACACAAGGCTACATTGGAGCTGGCCAATGCTGTAGGGCGCAAGACCAAGGGCACCGGTCCCAATGCCCTGACCAAGGGCTGTGTGATGCGCCTGCAGCAGCTTACTGACAAGGGCTATCTTGCTGTCAAGCGCCCCAAGGGCGACGCCCCCAAGCCCCCGCTGTACCCAGGTGACCACTTGTCTTGACCGCATGCACTTGATGCTGTGCCCAGTTCTTGGTGCTGCAGCGCTGAGTCCTTCATTGCCTGTCTGTCTGCTTAGAGGAGTGTCACTGCTTTGGAGAAATGCTGTTGAGCAAGATCGAGTTCTGTTAAGTCGCATAGACTAGCAATTGCATGCTCAGCATGCATTGCAACCCCCTCTCCCCCCTCTCACAAGGCGTGGGATGATTACAATGATTCAATGATGTGCCAATTTACGTCAGCCAGGGTTACTGGACGGCCTTGAAAGCTGTCTTGGGCGCAGAAAGACAGACGTCATGTATGTTTGTATGCAGGCTGGCAGGGCAGGCCCAGGTACGGCCCTCCCAAAGCACCAGCCTTCCCCCTGCCCTGCCGCAGCTGCCGCCACCACCCTCACCACAGCCAGTGTCACCACAGCCAGCATCACCACAGCTGCCCACAGCCGCGGGTGTGCCTGTCAAGCAGACAACACCGCCTCCAGCCACAGCTGTGGCAATGTCTGCCCAACAGAAGCCTGCTGTCAAGCCTCGGCGCATCACACCTACACAGCTACCTGTATCCTCAGCCCCAGCCCCCCAGAACCCCGTAGCCACCCCTGCACCCCTGCAGTCCGCCATGGCAGTGTATCTGTCACCGCCAGTCAATGTGACACCAGCTGCATCAGCAGCTGCAGCAGCAGCTTCTCCTGTACCACATCCCCAGATCCCATCACTACAGCATACCAGCACACCTCAGGCAGCATCAGGAGCATTGACTGTTGTGCCCACCGCTGCCCTCAGCAGTGGCCACCCCCAGCGGCCACTGTCAGACACCACAGCTGCGCTGGTAGCAGCGGTGGGCCCCCTCTTCGAAGCCTTTGTTGCACAGACAGAAGCGGTGGTGTCAGATCCCAGCCTGTCTCTGCAAGGCTTGACAGGCTGTATCACACAGCAGCTTGCCGCTGCCATTGCCACCGCTGCTGTGAAGGTGGTCGAAACCAGGCGTCAGCAGTCAACCACAGGCGTTCCTGGTGCAACTAGCCCACTGCCTCTGTATTCTGCAGAGCCTCCAGCAGTAGTGGTACCAGTGTTAGCATCCGTGCCAGCAGCAACACCATTGCCAACAGCAAGGTTGCTGCCAGCTGCAACTCCACTACCAGCAGCAGCAGGAGCAGTGCCAGCAGCTGCACGCTTCCCTTCACCAACGTGGCCAATGTGGTCACCAGCTACACTGTCACAGTCACCAGCTACTCTGTCAACGTCACCAGCTGCACGCTTCCCGTCAACAACGGGGCCTCCAGCTACACTGTCGCTTACACCAGCGGCAAGGGAATCAACCTGGCCACCAGCAAGTCCAGCACCAGCAGTGGCTTCACCACCAGCAGCTGGCTCAGTGGCAGTGGCAGACTCAGTACAGGCATCCCTGCCAGCATCACAAGGGAGATCAGCTGCTGCAACAAAACCAGATGCAGCCGCAGTGCTCACAGATGCATCCCTGCCAGCATCACAAGGCAGATCAGCTGCTGCATCGAAACCAGTGGCGGCCGCAGTGCTCACAGATGCAACAACACCAGCAGCAGCAGCACCAGCAGTGCTTCCATCATCAACCGCCTCAGTAGCAGTAGCGACACAAGGGGTGCCAGTGCCACCTGCATCATCAAGAGCATCAGCACCAGCAGCAGTGATTTATGCAGCTGCAACAGTGCCTGCACCTGCCTTTACACCAGCAGCAAAGCAGGCGGCTGCTGGTAGTAACAGCCAGCCAGCGACAGTCAGGTCAGATGCTGGCACACCTGCTGCTGCATCTGCTGCCGCACCTGCTGCTGCACCTGCTGCCGCACCTGCTGCTGCACCTGCTGCGGTACCTGCTGCAGCAGCTGCCCCTGCAAGAGCTGTTGAGGCTGTCAGCAAGCAAGTGGTTGCATCAGGGAACACCAGCACTGCGATTGGCAAAGCCTCTGGGGCGTTGCTGAAAGACAAGGCCGATGGTGATATCAGGGGCAAAACCACATTGCACAAGTCTGATACACACCGTGATGAGCTTGCAGAGGGTTTGAAGGCTGGCAGTCCCGGCTCAAAGGGATTGCTCAAGCGTAACAGCACTGCCGCAGCTTCAAACATGGGAGATGCCAAAAGGCAAAGAACTGCTGTGACAACTGCGAAGGGTGCTGTCGAGTTTGAAGGCTATGTTGTGCCTGGCGTGCATGTCAACAAGTATGAGCCTATCAGTGGCAAATATGAGCCTAGCAGTGGCAAGTATGAGCCTAGCAGTGGCAAGGGTGAGGGCTCTGGGCACCCTGTAAAGGCTGCAGGCAAGCACAGGCAAGGCCGGGTATTGACAGTTTCTAGGCCAGTAGTACAAAAGCAAGCCCGGGAACGAGTGTCTGTTTCTGGGTCAGGTGCAGGGAAGCATGGCAAAGGTCAGAAGACCTCTAGGACAAGTTCACCCACATCACGCAGCTCTAGAGGCTCTGGCAAGAACTCACCTGCCAGCTCTGGGCCATTGCATGCATCCTCTCGCAGTCACAGTCATAGTCAAAGGTTAGGCTCACCCCAGGGGTTAAGCAGGCGCAATTCTGGCTCACCGTTTCAGCCTGGCAATGTCAGGCCTTCTAGAATGAGTGGAGGGTATGGGATGTCCACTTCTCCCATGCTGAGTGCCCCTCTGCCTTTTGCTCCTCAGGTGCCTGTTTCTGATGTGCAGCTGGGTCAGCCATTAGGGCATGTGGGTTTTCGACCTACTGGTATGATGGGGCCCTTCCATGGCATGATGCAAGGTCCTCATCCAGGCATGGGAAATGGGTTCCCATCCCACATGATTCCCCCTGGTCCAGGTGATTGGCAGCCGCCAGGGGTGCATGGTTTTCCAATGGCACCACATCTGATGCCTGGTTTTGATGATGCACCAGATTTTTCACTGGCAAACTGAACATTGTAGGTTGCCTTTGAGGCTTGGTAAGGGGCAGCCGCTGTGTTTTGTTAAGCCCTGTTCGCATATGTCTGGTCAAATAAAAGCATTATGTGCATTTCGATGTACTCATGCACTCAAGGTCCTTCCGCAGAGAATTTGGGGCAGGATTTATACATTATAGGTGAAGCCTGTTTTGCTTTTTGACCGAGTCATGTTGCATGTGCATTTTTGCTTGTCAGGGTACACTCAGACAGTTGACTCAGTGAGAATGGTTATCACCAGGCTGTGGTTACAGCAAACCCTGGTGGCATTCAAGCTAGATTCACTGACTGTGCTGCAAGCCACGGTCATACCAGCCGGTCCTAGTTTGATGACTATAGTAAATGGGGCATGTCGTGTAATATATGTGCAAGGCGTGACGTGTATTCTTGCGCCCGGCTGTGATATTGAGCATTTCGTTGTCAGTGCGTATTCCAGTCTGGAATCTGAATTCCAGCCTGGCATGGCCAAGTGAAAGGGGAGCAAGGCACACCATTCGGCAACATAGCAAAAGGGAAAGCCATTGCTTTGGATCATAGTCATGACTCATGTATCAGGATGTATGATTGGCTGCTGGCTAACTCCAGTGGGCTCCCTTCATCAAGTCGATCATGTACACCTGGTAGGTCAGCCCTCATCAAGAGAGAACTGTGTTCAAGTCTTCAGCAAATTTCACTCTTTACTCATGATTACAAACAGGGCTAGTATTCCTATCAACGCATACTTCAAGTAGGGGTAGTCATTCATTATTATGGTCACCTGTCCCACATAGGGCAAAAACCTGCAACAAGCACAGAACACTATTCAGGTCCCACACAGGTGCAGTAACCAGAGTGCCAAGTGAACTTGCAGCCCAAGACCATTCTTGCAACATGATGCAAAGCTAACTCACCCTACGACTCTGCCCATTATGTGTTTCTGATTGAGCCACATTTGGCCTCTTGCATATAATGCCCGATCATCTCCATGATTATTGTCACCCTGCATGCACACACAGCACAATGAATTCCAACAAGTTTGTTTGGGACCATACAATGCTGAATCCAGGTACTACATTTGAACCCAAACGCTGATCAGATTCTGTCCTTGCATCATCAGAATCAGGCACATGCTTCTGAGAAAGCAACAGCTGCAGCAGTAAAGGTGCAGGTGTTCTTTCTGTATGGACATGTACCTTGGTCAAAACACTAACTTCTCCACCAGGCTGCGTCTCATGCACTTTGATAACCCTATGCACAATTGGAATATCTCGTTCATCAATATTGAATACCACAACTTCCCCGACCCTGATTGGCTGCTGTCCCATATTTAGAAAAATAATGTCGCCTCGGTAAAATCCAGGCTCCATGCTTCCACTCAAAACGACAACCACCTGCAACAACCTACATGCTCAAAGTCTGGAGACTTGGTATGCACAAGCAGTACAGTGTGCTTTGCAACAATTTGATGACCGCTTTTAGTTCTCTATGGAATGAATGACCACAGGAGTGCTGCAGAGCTTACCGGTGATTCGCTGCCGGTCAACAGAATCAAAGTCTTCCATATCATCAACGCAGAGGTGATGATCAAGCCTGAACCCAGATAACGCTCATCGAGTTTGCAGCACATCTAGGTCACTGACATGCAGGCCGTGAGTCGAACGCACCGAGATTGACACCCTGCGAGACCGCCTGCCGCTTGTTGAGCTTGGTAAGAGGCTCTGCAAAGCTTTTGACCTCATCGACAAGGCTGTGCAGTAGGTCTCCCATCTATCTTAGCTGATAGGTTCACCGCTACGATTCAACACCGCTGTCAGCTGACAGACGGCAACTGCCCGCAGGTGCAGAGCTGCAGCGACAGGTGCTATGCAAGCTGCGTTGACTGCGATGTGCAGCCTCAGTGCGCTGACAGCTTGGGATAACAATTATGTAGACTTTGCGCGCATGCTCCGACACTGCATTAGACAAACGCAAACATTGTAAACATATAGGTCTCGATCTGGGTCTTGCTGTAAAGATGAAGACCAAAACCGGTAAGCCGCGAATTCTCCATCGAATTCGGCTGCCCGCGCATGAATTCGCTTATGCTTACTCCAGTGTGTAGTGCGGAATGCGAAACTTTCGCAATGCGAAACTGTGAGGGACGTTTCGCACGGCCTGCGTCGAGCGCCAATTTTTCGGCGGCAATTTTTCAATTCGCCCAGGGTTTTGCTGGCACATCAGATTTAGCTTCCTTAGACTGCCAGCACATAAGGACTACGGTAGGCCTAAAAGCGTCGAACTTCCGATGCACTTTGAGCTTGCATCGTGTGGCTTCGGCATTCTCGCCCCCACAGCTTTTTGCTTACCACATTTTGCAGCGACAGCTAGTTGGCGGACGTTGCACCCGACTGCTTTGCTGTATCGTGCAGATCTTTCGTTTCAGCTTCTGCAGATCCCAGGATACAGACTTTGCTGCTCACCAGAGCAGTATACATAATTCAAGTACAGGGATTGCGTACAGGAAGATCGAGCTTCTGTCTTGAGGCTTACAACAGCCGGTGCACTGTTTTCCAGCTAACGAGCTGCAGCCCGTTAAAAATGATGACTGCAGGCTCTGGTCGCAATCGAGGTGAGCCAGACCCCCGGCTCGACCACATTTAGACTCTGTCTGGACTGGTATCCTCTTGCTCCGTCAATTAGCTCTGGCATCAAGAAGCACATATAGCTTGCAGTTGGCTCCATAGTCTGTCGCCACATAGACTAGATACCCCATTGCCATGTACTCTACTTGTACGTGGTTCTGCAAGTTGATGCGTCTTTTGGTAATCAAGCATGCAAAGGTCTTTGCTACAGCAGGCTGTCACGCACTTTCTGGGCTTGGCACTGCCTGTCCATACATGTCATTTTCTGCAAATGAATGTCACAGGTCTACGAGCTACCAAGGGTCCAAGTTTTCTGGAGGACCTGCCAGGGGACGCCCTGGACAAGGTGCTGTGCTTACTGGACCCCCCTGCGCTTGTCCATCTTCATGCAGCGACTGGTGCAGGCATGCCAGCAGTTGCCCAGCGAATCAATATCATGAAGGCTGTTCATCACTGTGCTCACCATTGGCTCTGTCTCACTGAAAGAGTGGCATTACCCCACAAAAAGTGTCAGCGGTCTCATAGATGCCGCCATCCATACACAAAGCACAAGCTCATTGAGGAGCTGCGCTCTCAGATCAGCCACATCAATGACCTTGCTGCATTGCTTTACCATTGGATCCCGTGTCACTGTCTTGCTTGGACATATCAAGTCTACCATCCAATTGGTCCTGGGCGTGACATTGCGCATGAGCACGAGGAGCGCATGGACAGTCTGAACAAGAAGATATACGAGGCACTTTCGCTTGGTTTCGAGGGCTACTTAGATTTTTTCAATAAGAAGCAAGATCCAAGGAACAAGGTCAAGGAGTTCAGCGCCTTCAACCACGGGGACACCCAGTGGAGTTTAGAGTTCAATGATCAGTTGCTGTTTCTTTGCACATTGCATAGGCTGCAGCAGCTCAACCCTGAGGCTGTGTTAGCTCGCCTGCATAGTATCTTTTCAAAATGCTCTCGCTTTGATCTTCTGCTGGTTTCACGTGTGTTTGACCATTTCGTTTTCGACATCGAAACACAGGATGTATACCAAGCAAGCAAGCGGGAAGCTCCTGCAGCTGATATTTTGACAGCGTTTGCTCAGAATGAGCCACAAATTAGGCAAGTAGTGTCACAACTGACAGCTGTGCAAAGGGAGGAAATGACATCTTGTGTACGGACAATGGTGAACAGTCATCTGATGCATGTTCAGGCAGACAGACGTAAATGTGCAAGGCTTAAGTGTAGACAGGATTGGTAATCAAGATGTCATACGCATGCGCATTCAATTGATCAAGATGAGAAGTTGTGTTTGAGCTCTGTTGGCAACATCAGTGTCAGTATGTTTCACACATATGTTTGGACTTTTGCAGCATGCATTGCAACAACCAAGTGAGCGGTGTATGTTATGTACAATTGCGAAATTGATGTTTCTCGGTTGTGAATATTCTTTGGCCTCGGTCAGAATGGCATTGCTTGATTCAATTAACGTATCGTATTGTTATCTCAGCTGTGATTGACAGGCTGTAATGAGCTTGGAGATGGCTTTCGTGCGTCTGCTGCAATCTTCATTTGCCGTTTGTATGCAGCTGTTGCTATTAGTGCCACTTTTACAAAGACAATCCTTCATGACTAGTCACGATGAAGAAGAGGAGGAGCTGAATTGTACTCGGTCTGTTGCCTGACTCAGAATCGGAGGATCGCGCAACGCTGTAGCGCAAAGCAGATATGCACATCCATACGTCTCTCTCGTTCAGTTGCAGTCTGCTCAGCCTGATCAAAAGCCCTGAGACATCTTGAGCAAAAGCACACTCTGGTCAGCGAGGCTCCTTCGGCTACTCAACAGGACCCTATTGCGCCTGCACAGGCAGCGAGATGGTCCCGCGAGCAGTCATACCTTTTGCATAGATTACTGAAGTTGGTTCGCAGCCTCGGAGCAACTCTCGGCAATTCGAGTCAGTCAGTACAGCACAAGCTCTCTGCAGTCTTTAACTGCTTAAACGGCAGACCCGATTTGTCACCTACGCAAATCAGGCAGCCCTACTGAGCCATCAAGATGCAGTCGCGCACTGGGCCAACGTTCACAACGGTCGATGATAGTCCTATGTTCAGATCAACTGTAAGCACTCTTTGCAGAAACATTCTCACAAGATGCATACACCTCCCTGCACACCACTTCTGCTATATTGCACGCAGTTTGCTTGCTTTCTGCCACGTCTCAGCATTTGCGCTTTTATAGGTTTCGGAGTTGGACGACACTCTTGACAGACTGGAGAACAGGTGCAACCGCTTTGTCAAAGGGTCAAAGAAGTACAAGGAAGGCATCAACGTTCTGTCACAGTCGCAGACCTCATTTGCAGACTTCCTGGAGGAGTTCTGTGGAGGCACTGATGAGGAAAGCATGATGCTAGGTGTGTTGACAAGTGTGGTGCTGTTGTGGGCTGTCCAGATGATTGCTGCGCAGCATGCTTTGGTGTTTCCAACTTGTGGTACAGCCGTGGGCAGCATAATCGTGAGCTGATCACCATGTCATGATTGTGAATCAGAAGCTCTGGTATCTGTGGCATTATGCACATCTGTCCTATACAGGAGGGGGAATGATGAGTAAGTTTGTGGGTGTGTTTCGGGAGCTGGCAAGCTTCAATGAACTGCTGCACACCCAAGTGGAGCTCATTCTTGTGGAGAGGCTGCAACGCAACTGGCTCAAGGTCTTCACCATCACTTGCTCTTGCAGTGGCCTGTCATGTCTTTGAAGGGCATCAAAACTTGAGTCACAAGACATAGCTCATGTCGCTGCCTTGTGTTGGCCACCACAACATGCAGTCTATTCAAATCTGCTCTGCACTGTATGGACATGTGTTTCAAAGCTTAGAGCCAAGCGCTCTCCTGCTTAGTTCTGGCTGCAAGCATAGCTCCTGCCCTGTGTCATGACTCTTTTTTCTACCCATGTGGTGACCCACATGAAGATCTTTCATGTTACAGCTTCTGGCGTTTTTGCACACCTTGCAACATGACTAAACCCTTGCCATGCAATGTCATGCAACAGCATACACCTGCTAATGTGTCATGTTTACGTAAAGCTGACAACGCAAGGCTTTGCGCTCATCAGGGCTTGATCATAGACGGCAAAGAAGGCAAGCGGCGTCTGGACAGGAAGACATCGGAGTATGATGCAGCCAGGACGAAGCACCTGAATCACAAGTACAACCCTAAAATCAACAAGTGGCGCAAGGGCGATGACGCTGACAAGATTCACAGCGACATGATCTCTGCACAAGTAAGGCCGGCAACTCTAGTGTCCAATGCCTTTGAGCATTTAGTGCCCAGTGAATCTTCCCAGATATGGTCTGTCAAACCCCCTGTTAAACCCCCCCCCCCTCCCTTTCCTCCTCTTCATAATTCATGCCAGGATATTTGACATGATTGATTGACTGCAAGAGGACTCGCCGCTGGGCTGTGCTGCCAGCTGGGTGTCTTGAATCTGCCAGCACAGGCCAGCAACCATTGCTGGCAGCTTCAAGACTCGCAGCTGCTTGCGTGCAGTCATGCAGTCATGCAACATGCCTCTGCTCTGCTCATGAAACCTGATTCAATGTATGCCTATTATAGAAACTCTGCTCAAAGAATCCACAAAGGACAATTAAGCAGATTTGAAACAGTTGGTTCATGGTGCTCAGCAGTACTTAAGTTACTCAGGAAACCCAGATGGGGTGGTCAGAATGCTTTTGCAAGATTTTTACCGTATATTTGTTTTCAAACTTCTCCAAAACTTTGTAGAAAACCACAAAAATGTATTGTCGCAGACTGGTGCAGAGGATGCACGCTTTGAGTGTGCTCGCAAGATGACTGAGCTGGAGAGCCGCAAGCGGTATGAGTTCCTGGAAGCCATGGTCAGCAGCATGGATGCACACCTGCGCTTCTTCGAACGGGGCCATGAGGTGACTCCTGCAACCTAGTCAAATGGGCTAGCTGGCCCCAACAACTTCAAAATCCCTGACTGTGTGACTGACTGACTGACTGACTGACTCCTGCAATTTAGTCACATGGGCTAGCTGACCCCAACAACTTTGAAACCCCTGACTGACTGACTGACTGAGACAAGGCATCAGTGAAATGTGGTGTAGCTATTGTTCAGATGAGGCTTGTGAGCATCATGCCATTGCCTGGGCATTGTGGGCAAGGATGCTGTTGTGTGTATTGGTCTTAGAGCACACGTCAGTGTCATCCTCTTGAGGGAAATGCCTGGTTGCTTGCGCAACTTTCAGCAATTCTCTGTTTCCAAGTGGCTTCATGACGTTTTGCCACTGGTTTGTTTGCCCCTGCAGTTCATTGGAGTGACTGCGTGACGTCCTTGTGTTATTGCTAGCGCGAACTTCCTATCAGGCGCCCAGCTCTTTGCATAGCTGTATGTACAGCAAAGCCAGCAGGTTGTGAAGTGAATGTAAGTTAAATGGAATGTATGCAAATCAGATGAAGCGACCTGGCAGACTACCTGGTATGATGATATCAGCTTTGACAACACAATCAAGCAATTCCTGCCTGACTGTTTGCTGTTGTGTGCAGTTGCTGAAGAACTTGGAGCCCTACATACAACAAGGCCTGCAGGTTGTGCAGCAACTCAAGGCAGAGGAGATACAGAATGAGGAGGGGCTAGAAGCTCAGATCTACAACTACAAGTGAGCATTGCTTGGCAAACAGACAACAAGGGCACTACCTTTGTCCAGAACAGACATGCATTTGGCTGTTGCGCATGACCCTTGACATATCACTTGTGCTCACCGTGCGTGCCACAACCTGATTTTGCCAATTTGCCCGAGGGCTGTCAAGAATGACAAACTAGTTAGCTGCAAAGCTCTGCGCATGATGTGTTTCACAGCACGATCACCTCGTATTGATTTTGACACAGCAGCTTTTGGCCTTAAACACACTGAATACATTCTTCACTTCTGTTCAAGACGCATACAGTATCTTCACAGCTTCTTTTGCAGAAAGATAAAAGTTACATGTTACATGTCAGCCAACCTAATTCCAAGCTGTGCTTACAATTACAACCTCTGCTCAGTGAGCACAATCTGGTCAACGTCCAGTCGTGAGTGCGTCTGTGTATCTTGGTGCAGAGAGGAGAAGAGTGCGCGAGGGGCTAGGGCAGCTGATGTAGCCGAAAGGGCCCCAATGCGCCCTGGGGGCCCCGTGCAGCTCACAAGTAAGTCACAACTCCTCAAGTGATACATTGACCAAACATACCATAAGCAACGCGTTTTTACTGTCCACAGACGTTTCTGAGTTTAGATTTCCAGTATAGGGATGATGTTTCTGAATCAAAATGGCAACGGATGTGTAGGTCAAATCTGCAAGGCTACAACCAGTGCGCATGAGCAGATGTGAGTACAGGATGTCTGTCTTGATTGCCTCCTCTTGATACACCATGTGCACACTTGAAAAGGGCCTTCCCAGCAAGGCCAAGAGCCAGGCAGGGCAGCGCAGCACAGCACAGCACGGCACGGCACGGCACGGCGCGGCACGGCACGGCACAGCACAAAGCTCAGCTGAGTATTGCGGGTCACACAGACAGAAAGTCAGCCCACATAGTCACAGACCAGCTTGCTAATCATGCCGACAAGCAAAGCGTACCAGAGTATTTGCAAGCATGTCCATGCTATGTAGTCTCTGATGTACCCTGTGTTGCATGGCCATTGGTTCTCATCCAAGAGTCAGTCAAGAGACTGAATCAAGCAATACACATGTTGCAAGTCAACTCACACCAGGCATTGGCACCAAATGCTACACTCACAGTGACACTCAAATGTCATGCGTCATGTCACAGGTGGCACGTCAGACAACACTGCCACATTTGAGAGCTTCATCATGACAACCCGACGTCATGTCTTATGTTGCAGGTGGCATGTCAGCCAACATTGCCACGTTTGAGACCTATATCAAGGAGTCAGAGGAGAGCCAAGGCAGCATTGTGACCCCCCTGAGGCAAGGCTACCTGCACAAGCGCAGCACCAACATGAGAAGAGAATGGAAACGGCGCTACTTTGTTCTGGACTCTCTCGGTGTGCTGTACTACTACTCAAACAAGGTAGATTGAACGAGATGGCTCAAATGACTTTCCTGAGTAAGCTGATTGCTGCACCAGCTCTACAAAGTGCAGAGTACGTGAGTTAGACTGTGTGGATGGCCAGCTGCATGCGGCTCATGCACAAAAACAAATGTTACTCGGGATAAGATACAAGGACTGTCAGTGGTTGGCAAAATACAGCGTCAACAATGCTTATATACCCTGTGATCAAACCATGTTGTCTGCAATATCACCACGATCTTGCAACAACAGGTCAGAGGCAAGCAAGAGCAAGCAGAGAAAGAGCAGCCACCGTGAAGTGGAAAGTACACAGCTCATGTCAGGTTTGGTGTGTATGAAACATCAGACAGCTCATAAGGTAGAACAACCTGAATTTGCTGACCAGCAGAATCTGGGCAGACCAGTGGGCATACATTGATCTCGTCTGCATAGGACAGGCCAAATAAGCAGAAGACTAGACAGACACAGTGGACCGTTACTAATAAGCTGATTGAACCTGCTGAGCATTGCTAGTAAGCTGATTCATCTGACATACTCTGCATCTGGTGTGCACAGGACAGAATAGATAAGCAGAAGACGAGGCAGAATACAGTGAACCTGCTGACGAGCACCATCAAGGCAGGGGCTGAAGAGGAAGGGCTACGCCATTGCTTCAGGGTTGTATCTCCAGAGCGGGAGTACCTTCTACAGGTAACACCTGAAATATCTCCACAATGTAGAAACGCGATTTTACTGTCCCCAGACGTTTCGGAGTTTAGATTTCCAGTGTATGGATGACGTTTCTGAATCAAAATATACGTTTTGGGATTGAACAGAGCCATCCCTTGCATGTAAGTCATGGCGCCCTGATGTTTTGTGACAAATGCTGGCTACTTCCCATGTGGCCTGAACACTTTAGTAGCCGTACTCTTTGTGCAAAGAAGGAATTGCAGTCTCAAACTGACATCTCAGACCCTCCTTTTTTGTGCACTGTGTAGCCATACTCTTCATACAAAGAAGGCACAACAAGGATAAGTCATACCCGCCTCCTTTTGCGTGTGTACCAGGCAAAGGCACACATAGAAGGAGGAGGATATGACTTATCTCTGTCGTTCCTTCTTTGCATGTAGAGTATGGCTACAGCAAGCAAGGGTACCAGCAAGGCCTCACAAGCAACATTTCTGAACAAGCAAAGCCAGCGCTGCATGCATATAGCTCATGATCATGGCGTCCTTGTTTTCACAAATACGGCTTTTTGCAGCAGGCCTGCTCAGAATAGTGTTTGTTTTGCTTCACACAATCAAAGCTGACTCACTCTACATGACTCTACATTCCGCATGTACCTAGCTCATCATGAGCTGGAAAGCATAATTGTTATTGTCGTCGTCGTCATTGCTATTGTTACTCTACATGAGATGCAGTTCAAGTCACTGATGTGCGTGTTCCAGGCAGAAGATGATCTGGATGCACATGAGTGGATGGAGGCCATTCAGGGTGTGACTGCATGCTTGCTGAATGGCAATGTGGACATTGAGGCTCTGAGCAAGGCACAGCCCAAGCCATCTAAGCCAACCCACAGCCGCCAAGGCAGCCGAGCAGGTAAACCCACACCCACATCTTGCATAATGCATTCCTAGTCTGCTGTATTTCTCAAGCTTCCTGTCGGCCAAACAGGCCACCCTAAAGTCATGAGAGTTTCAAGCGTGCGACTCACAAGGCAAATAGCTGGTTATTGCTTCCTCTGGCCTCTGGTTGCGTGAACGTTCCCAAATGGAATGGAATGATAGTACGTGTTAATTTTATCTCGTTGGGTGTTTCAAGCTGGTTTGATACTGTGGGGAGTGTCCTGCTCAGTTTGCCTGCGCTCAGCCTTTGTAACTGAAAACTTCTTCTTCTACATGATCCAGTCAGCTTCTTGAGGTAATTGCATCTCATCTTCTTTTGGCACATGCTACGTCCATGAAGACTCAAGTGCCCTGCCTAGCACCACACAACTTGTTCTGCAGAGTACTTGCTGAGTCATATGGATTCACTCAGTTCTTTGGTTGACATGAGTCTCTTTCTTAAGACTCATGGTTTCCTCCCCAAGGATGTTGTGAGTCTTCGGTGGGCATAGCATGTGTTGAAAGAATAAATGCACATCATCAAAGGAAACTGGGTCATCCTGTCCGTCACACCAAGTACTCATCAGAAATATCATGCAGTCGCACGCATACCTCACAACATTGTTGCTGAACAGATCTTGAGTCATGAAGACTCTATTGTCTCCTTGAATGATGTGAACTTCTCACCCCTGGTGGTTGCTGTGTTCATGAAAACTCTCCAGTGACTTTCCTGGCACACTACCTCATTGTCATGCAAAGACACGGCTTCTAAGAAAAACCGAGAAAACCTTGGTTGCTGCCTTAATTTGCCCCCAGAAAAATCTATCTTGAAAACCAACAAATTGTTTTCAGGGTCCATTAGCTCCTTGGATGACATGAGCTTCTCTCCAATGGCTCATGCACTGTCCAAGGGAGACTCAGACCTGTCAGCTGTCGCAAATGGCATGTTCCTTGATGCTGAGCCCGGCAGATCCTCTGAGGTAAGCCTTTGTGCGTGCGTGCGTGCGCGCGTGTGCGTGTGCGTGTGGGTGTGTGTGTCTTTACAATGCGCCAAATTACAGCATGCACAGACATGTGGTTGCAGTCGCTATGCTAGTTGGAGCTGCGCTGTGTTTGCATGTGGTGCATGGCCATGCAGATTCTCAGAAGTGTCCGAGCATCTGTTGCTCTGTCATACCATTTGCATTGCACTGACACTTGTTCAGCACCCTGACAGTTATGCCAGGATGTCTCCCATCAGCTTTTCGTCATTATTAGCACATTGACAGTTCTCAAGTCAGCTTTTCATCTTATGTCAATGTTGTTAGCTTTCTTGCAAACGGCTCAGTCCATCAGGGCACCTTGATTGCTTGCCCTAGTGGGTTATGTAGCAGTCCAAGCCTTGGCAGGGGCTGTGCCCAACATGACCGTGACTCTGATTGTCAGTGCATGTGCTGCTGTGTCACGGCATGTGTCAGTGGGAGTGTCAACCCACGTGTCAGTTTGTGTGTCAACCCGTGTGTTAGTGCGTCACTGCATGTGTCAGTGGGTTTGTCAACTCATGTGTCACTGGGTGTGTCAGGGCATGTGTCAGAGCATCACTGCATGTGTCAGTGTATGTGCCAACGCATATGTCACATACAGCACATGCTGCATGACTATAGTTACGCTTTAACAAAATGCCGAGAGTCTCTAGGCTTGCATGCAGGAGCAGGCAACTTCGCCGCATTCTGTATCCTCCCCAGTGAGGCGGGGCTCGGCCCTAGGGCCTAGCCCCCTGTCCATGAAGGGGCGCCCCTCCCACGGCCACTCCAGCAGCATGGGCTCCATTAGTATGGGCTCCAACAAATCACTCAATGCTCGCCAGGGATTCAACCAGGTCTGCTCAAAACCCCTTCTAGCCTGTGGGGTTTCTCTGCCTCATGATGTGACAGATCTGCTTTGTTTGCATGGCCAGTTACCTGCTTATGTGATCCCACTAGGTAGATATTGTACAGTTTGAATTTGATGGTACAATGCTTGCTTGCCTTGCATGCCATCAGTTCCTTGTCGCGGTCAGGTGTCAAGCAACAAAGAGCTCATGATAAGTGTGACGGCTAACCTCTGCCCAGTACACAAGCTTGCACATGGTTTCATTCACTTACCTTGACTCGAAACATGCCAACATTCTTTTCTGCCCTTCTATACATTGCCAACAAATGCTCTGATGGCAGCTTTCTTCATTCCTCCTTCTTTCATCAACATGCACTACAACAGTTGACTAGCACCACTGCCTTGGTCAGGCTTGGTAAATTTGCCAGCAACACTAACCTTGTACGCCTTGGTCACAATCTGCACTCCCTAAACCCCTTCTTCTTCTTTTTGTTAGGTGCCAGCAGGGCTGTTGTCCCCACAGAGTGCCAGCAGGCTGTTTGCAAGGGCAGCTTCCCCCAACAGCCCTATGGACATACTGAGGCGAGTGGCAGGCAATGCTGTCTGCTGTGACTGCGGCTCTCCTGAACCGGATTGGGCCTCACTCAACCTGGGAACCCTGCTTTGCATAGAGTGCTCTGGCATCCATCGCAAGAAAGGAGTGCACATCTCCAAGGTGTGCTTTCACTGTTTTTGCTGCTTTGCATAGAGTGCTCTGAATGTCCATAGCAAGAAAGGTTTGGTTCATGCCACCCCCCTGTGAACCCCACCCCAAATTGCCCTCCTTACCCAAGCTGCCCCAAATTGCTGAATGTATTCTGGCTTGCCACAAAACTTATGGTGACTACATCCTGAACAGTAAATCAAACAGATTCATCTTAAATGATATACTTGCGCAAGCACAAGCCCAGCATGCCCCTGTGTTCTGACTCTGATACTTATAGCATACGGTCTCCAGCAGCGCATTGTGTGCATATAGGTGCGCAGCCTGACGCTAGATGTGAAGGTATGGGATGAGGCCGTGCTTGGCATGATGGAGCGCATTGGCAATGATGTGGCCAATGAGGCCTGGGAAGCTGAATTGTACAATGACAGTGTCAAGTGGGTTCTTGCACCTTGCCCCTGCTCTGCCCTTTCTGTTCTTCCATTCTGCCCTGCCCTGCCTTGCCCTGCTCTGCCTTGCCTTGCCCTGCCCTGCCTTGCCCTGCCTGGCTTGTACCCTGCCCTGCCCTGCATTGTCCTGTCCTACCACACGCCCTGACTAACACATATAGCATGATTCACATGCATGACATGAGCCTCAGCAAAGAGTAAAAAAAGTGCCATGTATAATGGGGTTTGAATGCTGCCTTTTTGAGGGGGAGCAATGGCAAGGCTTGGTACATTTCTCCAACGAAAAGGCGTAGTACAGCCATGTCGTGCTGCTGCAATAGCACCCGCCCAATACCCCCCTGCTCAGACCCCAAATGGTGCCCTGCCCTGCCCATGTGGCACAGCTTGTGTGATGCCACGCTGTGTTGGTCTCACCAGCAGCAACTGCTGATCTGCCTCCAACAACAATCCTTGGCTCATCAACACCATGTTCTGTGCACAAAGCAGCACCCTGTTGAGAAACAGCCTCTGAAGTGGTTGGTGTGGTTGTTGTTGCAGTGCAGACAGTTGGGTGTGGTGCAGTGATGAGAAAGAGGACTTGCCACCAGCCAGCGAAGCTGTCTCTGCCTTGGCGCGTGCTGGCTCTGGAGCAAGTCGCGCCAGGTCAGCCTTGTGTTCCTGCCCACTCACTCATTTGTTCACTCACACATTCATTGAGTTGTATACCCATCAATTTACTCATTGATCTGTTCATTTCTGCATGCAATTCTTCGTTCGCTCCTTCAATTTTTTGTTTATTTTTGTTTGTTCGTGCACTGGTTTGTTTGCTCTATCTTTCATGCACTGACGTGTCTCAAAAGGGTTGGATGCCCCCAGTCAGGCTGTTTTGGGCTGCTGCTGGAAGAATGTCAATACCATTCTTGTAATAACTCACACATGCTCAAATCTCTGGAGTTCTTTACATGGCTTGCTGTGAGACTGCACCTGTGGCAAGAAGCATTTGGCATCAAACATTCCATGACAGGCAAGATTGGTCTTGCCCTTTGCTTGAGTGGTGTTCAATCTCTGAGCAGCCACAGAAGCTGTGCAACATGTTGCAGCCTATAACTGTCTTCCACTGTAGTCAACCCCTTTGCTAGGGTGTGGTCGTGCAGTCAATCAGTTAGTCTGTCACTAGTTCCAATAGTCCTGCACCCAGCTGCTTTGTTTCTGCTGTATACTACTGGCTGATGGCTTGTCAGGAGCATCATCCTAAAGGTCATGCACGCATGCAGGACAGACAGTGACGCTTCACACCACAGCTTCAGCTTCACCGCACGCGCCAGGCCGCCTGATTCAGATGCCCAAAGGGGGTCAACGCTGAGCCCCAGGGGTAGTCAGGGGGGTATACCCCTTTCCCCAAGGCTATCTCAGCCTAGCAGTGCAAGGGAGGTTCACAGCAGCGCAAAGCCTCGTCCAGACAGCTCTTTTGCTGTCAAGGTATTGGATTACCAACAATGCAGTTCATTTTTACCAATTTACAAGACAGAAATATTTTCCGGGATGCCCACTTGTGCCTAGGACATGCTCACTGGGGTTGAGTCTTCTACCTAACAGCTCATGTGCTACAAGCAAGATCTCACACCCAGAGCTGCTCAGGACTGTTTAGATCTGACCTCAAGGCAAGATGCATGCTTCACAAAGAAGGAGTAAGTTTGTTGTAAGGTGCCTCGTGTGCGATGCTTTCATTTACAATATCTGTTGAAAGCCATGCATATTGCTGCTCGAGCCAAAAGTGTGAAGCAGGCTTGAGGATAGGCAGTATAAGATGTTGTGTTTTACAAGGCAGTCTGCTAAACAATACACATGCTGTTTCTGCTGACCACTATTTGGTACAGGGCTGCAGGTTTTGCTGTGTATTTAGCCTTTGCTATGTGTAATTGTGCTGCATCCGAAAGATGCTGCCTGTCAACTCCTTCGCTCCTTCCTTCCCAAATTCTGTGTCCTCCTTTAGGGCCCAGTGTATGCACTGTACATGTATTTGCCCGTATGAACATCGCTCATGAACTTGCACCACTTCGGTACTCTGCCTAGGAGCAGTGCGACTGTTGTGTTTACACATAGCGCTGTCTGCACCATGTAGCAGTGAAAGGGTGCAATAATTCGACATCAACCATGTAGTTCACCTTTGTATGTGACTTTGCAGGAGCAGTACATAACAGCCAAGTATGTGGAGCGCAGGTATTCTGCCAGCACTGTACCTGCAGTCAGGGGCAATGTCCAAACTGCCCTCTGGGAGGCTGTAGAAGGTGGCTCCATCAAGTATGACACCCACTGATTTGTGTATATGCTTCCATGCATGGCACTGCTGCATTCATGTGTTGTCATGCAATTTTTCTCTGCACATACCTAGTTCATTATGAGCCAAAAAGCGCAAATCGGTTAAGCGTGACTTATACTTTGATTGTTGTTATTATTTAGTTGTTTGATTTTGTCGTTATTTGGCGCTTATCGGGCGCTATGTCAGCTGTCAGACTGCACCTTGTCCTTTTCTTCGTAACACTGCAGAGACAATGTCTCAGCAGGCAGGTCACCTGACTGACATGAGAGTTTGCAGAAGCTGTCCATGCAATTATACACACAGCTGACACTCACAAAAATATTATGTTAGTGCTGAAACCAACCTACAAAGGTGTCATCTTGCCCATGCGCATCTGTGAGTGTGTGCATGGCATGCAGGGAGGCTGTGCAAGCTGAGGTGAATGGTGGTGTGATGTTGCCCATGCATGTCTGTGAGTGTATGCATGGCATGCAGGGAGGCTGTGCAAGCTGTGGTGAATGGCGCTGACATGAATGCGTGCTGCATGGGTCAGCCGGCCATAGAGCTCATCAGGGATACAAACAGTCTGGCAGGGGGCGAAAACTCAGAGGCACCCACGTCCACAGCCAACTTGACAGCCCTGCATTTTGCTTGTCAGGTAGGCTGCTGCTGCCGCCGCTGCTGCTGCCGCCGCTGCTGCTGCCGCCGCTGCTGCTGCCGCTGCTGCTGCTGCTGTTCTTGTCACACTGTTTGCATGGCAGCGTAGCTCTGTCCACATCCTGATGCCATGAAAGCTTGTTAGTTTGCCTGTCAAGACACAACAGGTGAATGACACCTGTTACTAAGCTAGGGCAGGCTAGTCCATGAAGCATCATTCATCCTTGAAAGGAACTCAGTGTGGGTATCTGCAGACTGGAGACGTGTCCCTGATTGAGTACCTCCTTCAAAATGGGGCCAGGGTTGACAAGGCTGACCCCTATGGCCGGACACCCCTTCACTACTGTATACTTCATGAGCACCCGCAAGCTGCCAAACAGCTGCTGAAAAGGTGAGAGTTACCCCTGAGGGGTGGTCAGTTTGCATCTATCTGTGTACATTTTTGTTGAGCGGGATGCTGACTTGTTTGCCGTTGTATGCTTTGCACTCCAGAAAGCACTTGGTAGACAGCTAATTGCTTGATCTGCTCTATGCTCAGCACGCTGCTGAATGACTCAAACAGGTTGCAGTGGCAAACCTGAGGTACATGCGTTTGTTTTGCGCACTAAATGCATAAGCATGCATTCAGCATGGTAGAAGACGTGTCTATGTGCCAATGTCTGTGTTCTTAGACAAGCAGGGCAGAAAATTATGAATAAAGGTGTTGACATTGTACAATGGTTGTTGCAGAGGTGCCGACAAGGCAGCGCGGGATGTTTTGGGCCAAAATGCACTTGCTATTGCAGTCCGAAAAGGCAGTGTGGCAGATGAGGATTTGTTTGTGATGCTGTCATGATTGCGTTCCCACAAGACGAGTAGCATGTGGTTTGTGTTTAAATGGTGAAACATCTACACCTGTACAGCAAACAAATGATTGTGCACAAGCATTTCATTTTTTAGCATTTTCACCTTTGTACTGGCAAATGAGGCCTATCAGTGAACGTGTGTGAAGTCATCAGTGTGTTGGTGTGTTGAAAATTTGCACAGATCAGTGCTGATTATTTGGTTGGCTGTTTGACGTACAGAACTTAGGTATCAACCTGCTACTTTTTTTACAAGATATCTTAAGCATACGCAGTCTGTGCTTCGCACTTGCCATGTCAGGATTGCTCGTGAGAAAGATTGATGTCACAGCAGGTTGGACCAGGAAACACAAGTA
>JAABUK010002522.1_pt1 | contig 32713 bp, 35 predicted proteins | sample 5559141 | NCBI WGS metagenome assembly JAABUK01 (sample SAMN10711869, study PRJNA513367) | rock metagenome | isolation source: Antarctica rocks | place: Antarctica: Victoria Land, Pudding Butte nord | collected 2016-01-03 | reverse complement strand
AGCTCGCAACGCGCCGCCGTGACGCGGCCGTCCTGCGCGATGAGGCGACCCGTGCGGTTGACTCGGCGCGGGCGAAGCTCGCGATGGCGCTTCGACGAGGGACGATGGTGCGAGGGCTGTGCCAGATATGTGGCACGGCTGACGTCATGGGGGTAGTTGAAGATCCGCAGCAGTGGCGGGACGTTTCTTGGGTCTGCCGTCGCGATCGAGATGAGGCTCGAGAGCGGCAGCGTAACGGGCAAGCCGAGGTTGCTCGCGCCGGTGAACGAGCAGCTTGGGCCGATGAACGGACGCAGGTGCTCGCCGCGATCGAGCTTCTTCCGCCGAATGAGCGGGAGCAACTCCACGCGCTTGCTGCGCAAGGACCGGCGGGATGGCAGCTCACACCTGAAGCCCCGCTATACACGATAAATTTGGTGCGAATCTATAAGGCAGCACGAGACAGAAACGTACAAATCTTTTCGCATGTACGAAATGCGAAAAGATCGTTTTGACGAAGCCCCGCTGTGGCTGCCGCTATTGGCTCCGACGATAGCGCGAACCGTGAGACATCAGAATACCGCGCACATCCGGTCCCTCTAGCAGTCGACGCAGCGCAATTTCCACCACACTCGTTTCTGAGCAATCGCAATCGAACGCGATTTGGCGGACTTCACGCCGTAAAGCGGGTGGCAAACTCACCGAGAGCTTCTTCACGCCGCCCGGGAGCTCGCTCGCGTTGAGCCGCTCGATGGCAGTACTAACGGTCGCTTCTCGTTGCGACCCCGGGACCGGTGCTAGCTCGCGCCTTTCAATCTTCTTGGGCATTTCGCATTTCGCTTATGCGAAATGCGGATCTACGCCTTCTTCTTTGTCAGTTTCGCAATCGCGATGATATGCTCGGCGGCTTTCTCGTACTCGCGCGTTACTGGACTCTTGGGAGCATACGCGACCACGCTCTTTCCTTGCCAGGGAGCCTCGGCGGCTGCCACCGCGTTTGGGACCGTTGCATCCACCGGATAGCCCCGCTTCGCAATGTCCTCGAGGACGGTGCCGGTGAGGGTGCGTCGTGCCTCAACCATCGTCGCTACGGTCATAACCGTCGGGTCCGCATCAGGAAATGTGCGAACGACGTCGAGTACGTCAAGCGCCCCGTCGGCGGCAAACGGTTCGGGGATGAATGGGATAATCAGCACGTCAGCGGCGCCGATCGCGCCCCGGGTGAGCGCCCTATCGAAGCCGGGGGCTGTGTCGATGATGGCTAAGCGCCCCGCGCAGAGATCTCGTAGGCGCCGTCGGGCGACGTCGTCGGCGCCGGCCACCGAGAACTGCCGCGCCTCTAGGAACGCGGTCTCTGGCGATCCAGGAACGATCGCAAATCCTTCGTCGGTGCGAACTTCGGCCTGGCCTAAGTCGTCTGTCGCCACGCCGTTAAGGCCGCCGCCAAACAGGGCCTCGTAACGGTTGCCGCCCGGCTGGATGCCGAGCCCACGCGTCGCATCCGAGCGCGGGTCGAGATCGAGCACCACGGGAACTCCAAGGCCGTGTCGGTGCTGATCGGCGCCCAGCACGGCAGCAAGGGCGAGAACCGTGGTCGTTTTCCCAACGCCGCCCTTCCCTGATGAGACAGTAACGATCATCTGCACAGCATATCCGATAAGCAACTTTCTGACTTAGCATTTCTGATTTCGTATATACGAATTACTCCGCTGAAGTGAAAGCTGCGATGTGAATATCAGTGCGTGGTATGCTACGATGCCTACACCGATTGGGAGGCGTCATGCACCGAAGGACCAGCATCTATCTTGACGACAGCGCCATGAAAGCGTTGAAGCTGCTCGCCGCTGCCTCTGGAACGACCGTCTCAGAGAAGATTCGCGAGGCTGTCGACGTGATGCTCGCCGCGCAGGTTGGGCAAGTCGACTGGCCGGCCGAGATCGAGGGGATCCTTGAACGCGCCCGCGCCCGGAATCTCCCGGAGCTCTCCGGTGAGGAAATGATGGCTGAGGTCCAAACGGTGCGCCGCACTCGACGTGAGACGTCGGAGAAGAAGCGTCACGTCCGCGCATAGTGCGGCTACGTGCCGTCTTCGATACGACGGTCTGGATGAGCGCGTTTCGGTCGCGAAGCGCCACGTCTGCTTCACGACTCATCTTGCTAGCGTGCTTAAACGGCCATGTGCAGATCGTAACGAGCCGAGAGATTCTTCATGAGCACATCGAGGTCTTGATGCGGCCACTGCACTTGCTACCACTTGAAGACGTTCTCGGATTCGGAGTGTTCCTCGCCCGTAACGCGGCCCTCGTCGAGATCTTCGGAGCGGCGCAAGGGTGCCGCGATCCTAACGATGATATGTTTCTTGAAACGGCTCGCGTTGGAGGCGCCGAGTACCTCGTTACGTTCGATCGTGACCTGCTCGACGCACAGTTAGTGGCCGCACTCGAAGCGGAGGGAATTACCGTCGCTTCACTTGCGACGTTCCTTCATGCGCTGCGCGACCGAGGCATCATAACCGGAGATGCGGTGATGCCGAAGGCCGAGACGTAATGGCAAAGCGCCGCAAGCTTCAAGCCGTTAATGTAGCTCCGAAGATAGATGCGTCAAAGCTATGCGCAACCGACGTTCCATTGCGCAACGGCGGAAGGATCGTGCTTGAGTCGTCGAGTTCCACATCGGAGCTCGACCTTGAAACGGAACGCGCGGAGGTCACCGCCTACCTTACACGCGTCGGCGCGTGGTTCGAAACGGAATTCGGTCAGCTCGAGCTCTTTGAAACCGATATTGCTAGCGTTGCCCATCGAAAGATGGCAACGTTCGCGCAACTTACTCTGACGCCGGAATGGGCAGCGCCGGTGAAAGTGGAGATGCGCTATGAGCCGCCCGAAGCCGGCACAGCCAAACGTCGGAGACATACGAGTGCTAGCGCGATAGCTACGCAAGCTGGTGCTTCGCAGCTTTCGAACCCCGCTTGCATCGTATCGGCAACATCGCCGGCAATTGTCGGTGAGACGTATATTCTTCCGGCAACGCTCGGGCGTCGTACGATCGCTTCCGCCATCAGCGGAGCGCAAGAGCGCGGCGAGACCTGGGACAGCGACCCCGCGGCTCTTTCGGTGTTCATGCGTGAGGGTGCGGCCGCGGCAGAAGTGACACTTCGTCCGTTTAGCGCCATAAAAGGCGGCATCCTTACCGAGCGCGATCGCGAGACACTCGAAACGGCGTTGCGCGCCTGGAAAGAAGTTGATCAAGATACCCTTGACGTTCTCGTCAACAACCTACTCGAAAACGGCGTAAATGAACGCGGCTGGGCCTTTGCGTCGTACGACGTAATGCTTGATGCACGCGAACGGCAGAAGAAGACCAAACTCGAGGATGGAAAACGTTACAAGTCAGGCCACCGCCTCGAAGATCGCGACGAGATCCACAAGTCCGTTCACCGACTAGCGAATTTGTTTGCTGACGTGTTCCCTACGGAGGAGCAACGCCGGCGCCGCAAAGGTCGCGCTGCGCCCGTGATTGCGATCCAAGAATTAGAGTACGATCTGGCGTCGGGTGCGGCTACCGGCGTATGGTATACGTTGGGCTCGTGGGCCGATACCGTGCGCGACGAAGGCATTCTTACGTCGCGAAAGATTCTGGCGTATCACCCGGTCCGTCAGAGCATCGAGAAGCGGCTCGCTCGTCATCTCGCCTCGCTGCTTGAAACGTCGTCGCACGCGACGGGTGTTGCGACGCGTCGGATCGCCGACATTTACGACGAGTTGCGCCTCACCGTCGAAGAAGTGAATCCCGGCCGAACCCAGGCGCGCTTTGAGCGTGCTCTCGAGCAAATCCGTTGCGACGGCATAATCGCTGCCTGGGCGTATGATCCGGATCTTCGCGCCCGACCGCTCCCACCGCGAGGCTTTCTCGCCGATTGGCTCTCACGCAACCTAGTGGTGCACGCGCCGGCTCGTCCACGCCTGACCGTTCCAAAGTAGCTCACATCCGAGCGCAGACCCCGACGGCCGCGTGTGAGAACATGCGGAACCCCGACGGCCGCGTGTGAGAACATGGCACCCCGACGGCTGCGTGTGAGAAGGTGCGGCACCCCGACGGCTGCGTGTGAGAAGATGGCTTGACCCCGACGGTGACGTGTGAGAATCCCGACGGTGGCGTGTGAGAAGTATTGCGTGGTCGCGCCGGGCGTTGGATAATCGTCGCAATGATCGATTAGAAATCGAAACGCCGCCGGCTGGGTACCGACGGCGTCCACTCTAGGGGCTCGTCCCTCTCACCTCACGTCCGCGTCTTAGCCTAGAAAACAAAGCGCGATCGGGAGATCCGGGGCGGGTTTCGCACCATAGGTGGCGAGCCGTGTTCATCGTAGCGGATGGGCCCGGACCTGTCCACCCTAGCCGCTGCATTGCCGTCGGCCCTGGTCGGCAAGCGCGGTTGGAAAGACTCCGACGGCCGCGTTTTCGCCAGCCGCTGGTCAGGTTCAACCTGCCCTTGAGCGGTTCGCCCGGACTCTCCCGTTCCGTGTCCATGCAACCGATAATTTCCGCCGCGGCGCCTACCGCGAGCGGCGTGAGATCGCGCGTTCGATGGCCGAGATCGCGCCGGACCCGCCGGGCTGGCTGACGGCGCTGCGCTTCGACATCGACACGGAGGGTGGCGGTGCGGCCTGGATCGAGGCGGAGCTGCCGGCGCCGAACCTCGTCGTCGTCAACCCGCGCAACGGTCACGCGCACCTGGTCTACCTGCTCGGCGCCTGGGTGCAGACGGACTTTTCCGATTCTCGGCGCCTCAAGGTCGTCCGCTACGCGGCCGCGATCGAGCGTGCGTACGCCGCGGCACTCGGTGCCGACCCGGCCTACACGGGCCGTTTCCATCACAATCCCCTCTCCGACGCCTACGTCACGAAGATCGGGCGCGACGCCCCGTATTCGCTCGACGAGCTCGCACGCTACGTCGACCTCAACGAACCGGCACGGAAGAAGAACCCACCGATCGGAATCGGCCGCAACGTCGAGATCTTCGAGCGGCTGCGGCGCTGGGCGTACGTTGCCGTTGCCGACTGGCGGATCGGTACGTACGAGGCGTGGTGCGGCGTGGTCGCCAATCGCGCCGGTCAGATCGCAGCCGACGTTGGCGCCGAGAGCCCGCGCGGTCCGCTCAAGGCCAACGAGGTCGGTCACATCGTTAAGAGCGTAGCGCGCTGGGTCTGGGAGCGCTATAGCGCTGACGTCCCGCCGCTCTTACGCGAAGCCCGAATCGTGGCGCAACGTGAGCGCGAGAAGGCCCGCCAGAGGGCCCGGGAAGCCGCCCGTGAGCGATCGCATATGAGCCGTGGTGACTATACCGCCCCGGCGCGCGAGCGACGCTCAGCGGCCACGGAAATGCGGCGTGCCGGCCTCTCGTTGCGCGCGATCGCGACGGCTCTGCGCTGTTCACTCGCGGAGATTCACCGGCTACTAACGGCAAGCGTTCAGGGTTCGCCCGGCCTATCAGACTTTATGGGTGCCTCGACCCCGCCGTCTGGGAAGATTGACGCGCCGACGTCACGGATCGATTCTTCGGTCCCTCGTTCTCAGGACGTCTTGACGTCGCAACTCTCCGGGTCGCACGTCCCAACCGCGCGTAGCGCGGAACCGAGAACCAGCATCGACTGTGATCGCGAAAGGGGAGCTCGAGGGGAAACGAACACTGGCGAATCGCCGGTCGGCTACATCCGGCGCCGCATCCGCGAGATCGTTGCGAAGCTGCGTGATTCAGAGCGACCGCCGTAGACAGACTGCACGCCTGAACGAGATAGGGCGCGTACGGTCGAGCTCGGCTGCCAGCTCAACCTTAAGGTACAAGACCATATAAAAAGTGACTCCCGGAGGGTCCATACTGACATGGCGCGTCTCTCCGCTCGGCTCGCGTCCGGACGGGATCCGGAGAGACGTCCATTTTGCTACCAGCGCGGTGGCGCTCGCCGTATGCGATGCTAGCATTCTCTTTCGGACGTTAACGACGAACGGCCGACCCCGCCCTGTCAGTCTCTTGACACGAGTGCTAACGCGAGTAAAATCATCGGTGCGCTCGTTTTCTTCGGCGCGAATCGTCAGCAACCCGAAAGGAGAAAACCCTCATGGCTGACTTCGCAATCGTCCGGAATGGGAAGTCGCTATCGACGACGATGCCGCCTCGGAGCCAGCTTGCGGAGTGGTTCGGAGTCGACCCGTTCGATTTGTTCCGGAACTTCTACTCGCCACAGTCGCTCGATATGGGCCTCGCTCAAGGCGGTATCGACATCACGCGCAACGAGTCGGGGTACACCGTCGAAATTCCGGTGGCTGGTTACAAGCCTGATGAAATCCAGGTGACGATGCAAGACGTGGTACTCTCGGTTTCCGGGAAAAGCGATCGACGGAGCTTCACGCGCTCGCTGCTCCTTCCTGATGACGTCGACCGAGACAACGTTGAAGCTCATATTGAAAACGGCTTGCTCTTGCTAACGCTCAACCATCTTCCGAAGGCGCAGCCGAAGCAAATCCCGATAAAAACCTGAGACTCGTGAGCGCCTAGAAATAGATCTGCGGTTTTGCCAAAAACAAAAGCGACTATCACGCGAGGCGCGTAGGCACCCTTAGACGTGCCCCCCTCGACGGGTCGGCTGTCCGACATCAGTACCGTGTTGATGGCAAGACTGCAGATCTTCATCGAAGGCTCGAAAAAAGGGTCGAAACCGATGGAGCAACGCACCCAATCCGCCAAATCTCGTTCCATTCTCCCTGTTCCGCATACCGACGTGCATCATGTCCTCCGTCGGTACTTGGAACTTGCGCAGGACTTCATCGTCGCATCCCTTGCCGTTGTGATGCTCCAAGGGTTGTGGACGCTCGCGCAGATTGCGTTCGTGCTCGGACGGGCGCCCTCTGAGATTCTCTCCCAAGTCATCCTGCTGTTCGTGCTTGTCGAATTATTTCGAACGCTCGTCATCTACTTACGCGAGCACCGTGTCTCCGTGTCCTTGATGCTCGAAGTGGCCGTCGTAAGCGAATTACGCGATGTACCGCTCAATCAACCCACGACGGTGGGTCCGTCGCTCTACGCAAACGCGCTGTTACTCACCGTCAGCGGTTCGCTTTTACTCGCCTACCGTATCGTAAACCGGATCGATCACGACAACGCTACATGATGGAGGCCCAGTCGGACGATGAAGGATCCAAGCGTCGTGTGCAAGTTGGAGTCGGCGCCTTTCCCCGAGGAACAGAAAGCCGGATTTCTCACCGGCATGACGGTCCTGATTGCGACGGACGGCTCGGAAGACATCCATCGCGCGAGTCGCCTTGCGGTATCGTTAATCCGGCCTGAGGCGATCGAGCGATTCATTGTGCTCACCGTGACGTGCCGCCTCATGACGCTCCGTTATGGAATGAGGCGACGATGCGACATGTCGTTGTTGACGATTTGCATCAGGCCGTTGCCATCGTGGCGATCGAAGCGACGGAACAGATAGCGCAAGAATTACGACCTGTTGCCGTACCGGTCGACGTGCTCTTCAAAGCTGGTGACGTAGCCGAGCAGATTCTTAAGACCGCTCGGGAGCGCGACGTTGATTTGATCGTGATCGGACGTTACGCGAAGATCCCGACAGGGTTGAGTATTTCCGAACGCGTCCTTGCGCAAGCTCCGTGCCCGGTTCTCATGGGCGCGCCATTGGCGATCGGCCGTGATGCTCGTGCGTTGCGTGTGGTCTCTTGAAGAATCTGAAACCGGCCGGCGGTAAGGCCAGAAATCAAGAACGCCCGGCCTACCAGACTTTCAAGCGCGTGTTGGTCTAGTCCCAAGATTCAATCGATGCTGGTGATCGGTTCCGCGCTATGCGCGGTTGGGACGTGCTCGTCATCATCGCCTACGGCGCCGACGACTGTGCGCGACCCGAAGAGCTGCGATGTCAAGACATCCCGATCCTCGCCCAGGTGGTCGTGCCGCCTTTGTCGAGATCGCGCGTCGCCTCGACGAGCCCGTCGATAGAAAATGCGATCGTATCGCCGCAGCGAGCCGCAGTGCTGCACTTCGTCCGGACGCAGCCGCAGCGTCGAGCATGACGTTGGGGTCGGCGGCGATGAGCGCGGCGAACTGCATCGCCTGAGGCAGCTTTGTCATTACGACCGCGGCTTGGAGCGCTCCCGCGCACATCGCCGACCGTGAGGGCGATGCGCCCGTTGCCCAGGGCGGTCTGCGGCACGAACGCGGAGCGTCCGGCGCGCAGCGTCGTGCAGACGTCCCGTCCGCTGCGGCCCGGATCGCTCCCGCGATGCCGGCCCCGCGTCGCCCATGAGCGCCTCGCGAACGCTCTCGGCAAGCAAGCATGGTGCGCCGAGTGCCGCCGCGATATAATGACGCATGACGTTCACCGTTCGTACGCTCCCTTTCGTCGCGCTCGCTTTTCTCGCGGCCGCCTGTGGCAGTAACTCGAACCCGAATCTCGCAAAGACGGCGCTCTCGGTGACCGACTCGGCGTTCATCACGGGTGCGGGCCAAGCGTCCAACGCGGAGATCGCGGCCGCGAACCTCGCGCTCACGCGCTCGACCAACGCCGACGTCCTGGCGTTCGCGAACCTGATGATCACGGATCATACGGCGGAGAACTCGGCGCTCGCGCAGGTCGGCACCGACGTCGGCGAGGCCTCGCCGACCGGCGTTAACGCGACGCAGGCCGCAACGGCGGCGACGCTCACGCCGCTGGGCGGCGCGGCGTTCGACAAGGCCTACATCGACTCCGAGATCAGCGGGCACACGATGAACCTGCAAAACAACTACACGCCGGAGCTCGCGAGCGGCACGAATGCTGAAGTGAAGCAGTACGCGACGACGTATCAGCCGCAGGTCCAGTCGCACCTCACGAAAGCCGACGCGATCCGAGCGCAAGACGGCTTCTAACCTGCCGCGAGCGGTCGTACTCAAACGGGGTGCGGCCGCGGAAAGGGCACGCGGTGATCCCGACGTCGCCTGCGCCGACTCCATCGCTCGGGCCGGCGCGCGCCGGCTGTCGCGTGTCCGTCGCGGCGACGCTCGCATCGCTGACCGCACAGCGCGACTTCGCGGGCCAGCCGCTTGATCCTGACTCTTCTGGGCTCAACACATCTTAGTCTAGCGACCATACTGTTGGATGTGTTCGAACAATTGTGTCCACCTGTCGAGTGTCGCGGCATCTATGCTGTCCGGCTTTCGCCGCGCTCGTGAAATGACGCTCTGCGCGAGCTTGACTTTCCAGCCAAGCTCGAGCTTGAAGCCGATCTTTGTGGCGAACGCCTCAATTTGTGGGACGATGGGCTGACCGCCTTGATATGCATCGCTAAAGTCCTCCTCTTCGGTTCGGTAGATTCGCGATGCGGTATCGATGACGAGCGTAGCCGGAAAGATATCCTCTACCTCGCTTGCGTGCATTCCGGAATACGCGTCGGTAAGGACCAATCGCTCTTGCATTGCCGCGTAAAGGCCTTGCTCTAAGCTGCGTTTCGCCTGAAGTCCGGGCCCGTCGCCGTCAAGAATTACCGAGGGCGGGTTATCAGTGACGCCGAGAATCGCCGCTGTTGTTGCCGTCGCTTTCGCGCCACCAGCCGGAACGAAGAGGCGCTCGCGGCTCGGCGTGATGCGCCCTTCGCCGATCAAGCGTGTCTTGATATAGCTCAGATAGAACTGATCGCTCGGCCCTTCAACAATGGTCACGTCTGCATAATGAAGGAGCGTTCGAGAAACCGACAGCCCGAGCGCAGCGTCGACTGGATAAATGGACTTCGTGCGCCGTGCGTCAGCCTCTGAAGCGCGAAGATTTGCCGATACCACCGTCGCGCCTTCATCGTTTACAAATACAACGCGCACGTCGGATAGCCGATCGGGATCAACAAGGTGTGCCGAGTGTGACGTGTACATAATTTGGTTGCTTGCCGCCAGGCCGACAAAAAACCGGAACAAATCCTCCTGGGCGAGCGGATGGAGCGTTACTCCCGGCTCATCGAGAAGCAAGATCGCGCCTTGGTGCTCATCGCCGCGCTCCGCAAGGAACACTAGAAAGAAACTGAAGAACCATTGCAAGCCGGAGCTGCGGTATTCGAGTTCGACCTGTTCGGTACGAAGCTCATCAGACACCCATATACGAAAATATGATCCGTCGCCGGAAAACTGAAAAATGTACGTGCCGCGCTTCCACCAATTGCGGAACTTGCTAGTAAGTTCGTTTGCCGCAGCATGGAACAGGATGTCGCGTTCGCGCTTGCGACGAGCTACGGCCTCAATCTCCTCTTGCGTTGGTGCTGGCGCGTTCACGTGCCTCCGTTGAGGCTCGCGCTCTTGCCCGAGCTCTAATATCTCTCCTGGACTGAGCTTAACGAAGTCGAACAGCACCTTTAGGGTCTTGGCTTTTGCGGCGTCGCGCCCGCGAATGTCAAGCCGCCGCGCTCGATCCAAATTCTCGATAACCTGCGGAAGGTAAATCTCCGAATCGAGGTTACCGTACTGCGAATAGTAAACGAATTTCGGCAGCGCCTCGATAACCTTCTGACGTGCCGCCGGGAATTCGTTTGGGTACCGTTTCGTTGCACGCTGAACTAGTGCGTCAAACCTGTTCGTGATCGAACGTTGGAAGTGGGCCAATTCTTCCGAGGAACCTACGTCGCCGACGGACAACGTTTCAACCGTTTCCTGCGCTTCTTGGATCCGATTCAAAGTCGCAATGGCATCGTCCGGAAGACCGTTCAGGTCCTCGACGCGAGCGTCAATGCCCGCAACGATTCGCGCATGAACCTCCGTATGACTTATGTTATCGAAGTCTAGCGGCCGAAGTTCCTCCGCCATCCCTTCGAGCACTTGCACCAAAGCTTCGAGGTCAACGGCATCAGTGCCGAGTGCTTCCGGAAAGCTAACAATATACTGACCGTCGAACCGGCGCTCGACCCGCGTTACCTCCACTTGGTCAGGTGTGGTACTCGCTAGGCGCGCAATCTCATCTGCAACGGCGTCGTTGAGGCGAAACTCCGCCTGGATAAAAACAGGCCTCGGATCCATTGCCCGGATATCATTGAACTTCGTTTTCGGATAGTCGGCGAGCGGGTCAATTGCGCCGTCTTCGCCAGCAGGGTTCAACTTCCATAATGGGAGCAAAACGTTTGTCTTCCCCGCCTCATTTTCGCCGAGGAATGCTGTAATCTCGCCGACGTCGATCCAGTCGGAATCGGCAACAGATCGGAAGTTGATCGCGCGAAAACGTAACAGGTTCATTCGGCTGCAGTACGCGGTGCGAGGTAGGTGTTAGCTCCCGACATTGGGCCGGTCGTGAGCCGTAACGATCGATGGAATCTTTTCGGCATCAAATTGCTTCCATATGGTCGTCGGTGAGTTGTGGCACCGAGAGTACGTCGTCGAAGGCCGAGCCGTCGACGGTGAGGAGCGCGACGGCTTGGTTGGGCGCGAGGGCTCGAAAAGTCTGTGCGGTGAGGAGCCGCTGCCGCTGCATCGAGGCCGAGTGTCCTTGCGAGACCGAGGCGGCCTTCGGGAAGAAGATGGTCCGCTGGTCAGAGCGGCCGGTGTTGTAGGTCTCTTTCCAGACATCGACGTCACCGAGCTTGCCGGCGACGTAGTCCATGGTGCGTTCGGTCGAACGGAACGCGACGACGTTCGTGAAGTTGCCGAGGAGGGCTGAGGCCGCGTGCTCGTTGCCGATCGCGGAGATGTAGGCTTCGATCGACTGTGCGGCCACGATGCCGACGACGCCGAGTGCGCGCGAGGTGTCGAAGAACTGCGCGTCGCCCGCGCTACAGATCTGCTGGTACTCATCGCACAGAAAGAGGATTGGCCGACTCTTGCGCGGCCCGGCGGGGAGCTGGGCGCGCGCGTTGATGGCTTGGAAGAAGCGTTCCTTGAGGAAGAGGTAGACGACGCTTGCGGCTGCCTTGAAGCGCTCGCGCGGCACGTTGACGACGAAAACGCTGCCGTTGAGGACGTCGGCGAGGTTGGCCTGGTGGCCGGCATCGGTGCAGAACGCGTCTTCGAGCTCCGGATCGGCGAAGCGCGCAAGGGCGGTCTCGATCGTACGGTTGACGCCGCTGCGTTCTTTTTCGGTGTACTGCGCGGCGATGGTCGCTTCGTAATCGATCGCGCTCTTGAGTCGTCGCGCATCGAGACTCGCGTCCCGGTCGCCGTCGGCGGCGCGCACCTGGAGCTCGAGGAGCGCCTCGCCGGCCGTCGCGATCGCGGCCTTGCGGACGCGCTCGTCGAAAACGTAGTTGTAGAGCCCCTTGAGCGAGTACGCGCCCGGAACGTGGAAGAGGACCGCGAGTGCGGCTTGTGAGCGTGCGACGGCGAGCGAGAGCCAGAAGGCCGAGTCGCCTTCGCCCTGGCCGAGCAGCTTGAAGGCCGCTTCAAGGAACCCGGCGGCGGTGTTTGGGGTGAGGCCATCGAGCAGGTTGAGCCCGAGTTGCCCAACGCCGATGCGTTGGATCGTCTTGCTGGTCAGCTGCGCCGCATGCTCGGCCGTGGTGTGGAAGTCGCGGACGTCGAAGATGAGTCCACCGCAATCGAAGTCGAGCGCTTGGACGAGCAGATGGTTGATGACGCGCGTGGTCTTACCCGTGCCAGTCTCGCCGAAGATCGCGATGTTCTTGGCCGCGTCGCGGAGGTCGAGGGTGACGTTGGAGCCGCGTTGGAGGCCGGCGGTGTGTCCGAGTGCCGCGAGCGTGCCGGTCGCTTCACCGATCCACAGTCCGAAGTCGCCCGGCTCGTTGAGGTCCGGACCGACGGATGGCGTGGTATCGACGCCCTTGCGCAGCGGCAAGGTTGGGAGCGGCTTTCCGTCGAGGGCACGCACCAGCGGGCGAAACCCGAAGCCGCCGACGACGGTCGCGCCCGCGAGGGTCGCGAGCCCATGCGAGAGCGGATAGACGAGCGCGGTCGTCGGGACGGCGCCGAGGACGAACATCCCGGCCGCCGGTGTCTCGGCGAAGGCATTGCCGTTGAAGACGCCGCCGCGTAGAGCAGGGAGCGCGAAACGGGAGAAAGGTCGCACGGCGAGGAGCGCCGCGAGTGCGGCAACGACATAAAGCGCCATCTGGATCGCGAGCGCGACGAGCATGACGACGTAGATGGCGACGATCACGAGCACCAGGCCGAGGCACCCTGGCGCGAGTCCGTACTTGATGCGTGGGCGTGACGGTGTCACGCCGCGGACGAGCTGCTGCCGTCCGAGCCACCGCCGGTAGCGCAGCCCGCGAACGAGATCGTTCGGTGCGGCAGTCGTCGTCATCGAGTTGGCTCGTCAGCTCTTGGCTGACGCCTTCCGAGCGGTAACTTTGCGCGATGAGCGGTTCGATTTCGCCGTACCGTTGGAGTCGGCGTCGCTCTTGGTGATGCGCTGGAGGTAACGCCGGATCGTCTCGGGCGAGGCCTTGAGGCCGGCGCCACGTAGTGCCTCGGTGATCGAGCGGTAGTTGTGCCCCTTGGCGTGGGCCTGGGTGATGAGCTCGCGATGCGGTTCGAGGGTTGCTTCGAGGATGGAGCGTCGCGGGACCGGTGCCGCGTTGACGAGCGCGGTGAGCCGGGAGCGGATTTCGGCGTGCAGGGGGTCGTCGGCGTGCATGCTGGTATCTCCGCGCGCAGATAGTTGCGGGTATCGTAGCAGATACGGTATTCTGGTTGCAACGCGGGTATTTGTAGGGGGGAACCTAGAGGGTGGATATCCGCCTACGGCGGCTTCTCACCCTGCTGCGGGCGGTGCTCGCATGGCTTACGCCAAGCTCGCACCGACGGAGGATGACGATGGGCCGGACCGACGACGAATCGAAACGGGAGCCGCTGAGCCCGCCGTCCGAGCTGACGTGGCGGAGCGCCGGTTTTACGCCGGCGGACGCCCTGCTGTGGGATGCCGCCGGCTTCGATCCGGCTAGTGCACATGAGTGGCGCCATCAGAAATTCGACTTGAACGACGCCACGCGTGGCGCAAAGTTATCGTTGAACTGCGCCTTGCGAATGACCGGAAGGCAGTCTTTGCTTCAATGCTACGAGATCAAGGCTGGACGCCGCAAACGCTGCGGCGGCCGGGTGGTAAGGGTCTCTGATGCCCGCGAAGAGTCCTGAGCAGCAAGCTGCCTACGATGCGCGGCGCAAACGATCGGAGCAGTTGCTCGTGCGCCTCGCACCGGACGAGGCGCAGCGCGTACGCGAGGCGGCGGCTTCCTCCGGGTTGTCGCTTTCGGAGTTCGTCCTTGCGTTCGCCGACGGCCGTCCGCAGCCGATCGTCGACCTCGCGCACGTCGCGCAGATATCGTCAGCCGTCGCGGTGCTTGCCGGCGCGCCGAAAGCGATCCGCGATCTTGAGGCGGACCTCGGCCGGCTATCCGGCCGACTCTCACATTTGTTTACCGTCAACTACGCTCGCGCCAGCCTGCATCGGGACGAAATCCACGAGACACTGTGGGCGCTGCAAGACCTGATGCGCCGCGTGCAGCCGGAGATCGCGAAGATGAGCGCGGCCGTTGCGGAGCCGCGCAGCGAAATCGTGATGGTTATGCGGGCGATCGCGCGCGAGCTTGAGATCTCGAGGACGTAGCGCGATGCGAATTCCGGTTGGGATGACGCCTGAAACGATCGAGCTGCTGGACGAGCTCGAAGCGTTTGGACGGTCGAACGATGCGACGCAATCAGACCGCCGTGCGAAGATGCTCAACCTGGAATCGGAGGCGGCGCGCCTTGTGCACTTCTTGGTCTTGAGCAGTCACCGGACTCACGTCCTTGAGATCGGCACGTCGAACGGTTACAGCACGATTTGGCTCGCCGCTGCCTTGCGCCTGAGCGGTGGGACCCTCACAAGCATCGATCGGGAGCCGGCAAAGATCGCGCTGGCCCGAGAGAACCTAGACCGCGCGCGTCTGTCCGACGTCGTTCGACTGATCGAGGGTGAGGCGTTGCCGGTCGTCGCCGGCCTAGGGGGGCGGTTCGATTGTATCTTTTTTGATGCGGATCGGACCGATGCGTCGCGGCAACTGCGCGCGCTTCTTCCGAAGCTGACCGATGACGCGTTGATTTTGGCGGACAACGTCCTTTCGCATCCGGACGAGGTTCGAGCGTACGTCGCGGCCGTCGATGCGCTGCCGGGCTTTACCACGATGACGGTGCCCATCGGCAAAGGCTTGCATCTCGCCTATCGGGCCGGGTAGCAGTCGGTGCTTAGCGCGTGATCGCGAACCGCGGTCGCGGCAGGATGGTAGGCGCGTCGAGCTTCGGCGCGGCGATCGACTACATCGTGCGCGAAGGACCGGAACACGAACGCGACCACGCGCCGCCGCTTGCGATCTGGAGCGAGAATCTGGCGAGCATCGAAACGGCGGCACTCGAGATGGAAGCCGTCGCCTCGCAGAGCCGCGCGAAGGAGCCGCTTTACCACCTCATCGTGTCCTTCGCCGAGGGTGAGCGGCCAACGTACGAGCAGGCGCGCGCGGCGCTCGCTACGCAGATCGAGCATCTTGGTTTCGGCGGCCTCCAATACGTCGCGGCGCTGCAAAACGACGGCGTCGGCGGGATGTATCATGTGCACGCGGTGTTCAACCGGGTCGACCCGCTGAGGCACGTTGCGCGCGACGTGTGGCAAGACCGCGACAAGATGCGCGCAGCCAGCCGCGTGGCCGAACGCGAGCAGGGGTGGTGCGTGGTCGAGACGCCGCAGCGCGCGGAGCTTTCGCACGGAGCGCGCGACGTCGAATACTATGGGCACAAGCGGTCGTTTGAGCGGCGCATGCGCGAAGAGGTTGGGCCGGCGGTGCGGGCGGCGGTAAGCCGCGACTCCGCGTCATGGGCCGACGTGCATCGGGTGTGCACCGAGCACGGCGTCCGGTATGAGGAAGTGCATCGCTCCGATCGCGCGGGGGATACCGCTGGCGGGCGACTCGTGGGGACGGAACGGGGCGAGTACGCGCGCGCTCGCGACCTCGGTCCCGACTTAACGCATCGTCAGCTGATCGAACGTCTCGGCGCCTTCGAGCGGACGCCCGACCGCACTCAGAGCCGGACGTTCGCGGAGCGCTGTCAGGCTGCAGCGGTCGACGTTGCGGAGCTGCGCGCCGGCCCGGATGCCGAGTGGCGCGCGGTGCACGCCGTCTTCGAACGAGAAGGCCTCGAGTATCAGACCTATCGCACGGGCGCGCGGATCGTCGACCTCGACAGTCCTGCGGCGATGAAGCCCTCCGAGCTCGATCGCGGCCTCTCGCTTGGGGAGATGACGAAAGCGTTCGGGCCGTTTGAAAATTCGCGCGAGAGTCGCGACCGGGAGGCCGCGCGTGAGGCGGTTGGGCGTGCCGAGAATCTCGTCATCGGCGCGCGTTTGCTCGAGGATCCAGCGCCGATCGTGGACCGTCTCACCGCGAACAATGCGACGTTCACGTTGTCCGCCGTCGAGCGCCTCGTGGGCGAGCGAGTCCGCGATGCCGAGCAGCGCCAAGCGATCGTCGCAAAGATCGTCGAGACGTCGGTGCCGCTCGTCGACGAGCGCGGCAAGACGCGGCTCACGACCCGTGAGGTCTTGGCTGCCGAGCAGACCCTCGCGACGGCCGCGCAGGGTCTCGCAACGACGTCGCGCGACGTCACGATCACGTGGCCGGCCTCCGAGCGGCTCGATGAGCAGCAGCGCCGGGCCTACGACTACGCGATCGCGAGCGACGCGCGCCTCAAGGTCGTCACGGGCGTCCCCGGTGCCGGCAAGACGACGCTCATCACCGAGGTTGCCGCCGCATACCGGGACGCGGGCTACAACGTGCGCGCCGTCTCGATCGCCAACTCCGCCGTGGACGTGCTACGGCGGGAAACCGACGTGCCCGCGCGCTCGATTGCAAAAGAACTTTATGAATGGTCGCAAGACCGCGAGCGCCTCGGTTCGCGCGACCTCCTCATCATCGACGAAGTCTCGACCCTTGGCACGAAGCAAGGCGCGGAGCTGCTCAAAGACGCGCATGAACGCGGCGCGACGGTGCTCGTGCTCGGGGACGACAAGCAGTTCCAAGCGGTGGCGCACGGCAACGCGCTCACAGCCATGCAGCGCGCCGTCGGCGAGAATACCGTCGACCTGGAGAAGACGCGGCGACAGACGGAGAGCTGGCAGCGGGACGCAACCGAGGCGGTTCGGCGGGGCGGCGTGCGCGAGGCGCTGGACGCCTACCGCGAGCGCGGCTTCGTGCATGAAACGGGCTCGCAGGACGAAGCTCGCGCCGCGCTCGTCGACCGCTGGCGCACGATCGAGCGCTCGGGCGTTGAGTGCGGGATGGAAGCGTACACGAACAAGGAACGGATCGCGATCAACGCGCTCGCGCGCGATGAGTGGCGCGCAATGGGGCGGCTCGCCGGCGACGACGTGCGCCTCGAGACGGTCGACGGCAGGACGCCGTACGCGATCGGTGACCGCGTCATCATTCGCGAGACGATTCGCGAGGCCGGGCTGATCAACGGTTCGGTCGGCACGGTGCGCGGCACGGGCGACGCGACGTTGCAGATCGAGCGGCGCGACGGCGTGGTCGTGCCAGTCGATACGCGCGAGCATCCGGGCGTCCAGCACGGGTATTGCTCGACGGAGTACCGCGAGCAGGGCGCGACGCGCTACGCCGAGTTGCAGCTCGTGACCGAGCACGTCAACCAGCGGTCGCTGACGGTCGGCATGACGCGGCATACCCACGAGTACGGCATGTTTTACTCGCGTGAGGCGGTCGGCTCGTACGATGACCTCGTGGGCCTCGGTATGCGCACGAAATCGAAAGAGCTTGCCAGCGACTATCGCGTTCTTGAACGCACCGTCCCCGAGCGTACGCGCGAGCTAAGCGTCACGGCGCTCCGGTGGAAGCTCGAGCCGATCGCGCAAGGCACCGAGCACGGCTTCACCCGCGACGAGCGCAAGGCGGCGTTCGGGATTCTGAACGAACTCGAGCGGCTCGAACGCGTTGCACCCAACCAGCGGTTAAGTGTCTCGAAAGACTTACACCAGACGTTGGAACGTCCGGGTGAGTTTAAGGCGCAACTGAAGCACATGCGCGAGTATGCCGTCGAGCGCGAACTCGCGCGGACACCCGAGATCAAACACGATCGCGGGCATTCGCGCGGACGGTAGCGACTCGATGCCGACTGTTGACTGTGCGGAGCACGGCGTGTTCGCCTACAAGACGGCCGCATGTCCAGGTTGCGCCGCCAAGGCCGCGGCTATGCGTCGGCAGCTTGCGCAGCATGCAAGAACGTACTGGGAACGGGAAATCGCGCGCTTGCTCGCTGAAATTGCGGAGAAGGGCCGGCAATTCGAAAGGCAGCTCAGCGAAGCGGAATCCCGGCTCGCGAGTTACAAGCGCGGCGCCCCGGAAGCGCCGACCGGGGTTGGCGCGATTTTCAAGCAAGCTGCTTACCAACGCGAACGCGATGAGTTTCTGAGCCGCCGGCGGGGTTTGGTCGCGCAGGTCCGTGAGATTCAAGCGCGGGCCGAGAAGCACGACGCGTGGGTAACGACGTTCGACGTCGCCGCCCACGTCGCGAAGACGATGCTGGAAACGATGCCTGAGGCCTTTGAGCTTTTCGTCGCTGAAGAAAAACAAATTCGAGCCGAGCGGGCGCAGGCTGTGCAAGAGAACGCCGTCGTGGCGGCGGCTCTTGCCGCCCTCGACGAGCGATTTGCTGTCGAACAGGTTATGGGGTCCGTCAATACGGAGTATTCGCACTTGCTGCTGGGGGCTGTCGATATCGAGGGTAAGCGCTACGCTCGGCTGCAGCGGTCAGCGACGCGCGTGGTGTGCGTGCCGTGGATCGACGCGTTCGCCGAGCGGGTCGGCGAGAAGATTTCAGTTCGCTACGATGACGAGTCGGAAAGTCGAACCTATCGCGTCGGTGATGCGGACGGCAACATCGACGATGACGATGACGATGACGTAAGCGAGGATGCCGTTAGGGCTTTGAAGACTGTCTAACTTGCCGACAAATCGGCTCGGACGCCGGGCATCATTGCAGCTTACGAAGCTCCCGAATCGGCCGCTTGCCCATGTGATCCTTGTTTCCGCACATCCAGCATAGCAAACGACGTGGGTCTCCACCAATGCGACCGATAAGCTCGCAAGCGATTCTCAACAACGCTACGACGGCGACGAGCAGCGCTTTGCACGCGCGCGTAAACACGACCCGAGTGGTTGCGAACGGCGGCATCTTTCGGCGCTTCGTTGGAAGTTACGGCCCCCCATCGCCCTCTCAAGATGCGGGCGGTATTTTATCGAAAAGCTCCCTTGACTTTCAATAAATGCGTCCTGTAACGTATCTGCCAACCGGTCGACGCGTTTTGTGAGGTCGTATGGCTCTCCCTACGTCTGGCTCTGTTCGGCGATTGTTTTTCCGCACTGCCGCGAAAGAACTCGTTCGAGAGCATAAAATTGGCCGCGGATGGGGGCGCAGCCGCTGATTCTCTCGCGCGAGCAGATACCAAGAAAAATCCCCAACTTCTGAAAACGTTAATCAGCGGCCAAGGACGCCTTCGGTTCATGCGGGAACGCTACAGCAGAAATGTCAGTAGTTGGAGGCAAGCAAGTGCCAAACGACGACAACCGCATTGAATTCTTTCGGAGCCGGCGACTATTTCTCAAGACTGTGACTGCCGCGGCCGCGGCCGCGTCCGTCGGAAACTTTATGTTTCCGCGTTTCTCGCCGGTCGAGGCGGCGGAGCTCCGCCCTGGCCGAATCCCGGGCAAGAAAAACCACTCGTACATTCCCGTTCGGGCGGATACAGTACACTGGGGTTACTTCAGCAAGCGGGCAAAGCCACGCATCGAGATCGACTCCGGCGATTTTGTAACAGTGGAGTGCGCGACGCATCAAGCCTCCGACGATTACGATCGGATGATCAAAGGCGATCCGGGGCTCGAAAGCATCTATCACTGGACCAAGACTGAAAAGAAGGTAAACCGCCGCGGCGCAGGCCCCCTAGACGCGCCGAACGGTGCGGGGGCAGGCTGGGGCGTGCATATTTTGACGGGCCCGATCTTCGTGCATGGCGCAGCACCGGGTGACATCCTCGAGGTGCGGATCGTCGACATGTACCCGCGTCCCTGCGCCAATCCAAAATACCACGGCTCTACCTTTGGCACCAACTTAGCCGCCAATTGGGGCTTTCAGTACCATGATTTGATTGAAGAGCCGAAGCCCAGAGAAGTTGTAACGATCTATGAGGTCGCTGCCGACGGTCATCGCGATTGGGCAAGGCCTGTTTACAACTACCGCTGGATGCCGACCGTAGACCCGCACGGCGTACTTCATTCGATCTACAACTATCCAGGCGTTGTCGTTGACCATGCGCACGTGCATGAGAATCATAACATCATGGCCGGTGTGCGCGTCCCGATCCGGCCTCATTTTGGGGTGATCGGCCTAGCCCCGGCCGAAACCGACATGGCGAACTCGATCCCGCCAAGCTACACCGCTGGCAACATGGATGACTGGCGGGTTACGAAGGGCGCGACGATGTATTATCCGGTAGCAGTAGACGGGGCGCTGATTTCGATGGGCGATACGCATTCGGCGCAGGGTGATTCCGAACTCTCCGGCACGGCCATCGAGTCGTCATGGACCGGTGTTTTCCAGATTGTTGTCCACAAGGCCGGAACGTTAAACGGCACGCTGTTGCAACATCTGAAGTACCCGCTGCTTGAGACGCGGGACGAATGGGTGGTTCACGGTTTCAGCTATCCGAATTATCTTGCTGAGTTCGGACCTTCGCCGCAAGACCAGCTCAAGGTCTTCAAACATTCGTCTATCGACAAGGCCATGCGCGACGCCTATCGGAAGATGCGGGATTTTCTCATGAATGCAAAACACATGAGTGAGGACGAAGCAATCTCCCTCATGTCAGTAGCGGTCGACTTCGGCGTGACACAGGTCGTCGATGGCAATTGGGGGGTTCACGCGACGCTGAGAAAGCGGGTCTTCGCAGGCCGCACCGTCTGACGGCATAGATTTCACGGAGCTGCTACCATCACGCGACCACGACATGATCGGGATAACATCGACCAGCCGAGTAGGTTAATCTAAAATCTACGTTTAAAAAATGCCGCTCAGTACTTTGCCTTCCCATCTTGCAATGAGCCCCAACCGCCGTATCGCTGACGGCATAGCCAGCAACACCTGCAGTTTAGGAATTACGCGAGGGCGATTGTCTTGCGGTAGTCGTCCGCGAAGATGTCTTTCGGGATCATCGCGTGCACGCCGTTTTGAATGTCGACCATCTGCGTGATCCGAAAATCGACGCCGAGCGACGCCAACCCATAGGCGTCGTCCCGGCTCAAGCCCGCCTTCGTGTGGAAAAAGTCGATCGTGTTGCGCACGGCAATGCGCAGAGCGTCGTTGAGCGAAGGATCGATGCCCATCGCGATCCAGTGCGTCGGCGTTTCGGCAAACGGCCACTTCCAGGGCACGTTTTTGTGCAGGATGACCTGCAGACGCACTTCTTCCATGGCCGTTTCGATCGCCGTGATATTGACCTCGCCGTCGCCTTGCAGTGCGTGCGAATCACCGGTGCAAATTAAGGCGCCGTCGTGATATACGGGAACGAATAAGGACGAGCCGGCCGTAAGTTCTTTGAGGTCGATGTTGCCTGCAAAATTACCGGGAGCGGTCGATGAAACCGGTTTGTCGCCAGCCGGCATCACGCCGATCGTACCTTGAAACGGCTTCATGTTCAGGCGGATGCGATCGCTGAAGTTCACATACTTCTGTTCGGGCGACAGCTCGAAGTAGTGAACGTGGCCTTCCGGGAACTCGTCGGGCAGCGTCCCCGTGTGCAACGCTCCCGGATTGTGAAAGTTCGCACCGAAGTTGATCGTGTTTAGGCGCAGCATGCGTAGCTGCACGACATCGCCCGGTACTGCGCCTCTAACGGCGATTGGTCCTACGATGCTGTGGACGCCGCGCCCAACGAGGCTTTTGCGCATCGCGGCCAACTGCTCGGCGCTCACTCCCGGCTGCAGTTTGTTTAGGAAATGCGTCCAGGTGTGTTGGTACAGCAGCACATCGCCCGACTCGACTGTTGCGAGGGGAGCACGCGTCGGATCGAACTGACCTTGTACGACGGTTTGATGGTTCGATGGAATCACATGCGTGCGGCCTAAGGGCACCGCCTTGGTGGTCGAATTCCACTCGTCGGTCGCGTCACCGGTCGCTGGTGAAGCGGCTGTCGCGTTTGGCAGCACTCCGTCGGCCAGCGTGTACGCCGCTGCGGCACCGCCTAGTTTGAGGACCGCCGCGCGCGAGACGCGCCAGCTTTCATAGCGTTTTTCGACGGCATCTTTGTCGACGGCGTCATGCGCGCAAAGTTCTCGCCGCTTGCGATCCTCCGACAGGAACGTCGTCAGCGCATGTCCGAACCGCTTGGCAAGCCAGCGTTCGCTACAACCGAACATATAAGCACCTCCAGCCCGCTCGACCTCGTCTTGGCCACCAGTTGCTGCTGTGCCAATCGACGTCTTGCGGACGCCTATTTTATGGTTACTCTGAGCTGCCGCCTTCTCAGATGTCAACTCCGGTGGGAAATTCCCCACTTTCTCCGGCGAGAAGTTCCCCACTAGTGTTGGGAGGTAGGCAAGCTTAGGAGGTGCCCTTTGAGGTACTGGCCGCCAGGATTCCGGCGCGCCGTTTCTCCTTGAGGCGATAGCTGTCGCCCGTGATCGAAATCGTCGTCGCGTGGTGTAGCAAGCGGTCCAGGATCGCCGCGGCGAGCGTCTCGTCGCCGATGAGTTGGCCCCACTCTGAGAACCGCTTGTTGGACGTTAGCACGATCGAACCGCGCTCGTAGCGTTCGCAAATGAGTCGGAAGAAGTGCGTTGCGGCAAGATGATCGAGTGGCTCGTAGCCGATCTCATCGATGATAAGCAGCCGAGCGCGGTTGGCGGTGAGCCGACGGAATTGCACGTCTGCACTCGTCGAGCGTCGCAACTTCTCGAAGAGTTCGCGGGCGGTCGTGAAGTGCACCATTTCCCCCGCCGTGATCGCAGCGTGGCCTAGGCTCGTCGCCAAGTGCGTCTTGCCGCAGCCCGGCGGTCCGAGCAAGATAACGTTTTGCCCTTGTCCCAAGAATCGCAGCGTGTGCAAATCGCGGATCTTCGCCTCGTCGAGTGACGGCTGGAAGGCGAAGTCGAACTGCTCGAGCGTCTTGACTGCGGGCAACCCGGCGAGTTTGAGCCGCATCGCGATGCTGCGCTCGCGCCGCACCGCGAGCTCGGCGCCGAGCAGTTGATCGAGCACGTCGACCGTCGTGAGGTCGCCGTTGCCGGCGCGATCGAGCAAGGCATCGACGCTTTCCAACGCGCGCTCGAGGTGCAGTTGCTCGAGCGAATCGCGCATGCGCTCGTAGGCGAGCTTGCTCATCCGATCACCTCATCGTAGACGTCGAGTGATCGCCGCGGGATGATCGGCTCCGTCTGCTTCGAGACCGGTGCAACGACGTCGTGGCGCTTGATGCGCTCACCGCGCCCCGGCGCAAGGTCGTGTTGGTAGATCAGCGCGTTCCCGGCGCAGACACGTACCGTGCGGCCGTCGTCGCGCACCGTGAGCTCGCGGCCGCGATAGCCGCGCGGGAGCTCGTAGGCGTTGGTATCGTAGGTGACCACCCCTTCGGCATCGACGACGCGCGTGACGACGCGTTCCCTGCGCGCCATGCCGGCGCGCACCGCGATGAGCAGCGGCTGTTCACGCGCGAACCGCTCGTTCACGAACTCACCGTGCGTGCCGTGTCGTCGCTGGTTGCTCTCGCGTAACCACGCAGCGAGCTGTGCATCGGCATCGGCCTTGTCGACGAACGTGCGCCCAGCGAGAAACGAGCGCCGGATGAAGCCGATCGTGCGCTCGACTTTGCCTTTGGTCTTCGCACGGTACGGACGTGCGCAGGAAGGCCGAAAGCCATAGCGGCCAGCGAAATCGGCGAAGTCCCGTTGCCAGATCGGTCGCCCCTCGCCGTCGCGGCCACTCGTTACCGTGCGCATGTTGTCGTAGAGAACCGCGTGCGGCACGCCGCCGAAATCGGAAAACGCATCCTGGTGTGCACGCTGCAACGCCGCCTCGTCCATGCTCGTCGTCAGACATGCGAAGGTGTGCCGCGAGTACCCGAGCACCATCACGAAAAGCGAGAGCGCTCGCTGTCCGTCGTCTTCGAGGATCTCCCCGAAATCTGCCCGGTCGCACTGTGCCTGCTGCGCCGGTTCGGTCTCGAAGCGAACCTCTTCGATCGGCTTGCGCGACTCAGCACCCAGTTTGGCGGCGAATTCCCAAAAGCTCGTGTACGGTACCGGCATCCCGCAGCGACGCGCGAGGTCACGAGCGATCTGCGCAACGGGAACACCAGCGCCGATGCGCTCCTGCACGTACGCCGTGTGCTCGACAAACCGTGATGCGCGCTTGCGCACGATCTTCACGTTGGGATCGGCTTCGGCGTCGCGCAACTTGCGCGCCGTCTTGCGGTCGATACCGAGTTCGGCCGCGATCTGGCTCAGCGGCTCGCCCTGCGCGGTTCTGATCTTGATTTCCATCCATAATCCCCTTACGATTTGACTGGGCCTCCATCGAGCTGCCAAGCGTGATGGGGGCCTCTTCGCGCGATGAGGTGGGGATTTTCTCACCGGAGAATGTGGGGATTATCTCACCGGAGACGACATCAGAACGATGCTTTATCATAGCGCAACACTTCGATCAGCGCTCGCCGTTCGCAGACAGTCGATGCCTTGCGCCGCCAGCTCTCTAGACGATCGAGTTTCCACACGACGAGGGTGTCGCCGGCACGCAGCTCGCCGAGTGCGCGATCCAGTTGCGGCCGCGAGGGCAGAGCGCCACCGAGCTTGTCTTTGGAGGATCCGATGGCAACCGGCAGCCTTGAGTGCGTCCAGCTGGAGCTGGGTCGTTTGTTCCTCGGTAGAAACTCGCGCGTAGCCGACGAGGCTGGCGTCTGTTGCTTTAGATACGTCGATGTCTCCCGGGCGAGGGGAAACACGCTCCTGGGCTTCCTACGAGCCGCTCTTTTCGCAAATTGTTCTGGCACAGACTTTCGGGGCACGGAAAGCCGCTTTCACGTAAGGTTTCTTAAATCTTCCTAAAATGGGTGGCTTTAGAGAACACTGGCGCCCCTGGCGCCGACCTAAACTATGAAGGCTTGAGACTAGTAATGACAGGTCGTTCCGGGCCTCTTCTCGTCCCGAAAATGGACGTTTTTACGGGACACGCAGTTTCAGGCGCCGTTTAAGTCAATCAACAGCGGCTGGCGATCGCACGATTCAACAAACTTCAGGAAGTCTGTGGGTCGAATGCCGAGACTCTCGGCCTGAATCAGCGGATGAAAGTTAATCTGATCGACCGCCAGCAAGCCGACGTCAACCACGATCGTGACCGTAATGCCACCGTCGTTGAGAATCCCGAGCGGGGTTAGCGCTCCAGGCTCGACGCCTAACGTTGCCCGCATCTCCTCAGCTGATGCAAATCGGAGCTGACCGCTCGCGTCGATCCGCTTGTGGAGGGTCTTGAGATCGATGACGAGATCCTCATGGGCGGCCACCAGAAAGAGCCGGTTCTTCTTGTCCTTTAACAGCAAGTTTTTCGTGAACTGGCCGGCCATCAGGCCGCGTAAGGCTTTCCCTTCTTCCACAGTTCGATGGAGCGCAGGTCGCAGAGATCTCGTCAGCCGTTGCGACGCTCGCCGGCATCCCCGGAGCGATCCGCGACTTGGAAGCCGACCTCGGTCGACTGTCGGGCCGGCTCTCGCATTTCTTCACCGTCAACTACCCGCGAGCGGACCTGCATCGAGACGAGATCCACGAGACGCTCTGGGCGCTCCAGGACCTCATGCGCCGGGTCGAGCCCGAGATTGCGAAGATGAGCGCGGCGGTCGCCGAGCCGCGGACGGAGATCGCGACGGTGATGCGCGCGATCGCGCGCGAGCTTGCAGCGACATGATCGCCAATCGTGGCCGCGGCCGGATGACGGGAACGTCGAGTTTCGGTGCGGCGATCGACTACATTGTGCGCGAGGGGCCGGAGCACGAACGCGACCACGAGCCGCCGCTCGCGGTCTGGAGCGAGAACGTCGCGACGCTCGAAACGGCGGCGCTCGAGATGGAAGCCGTTGCCTCTCAGAGTCGCGCGAAGGAGCCGCTCTACCACCTCATCGTGTCGTTCGCCGAAGGCGAGCGGCCGACATACGAGCAGGCCCGGTCGGCGCTCGATACGCAGATCGATCACCTCGGGTTCGGCGGTCTGCAATACGTTGCAGCGCTGCAAAACGACGGCGTGGGCGGCATGTATCACGTGCATGCGGTGTTCAACCGGGTCGACCCGATTATGCATGTCGCTCGTGACGTCTGGCAGGACCGCGAGAAGATGCGAGCGGCTAGCCGGGAGACCGAGCTCGAGCAGGGTTGGCGGGTCGTCAATGTCGAGCAGCGCCAGGAACTGTCGCACGGTGCTCGGGACGTCGAGTACTACGCGCACAAGCGTTCCTTCGAGCGGACCGTTCGCGAAGACGTGGCTCCCGCGGTACGTGATGCTTTAGCGAAAGACGGTGCCTCCTGGGCCGACGTGCATCGCGTCTTCGGCGAGCACGGCGTTCGCTACGAGGAAGTCCGGACTGGTCGCCATGATGACGTCGTCGGCGGTCGGCTCGTTGGCGCCGAGCGCGGGGAATACGCGCGCGCTCGCGATCTTGGTCCTGACCTCACGCATCGGAAGATGGCCGAGCAGCTCGGCCCGTTCGAGCGCGATCGCGACCACACTCGTTCGCGCGACGTGGCCAGGCCGTTCGCGGAGCGGTGCCGGGGGCCGCGGCCGAGGTGGAGATTCTGCGCGGGACGGACGGTGCCCGTGACGGGCGTGCCACCGATGCCGGCTGGCGCGAGGTGCATGCGGCCTTCGAGCGGCACGGCGTGGAGTACAAGCCGTATCGCACGGGCGCGCGGATCGGCGACCTCGACAGCCCGGAGACAGTCAAGCCGTCGGAGATCGATCGCGACCTCTCGCTGCGCGCGATGACGGCGACGTTTGGGCCGTACGAGAGCTCGCAGCAGGCGCGCGATCGAGCGGCTGCGCGCGAGGCCGTGCAACGCGCCGAAAACCTCGTCGTCGGCGCGCGGCTGCTCGAAGATCCACGTCCGATCATGGATCGCCTGACGGCGAACAATGCGACCTACACCCTCAGCGCGGTGGAGCGGCTTGTCGGCGAGCGAGTTTCCGATACGGAGCAGCGTCAGGCGATTACGGAGAAGATCGTCGACGAGTCGGTGCAGCTCGTCGACGACCGCGGTAAGACGCGGCTGACGACCCGTGAGGTTCTTGATGCCGAGCGGACGCTCGCGGCCGCGGCGGACGGCCTCGCTTGAACCGTGGCGACGTCGCCATCGCGCGGCCGCCCCGTCAGCAACTCGACGAGCAGCAGCAGCGTGCGTACATGTATGCAACCGACGATGACGCGCGTCTGAAGGTCATTACGGGTGTTCCCGGCGCCGGCAAGACGCGGCTCATCAGCGAGATCGGCGCGGCGTACCAGGAGGCGGGCTACAACGTGCGCGCGGTCTCGGTCGCGAACTCCGCCGTCGACGTGTTGCGGCGCGAGACCGACGTGCCGGCGCGCTCGGTCGCCAAAGAGCTGTACGAGTGGGGCCAGGACCGCGAACGGCTGACGAACCGCGACCTGCTCATCATCGACGAGGTCTCGACCCTCGGCACTGCGCAGGGCGCGGTCCTGCTGCGCGAGGCGCATGAACGCGGCGCCGTCGTCATCGCGCTTGGCGACGACAAGCAGTTTCAGGCCGTCGCTCACGGCAACGCGCTGGAGATGATGCAACAGGCCGTCGGCGATCGTAACGTCGACCTGGAGAAAACACGCCGGCAGAGTGAGGCGTGGCAGCGCGAGGCGACGCAGGCGGTGCGGCGCGGCGACGTGCGCGACGCGATCGAGGCGTACCGAACGCGGGGATTCGTTCACGAGTCCGGGTCGCAGGACGAGACGCGCACGGCGCTCGTCGACCGGTGGCGCGCGATTGAGAGTTCGGGCGTCGAGTGTGGGATCGAGGCGTTCACGAACAAGGAGCGGATCGCGGTCAACGCCCTTGCCCGCGATGAGTGGCGCGCGATGGGCCGATTGCACGGCGAGGACGCCGCGCTCGAAACGATCGACGGCAAGACGAACTACGCCGTCGGCGACCGCGTGATCGTTCGCGAGACGATTCGCGAAGCCGGGCTCTTCAACGGCTCGGTCGGGACCGTGCGCGCAATCGACGACGCGACGCTGCAGATCGAGCGCCGGGATGGCGCGATCGTGCCGGTGGACACGCGCGAGCACGCGGGTGTGCAGCACGGCTATTGTTCGACGGAGTATCGCGAGCAGGGCGCAACGTGCTACGCCGAGCTTCAACTCGTCACGGCGCACGTCAATCAACGCTCGCTCACGGTCGGCATGACGCGACACACGCACGAATACGGGATGTTTTATTCACGCGAAACGGTCGGCTCGTACGATGACCTCGTGAGTCGCGGCCTGCGCTCCAAATCCAAAGAGCTTGCAAGTGATTATCGCGTGCTCGACCGGGGCGTCCCCGAACGGGGCGTTCCTGAACGCGATGCCGGCCGCGATCGTGGAACGAGCGAGTTGAGCGTGACGGCGCTGCGCTGGAAACTCGAGCCCATCGCGCAGGGGACCGAGAGCGGGTACACGCGCGACGAGCGTAAGGCGGCGTTCGCTGTCCTCAACGAGCTCGAGCGGCTCGAACGCGATGCGCCGAACGAACGTCTGAGCGTCTCGAAAGGCTTGCATCAGATGCTCCAGAGCCCGGGCGAGATCAAGGCGCAGATCGCCGAGAAGACGCGCGAGCGTGGCGTCGAGCGCGAGGTCGCGCAAACGCTCGAACGCGAGCGCGACCGCAGTCGTGGACTTGGCCGGTAGCGACCGATGCCGACCGTTCGATGTCCCGAGCACGGAATGTTCGCCTATAAGACGGCGGCGTGTCCCGGGTGCGCCGAGAAAGCGGTGGCCGCACAGCGCAAACTTGCACAAGACGCACGATCGCATTGGGAGGAAGAAATCGCGCGCGTCAGACGCGAGATCCAAAAGAAGCGTCGCGAGTTTACGGAGCAGGTTCGTGTCGCCGAAACCCGCCTCGCGACCCACGACCGAAACGTTCCCGAAGCGCCGACCGGAATCGGCGCGCTTTTCAAACAAGCCGCCTACGACCGCGAATACCGCGACTTCCTCGATCGACGGAACACACTCGTCGCACGCATCGCCAACGCCAAAACTGAATTTGCGCAGTACGACGAGCGGATCAAGACGGTTCACATCAGCGCGGAAGTTATGAGGGCGATGATACGGGACATGCCGGAAGCGACGGATCTTTTCATCGCCGAGGAACTGCGATTGAAGCGCGAGGGCGCCGAAGCCGAGCGCGAGAAGGCAGCCGTCGCCTCAGCGCTGACCGCACTCGACGAACACTATGGCGTTACGCACGAAATGGGCTCGGTCGACACGGACTATGCGCGTTCGTTGTTACTCGGGGCGGCCGATATGAACGGCAAGCGGTACGCGCGACTTGGACTCTCGCCCAGAGGCGTTGTTTGCGTGCCGTGGATTGATGCGTTCGCCGAGCTCGTCGGTCGCGAAGTTTCGGTGTCTTGGGGCGACCGTGCGAAAGACGACCGCGTGTTTCACGTAACCGATGCCGACGGCAATGTCGACGACGAAGACATCTGATGCGGCAAAGACGGTTTAGCCGTTTTAAGATGTCATCGACGGGCCATCGGTTGGACACGCGCGCCGGTCACACTTTTGTGAAATGGCGCAGCACGACGATTCCGACCGCCAAGCGTGGCTCGACGCGTTGAATGCACTCGTGCAAATGGGCCTTGTCGAGGTCGTCGCGATCGCGCACGATGGCGAACCGTCGTACCGTCTTGCTTCGCGGATTCGCAACGTGCGAATCGCTTCAAGGAGTTACCAATGAACCTGGACCCTGCGAACCGTCGGCCGAATCGCCGACGCGGTGCTGCTCGCGATCGTCGCCTTGGCGCTGCATCTGCACATGAGCGGGCATGCCGGTCCGCAGGCGCAACTCCGCCTCTACGAGTATAGTTCGTCGTCGTTGCTGCGGAGAAACGCATGTCTCTAAGCCCTGAGCCGCCCGCGCGCCGTAGGTGACGGGGCCGATGAGCGAGCTGGTCGAGATCCGCGAGCTTTGTCGCCGCGCGGGGATCCGCTACGGTGTCATTGGCGGTTTCCCGCCGCTGCTCGTCCTTCGTGACGGCGGCGGCCACGCGTCCGGAAAGACCGATGCCCGTAAGCTCGTGTACGTAGACACGAGCGGGATGCCACGAACTGAGCCTCAGCGTTCGATCGCGGTTCTCGAGGCTCTCGCGTACGACATCGGTAGCTATGAGGCGGGCGAGACGTTGGCGTGGCCGAGCCATCGAGCTGCGCAACGGAAGCTACGAGCCTTCTGGTGACCGCATCGTGCGATAGCAAAATCCGCGAGGCGGACGCCGACGGCTTCCGTGCCTACCTCGAGGAGTCAACGACACAAAGCTCGCGACCCTCGATCACGGCGAGAAGCGCAAGTTCTCGACGGCGTACGAGGAGCACGGATTCAGAATCATTCGTCGCCTGGGCCGCGCAGCGCCGAATGAATGATCGAGAGGCGCGCCGATCGCGGCCGAAACATTGAACGCGTCGACCGCCGGCAGGCGCCGACCGCGAGGCGTTTCGGGCCATGGCAAGCACGGCGACGATAGTCGTCACATTGCAGACATAGCTTGGGAAAGTCAGGCCGCGATCATCCGCTTATGAAGAACCGATCGCAATTCGGGAGCGTCGACGGTGACGCTGCGATCTCGGAGCCTATCCGGCTCGGCCTCGTCGAGATGGTTTGGACCGACGACGGCGCGCGCTACCGGATCGTCGAGAACTTCGCTGGCCTGAATGCGGCGCTGCGCAAGCGGCAAACGGCTCAACGCTAGTAACGGAATGCGCCCGTGAGCGACACCAACAACAGACGTGGCGCCGTTCGAGATCCGACCGCGACTTATTCCGCGTCGCTGTCAATTAATGACTTGCAGCCAAGGCTCGATACGTGGAGTCCGGATGCCCTCTTTGTGGAGCGGATCTTCGGCGGCAAGCCGACGTGCCTCCTCAATATCATCCACCCGAAGAACGTAAAAGCCATTCCCCGTGTTCTTGCCGTCCAGGGTAAAGAATGGACCGGAGATTGGCAGTATGCCCTTGTCAATTAGCGATTTCATATAGTTTAAATGATCGTTAAGATGCCGGCTAAGCTGCTCCACGTCGGGGACCGCCAGCTGGCTATGGACGATGAATTGGACGTCATGCTTCTGAGCAATGTCATCCGGGAGATTGATCGACTTGGAGGCAGCGTTGATTGGCATTCTACGACTCCTTTAGAAAATGATGATGCGCTCATTATGTGGAATTATCGCCGGACGAGTCGTTCGTGGGCTCGCCGAGGCAAATACCAGGGATGGCAACCCGCCGCAACAGGTGCAGGCTCGCAGATGCGCTATCCGGGTATATCTCGCGCAGTCGCTCGAACTCTGACTGCTTCGTTATTTCCGCCAAGGCAGTTACATTTTCGAACACCGCGTAATCGAGAAATATCGTGCTCCCCGCAATGCCTTGGTGCAGCTGGGCCGAGATAAACCCCGGCTGCGCTTTGGTGAACGCAGCATCCTTGGCATAGGCCGCCTTAAAGGCATCGACGTCGTCTGCGTCTACTGTAAACACGATCATCAGGACGACCGGTTCGCCATGATGGTCGTGTAGTTGCTGTTCAAGCGCAACCTGCGAGTCCATCGGTTTCATACTCAGCATTTTCGCACAGTCCTCATCAAGCTATGTCGGCCAGAAGCCGTCCTGCCGTTGTTCGCCCGCGGGCAGAACGTCGACTAAGACTCGTCTTTCAGGCTTCCCGGCGGCATGAACGATGCATGCTGCTGGAGAGGCACAATCTGCGCATCAGCGTAGTTGGCCTTGATCAACGGAAAACTGTCGATCATGTTTTGCAGCTGCTCCGATGAGTCTGCTTCAAACAGAACCACCCCGCCATGAGTGCGTGGAACCTGTGCCCATACTTGGCGTAGTCCTCCATTGGCGTAGAGGACGCGAACTTGAGCCTGCTCCTGTTGCTCTTTATCCGAGAAGTCGGAAGGCATTCCCGTCGTGGCGAACGTTTTTTTCGGCGAGAAAATCACAAGATATTGCACAGTATTCTCCTTGGCGGATGGGATGGCGGATCTGAGTGGCACGCACTCCACGTAGAGCGTTCAACGCGTAAATCGTATACCTTAAACATTTGGTGCGTTTGGACGAAACACGGATTCCATAAATGCGCGTTGCAGTGACGAAGCGCAGGAAGTAAGCGAGCCATCCTCAATGCTTGCCCCGCCTAACGATGGTACGATACCGTGCAGCCTAGAGATGAGGTACCGAGAAATGTGCCTGCGTGGGTTGTCGCGGCGTGTTGCCCGCACGGGCTCGGTTCGCTCGGTCGTGCGCCGGCGGCGTGCCGCCCAGACGACAAACGATTTGAGACCTGCGTTTTGGAGGCGGCGATCGTGTCCCAGGGCGTGGTGTATGAGCGAGCCGCCCTCGTAATATAGGGAGCGGCCATCGGGGCCCTTGGCGAAGGTTGTGTTTGCGCAACCAACTTCCGCACGAGGGACACCACGATGGCCAA
>JAABUK010002520.1_pt1 | contig 32732 bp, 27 predicted proteins | sample 5559141 | NCBI WGS metagenome assembly JAABUK01 (sample SAMN10711869, study PRJNA513367) | rock metagenome | isolation source: Antarctica rocks | place: Antarctica: Victoria Land, Pudding Butte nord | collected 2016-01-03 | reverse complement strand
CAGAAACGTCTGTCGCTTTCCATCTGACTAGCTCTCGCATAGCCGTCGGAGTCGTTTCTTCGGCTTCGTCGAAGATGATTGAACGACACAGCGCATTACATTCTTCGTTCACTTCTTCGCGTAACTTGCGCGCCTCTTCAATCTTCGTCGCCAGTTCATCAATTTGTCGCACAATTCGCTGCTGCTCATCAAGCGATGGAAGAGGCATGTTGTAATTGAGAACTTCGAGCGGGCGGACGGCTGCATAGTTCGTCGAGCCTTGCGCTTGAACCTGCTCTCGGAAAGCAGGCGTCCGAATGAAGTAGTCGAGGAATCGTCGGTCTAACCTTGCTTCGTCAATCTCAAAGAGAAAGTAGTGGCTGCTAACAATTGCATTTTCCAATTCTTCGGGAACGATACCGAATCCCCCGACCTTCGCATCTATCTCTGCAACCAGAAACTCACCGGCGCGGCATACCTGCTGCCTTTTCGTCTTCACTTCCATGCCGGAAACAATGTCGCGCAACACGATACCTTGCGCGTGCAGTTTCACACGGCAACGCTTGTACGTTTCAACATCGCTAATTTCAATAAACTCTTTGCGGTGCCGAACCACCTCACCTAACACTGCTGATGTCCAGGATTCGTTCAATTTTATTTACTCACCTGTGACAATTGATCCAACAAGACTACGAGGTTTGGCGTTTTAAACTCTCTCACAAGGCCATTCTCACCTAAATAGCAGCGTACCTTTCCGCCGCCCATAAACGCCTTCAGTGCCATTAGCGGCTGCACAAAATAACGTAACCATGTATCTCTATCCATGTTTGAAGCAAGAGGTAAATTGTCAATCATTACGTTCAGGACGTTGCGCGGGTGATTGTGAAACAGCAACACTTCATTTCTATGCTCGCTCTCAAGATGCTTTCTGATGTTCTGTTGTAGCGATTCGGGTACGCTTACGCTGTTCCTTTCGCCGACGATGTGAGTAATAGCACTGATCTTTGTCGTACTGCCGTGCTTATGCCCGAAGCCAACAATCAAATGCTCTATGGTTTCTTGGTCAGTGAAATCTAAACATCCACACAAGAAGGCGTTTCGATTCAAATGTTCTCTAAATCTGTAATAAACAGCAGGCACCTTTTGACATGCAGCTCTCACGAAGTTGACGCCGCATTCATCAGCCGCTTTGAATCTGATTGCTTCTGGGTCGAAGAGTGACGACATCCACGCCTCTAAAAATGTTTTGAAAAGTTGTTCTATGCTCATACTTCGGCTGTTTTCTTCACTTCCCTTTCGTTCTTTCTTCCAGCAACTTTCGGGTTTTAGATAACTCCGTTGCAAGTGTCTTTTCGTCCGGCAGTGTGGTGCGGTACTCAGCCGCGAGCACCTTGTTCGGCAAGCCTTCGAGCGCGTAACGTGCAACCGCCTCGTTCTTCTGCGCGCACAAAATCAACCCGACCGGCGGGTTCTCATCGGCGTGCGTCCAATGTTCGCGCGCATAGTTCAAGTACATGTGCATCTGTCCCGCATCGGCGTGCGTGAACTCGCCGAGTTTTAAGTCGATCACGACCAGACAGCGCAGACGACGGTGAAAGAACACGAGGTCAACGCGAAACCAATCGTCTCCGATACGCAAGCGGCGCTGCCTGCCAACAAACGTAAAATCGCCGCCGAGTTCGAGCAGGAAGTCTTCGAGACGCCGGATGAGTGCTTCCTCCAAGTCGCTCTCGGAGTATTCATCCTTGAGGTCGAGAAATTCCAACACGAATGGGTCTTTGAGACTCTCTTCCGGCGTTACCGCATCTTCCGCCTCTGCCAGCTCGCCGCGCTTGAGCATCGCGGCTTTGTTCTTCGACCGCAACGTGCGTTCGTAGAACTGTGAATTGATTTGGCGTTTGAGTTGGCGCACCGTCCAACCGCCGCGCAAGGCTTCCGCTTCGTAAAACTCGCGCGCCCTTTCATTCTTCACGTTCAGGAGCGCGACGTATTGCGACCACGAAAGCGGGAAGCGTGAGGCGAGTTCGGACAGCATTGTTTCACCGGACACTGTATGGGAAATCTTCGACGGCTTCGTCGCGCCTGAAGATTCGGCAGACACTGTCTGCCGAATCTTCATTTCCTTATGTTCGAGATAGAAGCTACGCATTTGCCTGAGATTCCTCAAGCCAAAGCCACGCCCGAAGCCGCTAGTGAGGTCGGCTGACAGGCGTTCCAGCAACTGCTCGCCATACGCTGCCCGCTCACTTCCGCTCTGCTCGCCTTCAACGATGCGCTGCCCGACCGCCCAATATGTCGCAGTTATCACTGCATTGACGGAACGCGACGCCGCACGCCGCGCTTGTTCGAGCAGCGAGACCACATCTTTGAGAACCACTTCGTAGGCGTCCACGCCGCGTGCGTGTTTAGCGGAAACGAGTTTGCCGCCTTCCTTGCCGCTCTTACTGCTCGCGCGCCGCTTCGTCGAGGCAGCTTGCTTGGCTTTCTTGCTGGTCGTCATGCGTTGATACCGACGGCGAGCGCGTCTTTGATTTCATCCATCAACTCAAGTATGCGCTGCTCCTTCGTGATAATGTCGCGGACGAGTTGTTCGGGCGGCAGATGCTCGAAGCCTTGCGCGGCACGCGGGTTCTTGATGTCGAGATTATAAATGCGCCAGTAAATACCGTCGCCGCGCGCTTGTTCCTCTTTCGCAACCTCGCGTTGCCGCGTTTCTTCGGCGAGCAATTCAGAGCGTTCGCGGGTGAGAGCATCGAGTCTCGTTTGCGTGTCGGCTTTCGCGGCGAAGAGCGGCGTGCCGTTGCCGGAGAGCGTGCGTTGCAAGGCTTGTATCTCGTCAGCGAGTTCCCTGCCCCGTGCGGCAAGTCGCCGCGCCTCTTCGCCCGCCTGTTCTGCTGCCTGCCGGTGCGGTGACGCGTCTTTCAGCGCGTCGTCGTAAAGCCGTTTGAAATTCACGCGCCACGCCTGTTCGTTCTCTTCCCTGTTTTTCCACCACGCGAGTAGTTCACCGAATTCGTCGAACTGTATCGGCGCTGTCTTCGAGTAGTTCTTGCGGCCTTCTGGTAAAGGCTGTTCGTAGTACCAGATTTCCTTTGTCGAACCCGTGCGGTCGAAGAACAAGATATTCGTCGGAATGCTCGTGTACGGCGCAAAGACCCCGTTGGGAAGGCGCACAATCGTGTGCAGGTTGAACTCTTTGAGCAACTCTTCCTTGATGCGCGCCGCGATGCCGTCACCGAACAAGATGCCGTTCGGGACAACGACAGCGGCGCGTCCCGGTTCCGGCTTGCGCTTCAGTCGTCGCATGATGAGTTGCAAGAACAAAAGCGCGGTCTCAGCGGTTTGCTTGTCTTCGGGAAAGTTCTTCAGCACGCCGCGCTCTTCCTCGCCGCCGAACGGCGGGTTGGTGAGGATAATGTCCACGCGGTCTTTATCACAGATGTCCCTGAGCGGCACAAGCAAGCTATTCTCAGGCTTGATCTGCGGCGACTCCAAGCCATGAAGCAGAAGGTTCATTTGGGCGAGTAGGTACGGCAACGACTTCGGCTCGTTGCCTAATAAGCTGCTCTCCTGCACCTGCCGCCTGTCCTGCACGGTCTGGCTTTGCTTCTGTAAGTGCTTCAATGCCTCAACGAGAAAGCCTCCCGTTCCGCACGCCGGATCAAGCACTTTTTCGCCGATTCGCGGGTTCAGACATTCGACCATGAATCGCACGACGGCGCGCGGAGTGTAGAACTCGCCGGAGTCGCCCGCCGCGTCGCGCATCTCCTTGAGCATGGATTCGTAGAGGTGTCCGAGCGTGTGTATCTCGTCGGATGAGTTAAAGTGGATGCTGTTGATCTTGTTGACGACATCACGCAGCAGGTAGCCATTAATCATCCGGTTGACCGTGCCACGAAACACAATCGCCACGACATCGCGTTGGTCTCTGCCGTGATCCGAAGAACCTTGCAAAGAGCGTAAATAAGCGAAGAGTCCTGCGCCGTGCGTGCCATCGGGTCTCGTCGTTTCTTCGTTGTTGATGAAGCGTATGAGTTCATCGCCGGTGATGCCGTCTTCGCGCGCCGCCCAATCGCGCCAGCGATACGGCGATTCGATGGACGGGCGAAACCGTGTGCCGGAGAGTTTTGCTTCTTCTTCGCGCGCCCGCTCGATGTCGTCGAGGAACTTCAGGAACATCACCCACGTCAACATCGGCAAACGGTCGAGGTCGCCGTTCAATCCCTTGTCTTTGCGCATGATGTCGCGCGCCGACTTGATGAGACTGCCTAGTTGCTGGGCGGTCGTCAGAGGTGTTCTCGTTTTGATCGTTTTGGCTTTTCTAGTCGGCATATGCGAAGAAGTATCTCAGGCGGCGTAAAGCAGGGTTTGTAGTTGGTTAATCGCGCCGCGAAGCTGATCTGTGCCGCCGAAGAGTCGGCTGATTTCGATGACGTTGCCGCGCTCGGAAATCGGCGGGACTTTTAGCACATCGGGCACGACGAATTGTGCCGTGCCGTGCTCGGCGTACTTCTCCAGCAGCTCTTCGAGGATAGCTCGTGCTTGCGGCGCATAACGCTCGAAGAAGTCCTGCCGCTCCCGGCGTAGCCGTTCGGCCCGCTCGCGGCGCGTGCGAAGCGGCGCGTTGTAGGCGACGTGACAGAGCAGATCGAAGGGATCGGCGTTCGGCTGATTGGTCGCGGCGGCGAGTTCATCGAAGTTGATGCCGCGTTCTTCCAATAGGTTGATAATTTCCGCGCGGCGTTTCGGGTTTGACCACTGTTCGCGTAACTCGGCGGCGGAAGGGTAAAGTGTTTTTACTTTTTCGGCGGTGTACTCGCTGAAGCGCACGACGCGCAGTTGTTTGCCGTCAGCATCGAGTTCGTAAACCAAATGCGCCGCGATTTCAACCAGCCCACCGTCGATGTAGAACTTACGGCGGCGACTCTTTTCGCCTTCATCATCGCTGGCTAAACTGTCCTGCCCTATCGCTTCGTCAATCTCACTAACACTCGTCTCTTCTTCGAGAATCTTCTCGTCGCCTTCAACTTCACCGGCTTCGTTCATTTCAGCTTCGGTAACAAGTGCGGGCGTGCCGTCGAAGTCCGGGTCGGCGAAGTGAAGCGTCGCGCTGCCCGTGTAATCGAGAATGTTGAAGTAGAGTTTTCCGTAATCGTCACGCACGCGCGTGCCGCGACCGATGATCTGCTTGAACTCTGTCATCGAACCGACGACGCGGGCGAGCACCACGTTCTTGCACGTCGGTGCGTCAACGCCGGTGGTGAGCAGTTGGGAAGTGGTGAGGATAACCGGCGTTTTAGTTTCGGGTTCTTGGAAGCGCGATAGGTGTCCGCGCCCGATGTCGCCTTCATTCGCGGTCACGCGACAGACATAGTCGGGATGCTCGCGCGTCAAATCGGCATTGAGATTATTGAGCGCGCGGCGCATGTCGTCGGCGTGTTCTTGGTCAACACAGAATACAATCGTCTTAGCGAAGCGATCAGTGCGCCGCATGAAGTTTGTGAGATGCCGCGCAATAGCTTCAGTGCGGGCACGCATTGAGACTGACCGCTCAAAATCTTTTGTGTGGTACTCGCCGTCCGGTATCTCGCGCCCGTAGCGGTCGAGTTCGCCTTGTATCGGTCTCCATCCGGCGGCGTCGTACACGGTGACGATCCGGTGAACACGGTAAGGTGCGAGGAAACCATCATCAATGCCTTGCTTGAGGCTGTACTCGTAGATTGGATTGCCGAAGTAGCGGTAAGAGTCGATGTTGTCCTTTCGCAGAGGAGTCGCTGTCATGCCGAGTTGGTAAGCCGGCTCGAAGTATTCGAGAATCTCGCGCCAGTTGCTTTCGTCGTTAGCGCTCCCGCGATGACATTCGTCCACAATGATGAGGTCGAAGAAATCGGGAGCATACTCGCGATAGAGACCGGGGCGGCGTTCGTCCTTCGCGAGCGATTGATAAATCGCGAAGTACATGTGACGGCTCTTCTTCGCATCGCCATCTGCGATCTTCCAGCGCGCGTCGCCGAAGGGCACGAAATCCTTGTCCTTCGGGTCGTCAACGAGGATGTTACGATCCGCTAGATAAAGAATACGTGGCTGGCGTTTCGGCTCTCCGGCACGATTCCAATATGCGTTCCACAGCTTCCAGCAAATCTGAAACGCGACGACGGTCTTGCCGGTGCCGGTCGCCATCGTCAGCAGCGTGCGACGGTCGCCTTGCAGGATAGCTTGCACGACACGATTAATGGCAATCTCTTGGTAGTAGCGCGGGCTTTTGCCGGATTGATGATTGGAAGGCGTGAGAAGGCGTTGCGCCGCCGTATCGTCGTCAAAGCCTTCGGCGGCGCGCAACCGCGACCATAGTTCTTGTGGAGTGGGAAACTCGCCGAGTTCTCTCTCCTCGCCCGTGAGATAGTCGTATTCTACGATGCCGTGTCCATTCGTCGAGTAGGCAAACTTCAAACCGAGTATCTCGGCGTACTCCTTCGCTTGTTGCAGACCATCGGAGGGTGTACGGAAGGCAGGCTTCGCTTCGACGACTCCGATCATAAAGTCGCGCGTGTAGCGAAGCAGGTAGTCGGCGCGCTTCTGCGGGCGGCGACGGGTCTTCATTCCGGCAACGATGATGCGCCCGTCGGTGAAGGTCTTCTGCTCGGAGAACGAATGCGGCTCCGCATCCCACCCGGCGCGGTTGAGTTTCGGTAGAACGTATTTTCGGCAGGTATCAGCTTCGGTAATCATATCTCAAAACATTCGTCACTACCTTTGATGGACACAGAGCAGCAGAAGCAGCGCGAAGTTAAGTCAAAACCATCAGCTACAGATGTCTATTGAGCAGAGACTCGCACATGCCTTCGATGGTACATCTTTCGTGGTTAGTTTCATCATCTTTGGCTTGTCACGATCCATCGGCATCGTTCTTCAAGGTTCGATTACCTTTTGCAAACTTGTGTGTTTGCATTTAGCGACTCCGCCTTCACTTCCCTTCGGATAATAAAATCCGGTGCCATTGCAATCGCGGCACTGACTTATATCCAATGCTGAAGACGATAGCGATGCTTCAGGATGCAGGAAGGCGGCAATCAGCAGGTCGGCCTCGCCGGTTCGATGAATCATCGTCGCATAACCGCCGGGGTTGTTAATTCCCTGCCCGGTTACTTGCAAGTGTTGCGCGTACTTCCGGCATTCTTCAATCGTGAACTTAGAACCCACACGCATAGCCGTCACGGACGGCTCCTGTGTTTGTGTGTTTTCTTTTTGTGTATTTACTTTATTTGTGTCCATATTGGGCTGCCTGCTCATTGTGGGCTGGCTGCCCGTACTGGGCTGGTTGCTCAATTTGAACACCCTATATTCAACTCCTTGCTCTTTTCCAAAACCGTTTGTATGCCCGGTTTTTTCTATGAGTCCTTTGTTGACCAATCCACCTACGGCACGTTTCATGGACGAAAGAGGCACGTTCGATCTCTCTACCAAGCGTGGATTACTAATAAAACACGTGTCTTGATTCCATCCCCATGACAATCTGTATAATTGAAGATAGACGGCCTGCTCGTCTGGCTTCAGTAAACGAAACAGGTGGTCAAGGATGCGATGCGGCAAGCGAGTGTCGCCTTTAACATCAGGAAGCGACGACAGCAAATCGAAAGCATTGGAAAACTGGTTGTTCGATCTGGGCTGGCTGCTCGCTATGGGCTGGCTGCTCACTATGGGCTGGTTGCTCACTGGGCCACCACGTGGTTGCTCGGTGGGCTGGCTGCTCACTATGGGCTGGCTGCCCACCATGGGCTGGGTGTCCATGATGGACTCCCTTATTATTTCCTTTTCGTTTTCTCGTGCAGCACTTTGCCCCTCTGCCTGTTTTCGCTTTTCAAGCGCGATAGCCAGAGGATCAATATGAAGAAGTTTGCTGCTACGGCTGGTCACGAATCTTCGGCTTCCTCCATAACGGATCGCTCATGTTCAATAGATTGTTCGGCCAGTTCCTGAGAGACTTTCTTTTCACCTGATATTTGTGCAATCTCATAGGCATAACCGCAGATGCGAAGAATGTCGCGCGGAATTCCACCGGCCGCTCCGTAGATGAGATCAATGGTTTCGTCGGAGAAGGGAAGCGCAAGCTCAGCCAACTGACACCGATGCTGCAACATTCCTTTGGCCTCAACGGGAGTAAGCGGGCTGAGCAGCGAGTACATTACTATTCTAGACTTGAGGGCTTTATTGCGTGGCATCTTCAAGCGTTCTCGAAGCTCTAGCTGCCCGGCCATAACTATCTGTAGCAACTTGGCCGTGTTGCTCTCAAAGTTTAGGAACGAGCGTAAAATTTCCATTACTTCCGAGTCCATACCCTGCGACTCATCGAGCAGCAGCACAACGTTTTTTCCCGCCTCTGCCTGCTCCATAATGAACTCTTTGAATTGGTTTTTCTGCGCTTGCAAAGAGCGACGCATCGGGACATCGAAGGCTTGGCAGATGCTTCTCACAAAAGCATTTGGCGTGTGGAAGTCAGGGTCAGTCAGAAACGCGACTGTCACTTCCTCCTCACGCCCCTCATATTCCAAATGCAGAAGACGCATCAGGCTTGATTTGCCCATCCCAGCATCGCCAAGCACGCAGGTGAGTCCTTGCCGGTTATCAACCGTGTAGCGAACTTTATGCAAAGCAGAGCGTAGCGATGGAGTCAAATAAAGTGCTGCCGGATTTGGAGAGACGGAAAAAGGTGTGATCGTCATCATAGACGCCTCTTATACAATGATCCGAATCAATAGTAAAGATAATTATATAGCTTAAGGGGTAAAGTTATTTTAAGTTTAAGGTCAAAGTTAGAACTTAATCGCAGGTAAAATTATAGAGGCAGGGGAAGTTAGATAATGCAAATTAGCGGAAATACAATTGATTGGCTGGGAATTTGGCTTTAGTCCATGATTACTGGCGTTCCAGCTTAGAAAATTGGCTTTGAAGATAAGCCCTTTCACGATGCCTGACCAATACTTGGTTTCTCAGCCGCAAAACTATGCCGGAAGCGTGAGATATTGCATTTACATATCGATGGAGGGTGATTCGTCGTAGCTGATTTCCGGTTCTTTCCCAAGAGGAGCGTTTGCCGGGCTAACATCGGAAATAATCGCACTGCTGAGAGCTTCATGCGGATATGAATCGAGCGACGATTTATGTTCTTGTAGATAAGCGTGCTGCTCTTCAGTGAGGATGGCGTGCGGTTCAAGTCCATAGTGAGCTTCATGGCGGTCGGCTGCCATCAAATACGCGTTCTGTGCTTGGCGCTCGATACGATTTTGTTCAATGAACTGCGGGCTAGCTTGATTACTCTGCAATTGAGCGAGATGCGCCGTCTGCATCATCCATTCAGCCATAAGCAATCCAGCCTGTTGCTGTGGGTTAGCTGGATCGAGTTGAAAGTTAAGTTTCGCTTGTCGGGTGACTCTTGCTTCGATAGTCTCCGCATAGTTTGCCAACATTTCATGGCTTTCAGGCGAATGTTTCATGACCCAATGCGAGGCAGAAGCCGAATTGTCAAAATCAGGCGGCGAAACTTTCAATTCGCTTGCAATTGTTGCGACACGCTCGGTTTGTTTCTCGCCCACTGGCTGGTCAGCAAAAGCGATCAAATTTTTTCTGATTGCAAGTTGAACTTTCGGGTCAATCTCACGATTCTTTTCCGTTCTGTATGCTTCAGCGACTGCGGTAGCGAGTTCATCAACGTGACGCATTGTCGCACCAATTTTGATTGCCGCCCGTCCGGTCTCCAACCAAAAATTTTGGTTTTCGCCTTTGATGTTATTTACTTTTGTTAGTGCGCTCAATTCATTGAGCGGTAGTGACAGTTTTTCGCCTTTGGCTTCAAGCAAATGGTTATAAGCTTTGAGCGTTTGCTCGGTTGGTTTCATTACGTCATGCACTGCAAGAATAGCCACCAGAGCTTTGCGGCTTTCAAGTGTTGGTACGTCGCCGGCTTTACGACATTGTTCCTCGGCGAAGCTGATCGGCTGCGCGTATTTTGTAGTGATTTCTTTTTCGCGCTGAGGCGAAAGTTCTATTACCTGTTTTATTGTCACCGGCGTGAGCCGTTCAACGGTGGGAGGCGTGTTCGGCAGTGCTTCCTTAAAGCGAGCAGCAGCTTTCGCCGCCAGCTTTGTTTCCTGTGCTTCACGCTCCCGTGCAACTGTTTTCGCCGCCTCAAGCCTGTACTGTATCTCGACAGCGAGTTGTCCCCACTGTTCACGCCGGTCTGTCCCGACGAGTTCCGCGCATTTAACGCGCGCTTCCAAAGAATTACTAATCGGCGGCGTCGTTATTCCTTGCTTAAGCGCCACCATTTTCACAGCCTGCATCTCTTCTACACTTGGCTTGACGCTGGCACGCTCTCGGAGGGTGTGCAATAAAACTGCATATTGTTCCGGGTTGATGTCCTTGCCCGTCTTTTCCAAATGCCATTCACGACTCCACGCGATGATATTCTCATGAGGCATTGTGATCGGGCTTTGATTGTCTTTTGGTGCCGAAGAAAAGAGCGAGGGTTCAATCTGTTTAAGTACGTTCAGTTGTTGAATGGGAGTCGCTTGCACGACCTCGCGTTCGACGTATCGAATAAGATTAAGAGCGTGTGTCTCGCCCGGTCTCTGACGACCAATAATGGATACTAAACATTGCAGCCTTGTAGCAGGAAGAAAGGAAGGCGTTTTTGCCAGAAGGCGGTAGTCCGTTTGTTTGACGGCGCTAATCTCATTTGGGCTGGGCGGTTGTTGCTCTAACTGATCCAATGTCCGGTCAAGAGCTTGCTTTACCATCTGAGGCGGCGCAAAGCCGTGCTCTGCTTGGTATGCTGAATGCGCCGCCTTTCGCACAACCGATTGTTCTTTCCGCATCTCTTCGCGCGCGTCCACGCCAACCTCGCGTCCTAGGTTAGCCCACACGCGGGTGCTTTTTTCTGCTTGCGCTACTTGTTTGCCCACGTCCATCCAGTTTTCGCCTTCAATAGAATACGGAATGCTGTGAAATCTCGAAAGCACATGCTCCACATCGTAGTCCGTCGTGACCCGGCGTTTTACTCCCTGCGCCGCGTTGACGATATGTTTATCAAGTGTAGACTGGCTACGTAACATACATTCGCTGCCATCGTCGCCAAAGCTTTTCCGGGCAATTTCACGCTCGCCGCTATATTTTTCGAGTATGTACTGCTTCTTCACAGCGGGGTCATGCTTTTTCACAGCGGTATCAAAGACAGCGCGCAAAGAACTTAAGATTGATTGACGCTTTGCAGGCTTGTCCGCGCCAGCAGGACGTGGAGCCTTCTTTACCTCCGCTGTTGGTGTGGCTACATCTTTTTTATTAATAACTGATATGTGGCTAGCACTTTTGGATGTCGGATCGGGGCGTGGTGAGGTCGGCTCAATTTTCTTTTTAACTGACTTACTTTCTGTGGTTGTCGGGATGGCAGAAGCCGCTTCAGTTGGCTTTGCCTTTTCGATAGATGGCGGAATTTCAGCCGACCGAAACTCACTGTGCTGCTGTTGCTTTACTTGCAGCTTCAAGCCAGCGACACGTTGCGCAGGCTCTTTATCCTGTGAATTCTTACGCTCGCTTTCAACTGGCTCATCTGTATTGGACGCGACAGACTTGACCGAGTCGTGTGGTTTGTTTGTTGTCTTAGTCTCATCTGAAATGTCCGCCAACAAAGGTTGCCCTTTTTCTCTTTCGATTTTAGACGGACTTTCTTGGGGTACTTGAGGTTGCTGCTGTAAATCTTTTGGATTCGTCAGGGTCGCATCGGGGCTGGGAGACATCGCCGTATCGCGCATCACAGTATTGGTTACATCAGATATTGTGTCTTCCCCTACGTTGACCGCCAGCAACTGGCCTTCTCGCTTCTGCGCGTTCGATGGCGTATCTCGAAGGCTTGGGATGCGAGCGTCTTTATCACGACTAAAAACCGAAGGATTTTCGACGTTTGGCTTACTTTCCAATTTCTCCACTGGTTGGCTCGCGGGAAGGGAATTGACCGCTGAGTCCGGTAAGGGAAGCGCGGCTAAATCTTCCTTAATTTGCGGTGACGAACGCAACATTTCATCCGCAATTGAGAGTTGTGGAGAAGACGTGGGCCGTTCAGGCTCGATCACCCTGATCTCCGACATCAATTCAAGCAACGCCGCCCTATGGTCAGCGCCTACTTCAATAACTGCTGCGTAATTGATAGCGAGGTTTATTTCTTCATCGAAACTCGACTCTTCGCCTGCGCTTTGTTGTCGCTCCATTTGTGCCTGCTCGCTCGCGCGTCTGACCGCTTCGATGTCTTCCTCACTGAAAGTCAGGCCGCGTTTTAGCAGCCTGTTCCATGTGTAGCCGTTCCCGATGACGGTACCGCTCATGGCGACGTCGCCAAGACCAAATGCGACACCCCTCGGCAGTCCTCCTGCGTCGAGTCGCGGGAATACTTTTACGCCGTGCTCTACGCGCAGAGCGTTGATAAATTGGGTGGTCGTCGGTTTGCTTTCGAGCACCTTCGTGATGCGCTGCTGCAACTGCATCTTCGCAGTTATCTCGCCTGCTTCGATGAACCGCTTACGCTCAATCCATGTCGGCGATCTATTAACGGAACCACGACTGCTCTTGACCGGCATCAAGCCATACTTCAATTCAACATCGCGCATTACCCCCTCAATCTTCTGGTAGCTCCGTGAATCGGAAACAACTTTGCCGTCAAGCCGGATAAGGGACGCCAGAATGTGTATGTGATCGTCTTTATCGCGGTGTTGGACAACCAGATATGGACAACCTTGAAAGCCGAGACCGTCAACGGTTTCTGCCGCAATGTCTCGCCATTGATCTGCCGTTACTTGATCGCCCGGCGCTTTGCGAATCGAGATACACAAAAGCGGATTCTTGATGTCGGGACGCAGTTTGCGAATTGCTGAAAACTCTTGATTGAGTTCTCCATCATTCTCGCCGCTCATGTTTCCACCGATAATACGATCCCGGTGACCCGCCTCCCAAGCCGGAGCTTCCTCTGTTACAGGTACTGCCGGAAACTTTACTTCTCGTTCTGCCTTCGTCAGATTGCAGTCTTCTGTCTTGAGATTAAGAACGTATTCTAGCGATTCATTGAAGCTCATTGAGCGTGCTGCCTCGCCGATCATTCTGCCGCTCCGATCAATTTGTTGCGTAGCTGTTTCATCTCTTCTTCGACACGTCCAAGCGCGGCGACAACTGCGCGCTCACCATCTGTTTCCAATTTCCATTTCAAACGCCGGAGAGAAATTAATTCATCCCCAAGTTGTAACCATGCTTCTTGGTTGAGCTGTGGAATAATGCGGCGCTTCGGCGGCGCGATATTCTGCGCCGCATAGCGCGCCCAGGTTGAAACAGGCAGTCCTGCCGCTTGTGCCTGCGCCTCGATTCTGATGCGCTCAACCTCGTTTACCTTAATCGGCGGAAGCGACAATGAACGCTTTGCATCAGCGTCAATTTTAGGGCGTCCAGGCGACTTTTTAATTTTAATGGTCATAAATGTTGATAATGAAAAGCAGGAGACAGGATGTGACTATTTTAAGCATCTCCCAAACATTGGTTCGTTTAAGTAGTCTTGAACAGTCACTGTAACGAGTACGGCAAACTGTTAAAATTAAGAATTATCATTGCTCAAAAAAACTTATTGATAATTCGCGCCAAACAATATATAACAGTACCAACAATGTTTTGCAAGCATTGAATAAGAAGGAGATTAAAAATGTCAGCAAAGAAAAACAACATGCCGAAATTTAGCTTTGGGCCGGACGACGAGTATGAAGAGCGCCTAATTAAATTAAGCAAAACCACATGGGCGATGCTCGATAAATATTGTGGGTTCGTTGAAAAGAAAACAGAGTATCGTCCATCGTACGAGAAAGTATTTGGAAAGCTGCTCGACGATCTTTTCGGCACCGATAAAGCTTTCCGACGAAATGAAGGATTGATGAGAACTAAAAAACCGTCTTCTAAACCAATTCAGGATGCACTCAATACTTCTCCAGCGGTAGTAACGGTAAAGCCACAGGAAGCAACCGCGAATACAGATAAGTCATTAGCTGCACCAAAGCTACCAGCCTCTTCAAACAATGCTGGTGCGGGAACAAGTTCAGCACATGTAGCGACGCCGGAACGCGCCAGTACACCATCACTGACAGCAACATCGTCAACAACGCCACTGCCCACGCCGCCATTAAACAGAACGGTTAGAACAGCATCGTCAATGCCGTCCAGTGTGCCGACTCAACCATACAATTCTCGCCCGGCGAACGTGCCGCAACCGCTTCTCGATTCAACTCAACGAACTAGGAATTCATAAGTCGATAGTCTAGGCGGAACTGTTACTCCGGTTAGCACCGAGCGTCTTCTGCTACCGAAAAATAGCGGAGAGCGTGAAGGAGCAGAACGATTCAAGACGGTACAGTTATGTAAAGGAGAATTATCCTTATCGACTCGCCAACTCACTTTTTCGCGATTTGATATTGACCATCCGAGTACATCGATGGTGCAGGTTTGCTCGAAGGCGATTCCATCATCGGTTTGTAGTCGTGGAAAATAAAAGCGCCGCCTATCCTCACCCCACGCGGCGCTTTCTTTCTTCATAACGCATGAAGCCGCTCTGCTTTTAGCAACGCGGCTTCGATACGTTTGATGCTCTGGGGAAGTTTACTTTCGCAGCAGTTTAGCGAATGCTTTTTCATCGGGATACCATTCGCCATAATAGTGACTCCACCGGCTTCTATTCCACACCCGGTTTTCTTTTGTCATATCCCATATCTCACTGACCTCGCGGATCAGCGGCATGATTAGTTCATCCCAATCCAGACATTCTCGAATCGCCGCTTTGGAGTGTAAACGAAGGCGGCTATGCGCTTGCCGCTGATCGAACTTTCCCGAAGCAAAGGTCTGGATCGGCGCACGCTTTCTTGAACGAGACATATTCTCACCTGAGGTTCCTTTCTTAATGGTTACCTAAGGCGGCATATCTCGTCTCCCTTCGTTATACATTTTATTCATTCCATTCATTCTATATCATTTCATTCAGCGTATTTATTCTACAACTGTCGCGATGTCGGCGCTGCTGTAAAGCGCATTCTGCGGTATTCCAAGCACGCGATACACCATGCCCCGCTTTTTGCGGTCACGGTTTCCCACATCATAGCCGACTCTTTCTATCCGATTTGCCGCAATCAGCCGGTCACCGCAAGCTTGTACCGTGCGCGGGCAGAGGTCGCATCTCTCGGCAATGGTATTTACTCCGATGGGCGGCGTGTAGTCTTTGCCGGTTGCGGCGCACAATCGAGTGAGAAGGTCGAGCACTACTTTGTCGCTCGGATAAAGTTTACCGCGACGTGGCCGTTTGCACGTCATCGTGGCTGTGTTCGGCACTGGTACGTGAGCGGAGTGGCAATTTGGCAGTTGCTGTTCGGGTGGTGGCTGCTGCTGAAGCTGGCGGCGCTGGTAGATGCCGCTGCGGTTGGTGATTTCCATAACGTTGCGGCGTTTGACCCACTTCAGTCGCTTATCCAAAGGATCAGGCTCAAAGGGCAGTCGCCCGCTTGCCATTAGCTTGGTCATCCGAGCGCGATTCAACCCGAACTCCACGCGCGCTTGGCTGCTCATCAAATAAGTGTCCAAATGCGCGTCCGTGCTCTCGTGCGCGCCATTCTCTTTATCTTTCATCATTGCTGATCGTCCTACCTCCTCTTTATTCTCCAGTAGTAATTTTGTTTGTTAAAGCGAAAGCGGTTGCTGCCTCTTATGGCTCGGCATTGAAGCTGTATTCCAGTTGGATGTGCATCGAGACTGCTTTACCGCTTTTCATCGCCGGTCGAGCGATGCGCCGTGCGTGGCGGAACTATGTTTGTCCTTAACCAACATCCATCCGGCGCCGATAATGGCGATAACCAGTAGCATCAGTGCCACAACGATGAGCTGATTGGTGCGGCGGGTGGCAGCGCGGCGTCGTTCCAGTGTTCCGTCGCCCGTCGCTTCTATTTCTCCCTCGGATGTCACACGCAGGCATACCATCTGGCCTCTCCGGTTGCGATTGGAGACTGAATAGATAATCGCGCCCGGCCAGAAGACGATCAGCAGGACAATGAACAGCGCGGTGCTGAAGGGCGGAGACGGGCGGAGAAGCGTCAGCGACGAATGCGTTTGCGAAACGATGCGATAGCCAGCGCGTAGGTACGGCTCTGCGCAGCGTTCTAAATCAAACAGTGGCGACAAAGATGGTGGTGATGATGATGACAGTGGTGAGGTGTCCATTTGATTCTTCGCCTCCGGTGCGCCTTTCTGATATGTTAAAGCGCGAGGTTGGTCTTCAATTCTTTGACAATCGGCAGCGGCAGCAAGTAACAGCAGCCAGCACATCGCAATGCGTGACGCGCGTAAACAGCACGGGTGATGCGAAAGTCGCCAGAGAAGTTCAGCAGAGAGCTTCGAGCGACAACAAAACCTAGTATCATATTAGGGACTAAATGTCCCTATGGCAAGTACAATTTAATGACCAGTGTTCTGTCAGGAGGAATATCCTGATGGGACGTGCTGCACGCGAGAAGCCCGCGCGGTTAGGCGATAAGTTAGTTCAAGTTCGCAGTATTCTTGAGTTGTCTCAAGACGGTATGATTCGGCGACTCGGTCTTGAGCATCGACTGACACGCGAAGACATCTCAAAATACGAGCGTGGTATACGAGAGCCTTCGCTGCCTACGTTATTGCGTTATGCATATGTCTTTGGCATTTCTACCGATGCGCTAATTGATGATGCACTTGATCTTCCAGCAAAGCTATCGAGCGCCACCAAGCTGGCTATCATCAATAGCCCAAGCGGTGTAGGGAAGGGAAAGCGAGCGTGACCTTTGCTTGATTTTCGGGAACTCAACACAGACGGGGCAGATGTGTTGTGTTTAGCGATATTTCAGCCGATAGCTGGCAGTGGGATGTGCAAAGTATCACTCTTCTCACGAATTCTAAGCCCCTGCCGTGACGCGCACCGACGCTGTCTGCGCGAGCATCGGACAGTAACAGGGAATCTGTCGCCGCGTCGTAGCGTTTAGCGACGATGCTAAGAATGTGGCAGAGAGCGAAGACACCGCACGTCCAGCGAGGGCGTGCGGTGTTTTCGTGTTTCGTGCGCTTCATGGGGATGGCTGGCGGCGGTGCGGCATGGAGTGATGACTTTGAATAATCAGAACGGTGGTTGAGAAGCTTGTTCGAGATCGGCACCTCATGCGTCGGCATCAGCACTTTTATTTTCTTGCCGCTGGCAAAGCTGAGGTTGAAGTCAAGAGTAGTGTCATTATGAAACGTAACGTCCTCTGTGTTTGGGAATGACCACCATTGAAAGTCTCTCCGCAGGGTAGATATAATGGCGCTTCTCACTCCGATTGGACATTACAGTGCAAAAGTCGAGTTGCTTCGGTGCCTAAAATCCTAGAAAACGCGACGTGCAGCTACACGGCTATTGGTCAAAATAGTCATTCTGTGTGTAGGGTCATTGTCGCTATGCGACAGCAATTCGCGGACTCTGAACCTGCAATCCAATGATTATTCCGACCGAAAAAGGGCGCTCACAGTGAGCGCCCTTTCTGCTATACTACCTGTGTCAATAAACTGTAGTTTTCTGACACACAGTTTCAAGCCTTAAAACCACCCGCAAACATTGAGGTTTTATCATTCATTTTTAGACAGGTTTTTTGACACCCTCCTTTTACCCACATGATGAAAGCCGGAATCTACGCCCGCGTCTCCACCCACGATCAGCAGACCTTACCCATGCAGCTCAAAGCCATGCGCCGTTATCTCAAGCAACGCGGATGGAAACTTCATCTACAAGTAGAGGAGGTCGGCTCCGGTGCAAAGCAGCGACCCAAACGTGAAGAGCTATTGAAGGCGGCTCGACGGCGCGAGGTGGATGCCATCGTAGTGTGGAAACTCGACCGCTGGGGACGCTCCATGGCTGACCTGATCGCCACGCTTGCGGAGTTGCGCGATCTTGGCATCGCATTCGTCTCACTGACTGAAGCCTTAGACTTCACCACGTCAGCGGGGCGTGCGATGATTGGACTGCTGTCGGTATTCGCGGAGTTCGAGCGAGACATGATCCGGGAGCGGGTCAAGGCTGGCATCGCTCAGGCACGTTCGGAAGGTAAACAGCACGGGAGGCCACAGACTGCGAGTAAGAAGGTGGCTGAGGTCAAACGGCTCTACAAGAAGGGATGGAATAAATCAGAGATCGCGCGGGAACTAAAGATCAGTCGTGGTTCAGTCATCAATATGCTCAAATAGTGGAGGGTCAGAGTCCGCGAATTACTGTCGCACTATGACAATGACCCTACACACTGATCTGCTATAATTAGTGAAAAGAATTATTTTCACCAATTATAACATAGTTCTTTGAAAAGAATGCTATCGCGGGTCGGCTGCGTAGTGGGTCAGTTTCAATCCTCGGTGTCAGCAAACATTGAGGCATATTTTCAAACTGACCCACTACCGTCGGCTGGAAGGACTTGTTGGGCGCGATCTTAAGAGATCGCATTACCGAGCAGACTAACTGCTGCTTTTGGCTCAGAAACTTCGATAATTAGCTTGGCGAAGTGCTCATGCTCCAGTTCAATAACAATGGTCTTCTCAGGATTGCGTACATCCCAAAAGACGAGATCGCCTTCTTGATAAAATGTCCCTGCTCTAAAGATGTGGGGAATACCGGTGCCAGCCAATTTAAAGCCATCAAACCAGCCCATCGCCGGTTTTGGATCGGCATGAACACCTTTAATATGTGCCATCGGAATTTCCAGACGGCTCCGCAAAGACCAGAGCTTGTCCCATCCTTCCACCTCGAACACGGCTTTATCTCCAACTACTTTTATTTCAACCATAAGAACTCCTTTCGTTTACGTTTGACGAGCGCCTAACGACCAAGCTCACCCGACCGCCTACAGCCTACGCTCGTTCCTCGCTTCGGCTTCCGGCGGTCGGGTGCAGCGCCTTGTTGTGCTGCTGTTGACACCTTACGAGGGTGTCTATGACTGTTACAGCGGCTGCGGTTTCGTGCTTAGGTGACGTTGCTCAGCCCTTTGTGGTATTACAAGCAGACAAGCGATCATCAGGATTGTTAGCACTGCGGTTGCGGTCAAATCGTTTATTCCAAGTCCCCCTTGTGCAGGGGACTTGTCGAGAGAGTTGGCAACGGTCGCTCCCAAAGGCCGCGTGAGAATAAACGCAGCCCAAAATAACGCGACACGAGAAACGTTGGTAAAAAAGTGAAGCAGGGTAAGGACGATAAGCATACCAGCGATCAAAAGCGCACTGCCGTTGTATCCCAATCCGCTACTGTCAGCCATCCAATCACCCAATGCTGTTCCCAATGTTTGCGAAAACATGATAGCAGTCCAATAGAACATCTCCGCTTTAGGCGTATAGACGGTTTTTATGTCTATAGAGCCGAGTGATTTCTTCCAAATGATCAACGTTGCTATAACTAGTGCAAAGAGCGAAAGAGAGCCGCCGGGATAACCAATCCCAAGTGAGCGGTCGAAGAAATCGGCTAATGTTGTACCAGCGAGCGTGGTTAAAGCAATCGTTCCCCAATATAAAAAACGGTTAAAGTTTTTGGCTCGAATTTGGGCTGCCACTGCAACGATAAGTGGAACGCCAAAAGCTATCGAACCCCAAAAGTAGCCCAGCTTCAAAGTCATGGATAGAGCGTTGCCCCCGACTTCTCCCAAGGTCGTTGCCACAATCTTGATGACCCAAAATCCAAGTGTGACTTCAGGAACTTTGCTCAAGTAATCGCGTGTCAACATTTCGTCTCCTTAATCATGTTTCGTTGAAAAATTTTTCGAGGTTGCAATTCATTATACGTTTCCACAACGTTCATATCCTGAGAAAAGCCTGTGGATCACATGAGCGTTTTCTTAAGAACAATAAACACCCTTACATGGGTCATTATAGGTTTGATCGTCGCCGCTGTCTTAGGTTGGAAGCTGATAAGATATTTTCGCGCAACTGAGACGATGAAAGTTGAACAAACCCGGACTCTCATTCGTCCTATTCTCTGATGTTACTATTTGATCGTTCAGGATAATCCGACTGCAAGGACACTCAAAACAAGTGCAACGGGCATAACCAGCATCCCTGTTTTGAAAAACTCCCACGCGCTAATTTGCATTCCTTCTCGCCGAAGCGCGATCAGCCAGAGAACAGTCGCAAGCGATTCGGTAACGGAAAGATTCGGCCCTAGATCAACGCCGATAAGCACTGCGTTGGCGATTGTCGCCGGAACGCCGTCATGTTGCAGTGCTGCGCCGCTCGCCAGCCCGACCGGAAGGTTATTCATCACATTAGAAATCAAGCCGACGCCGAACGCCGCTGTCAACCGTCCGAGCAACGGGGTCATGCGTGCTGTCGCCGCCAATGCTCTTTGAGAAGCCATTAGTGCCCCTGCTCGATTTAAGGCTTCGACGATGACGAAGAGACCGGCGACGAGCGGCAGCACACTCCATGACACGTTCCGCACGACCTGCCAAGGTGCTCGGCGGTCTTTCAGCGCGACGACCCCGACCGCAAGCAGGGCTGCAACACATGTGGGCAGTCCCAGATCAAGTCCCAAGGCGGAAGCGACGCTCAAGGTAGCGGCTGCAAACAGCAACCCGAAGGCAGCGAGACGCCCGGACGGTGAGAGTTTATTATTACCCGCCTGTCCCTTCAAACGTGCTGCAAGTGAAGCGCGCGACAGCCACCAAAGCACACCGAGCGTAGCAAGAATCGAGAGCACGGAGGGCAGCGAAAATATCCGCAACCACTCTGCAAGATGCGGCAGATGTTTGCCGAAAACCACGAGGTTGGCAGGGTTGGAGATCGGCAGCACGAAGCTCGCCGCGTTAGCGATGAACGCGCAGGCGAGCAGATACGGCAAAGGTTGTGCTTTAGCACGCTTGACGGCGGTAAACACTGCGGGAGTGAGCACGACGGCGGTCGCGTCATTCGAGAGGAACACTGTCACAATCGTGCCCACGCCGTAGATGAGTAAAAACAGGCGTGTCGAAGAACCTTTTGCGCCATGTGTTGCCAGATCGGCGAGCCAATCGAAGACACCTTCACGGCGGGCTAATTCTGCGAGCAACATCATGCCGGTGAGGAATAAGTAAACGTCTAATCCTTCATAGACGGCATGAGCCGCTGTCCCAAGAGTGACTAATCCGGTAAGTACGAGAAGCACCGCTCCTGCCGTAATCCAGTATGCTTCGGCAATCCCGCACGGTCTGAGTAGCATACATAGTATGCTCACAAGCGCGATTATCCAGATCAAGATTATTCCGGCATGAACTGAGGCAAAGAATGAAGCGACTACCATGTCAGTGGCGTAGTTCGCGTTTAAGGTTTGTACAGTCACTTCTCACATTTAACTTTCATCTGTATTGCCATAACTCCAACCTTCCTGTTGTCTGCCTCTTTCAGGCGCAACTGAAGCTATAAGATAAAATTACCCTTCGCTATCGCCCGCTTTCTTGCCGCCGGACTCTATAATCAATCGGGGACGCCAGCCTTCGACGCGCTCGCGTGCGCGTTGAGCAAGGTAAGTGTATGGAGCAAGCTCGACTGATTTACGGTACGCACGGCGAGATGCGCTTTCATCGTTCCGGCGGTGGTAAAGCTGGCCTAGATGAAAGTAGGCTGACTGGCTCTCGGGGTTGAGCGCCAGATTACGCCGGAGCGCTCGTTCTGCCTCATCGAGTTCGCCTTTTTCGAGTAACGCCACGCCGAGGTTAAGCCAGTATGATGGAACCCACGATGCGCGCCGTGTCGCCAGCCTGAATTGCTCGACGGCTAAATCAACTGCACCGCTCTGGAAAAAGGTGACGCCGAGTTGGTTGTGCTCAAAGGCGCGCGCTTTTATCCTTCGTGCCATCACTGACCTTTAGAAAATCTAAGATTGAGTTATTGGCGCAGCATGACTTAATGAAACTGCGAATAGCTCAAGAAGAAGAAGACCAGTCGGACGCTCTCAACTCACCTTGCGAACCTTTTAGCGTCGCCTGTCGTTGCGTGCTGGCGCGGCGCGGCGGGGCGACCATCGTAGTAAATACGCGGAAAAGAACCACCGTAGGCGCGCATCATCTTGAAGAAGACAGCCGTGTTGTCCTGCACGCCGATGAACTGCATTGCGCCTGTGCCGGTTGCGGTCAGCGGAATATCCGTCGCCGTATGTACGGCAGCGGTCATCGGCTCAATGTCTAGATCGCTGGCGATTGATGATGATTCTCCGTTCTCGACCTGCCCTGTGATATGCGTGCCTTTCCGCGATGCGGGATCGGCATCCTCCGGCCCGTCGCGGCGCGGGTTAGCGACGGCGCGTCCATCCTTCATAATCGTCGGTGGGAGCGGACGCGAATTACTATGCCAATCTTCGTAGCGATCAGTGCCTGAGCCGAAGCCGACGATTAGTTTGCCCGGCGGGTCTGCGTCGTCCGGGTAGCCGTCGCCGTCCGCGTCCTTGTAATCGGGGAAGCCGCGATAGGCGCGCGCCGCATCACGGCTGCCGCGTGGAATGCGCGGATCGGGATTGCGTGATCCGATGAGCGAGAAGCCTCCGGTTTCATGATCGGCGGTGACGATCACCAGCGTATCGTTGTTCGGATCATTATCAGAGTTAGTCGTCTCGGCAAAGCGTTTGGCAACACCGACGGCGTGGTCAAATTCAATTGTCTCCCAGATCGCGCGGTCGCCGTCTTCGGCATGGATTTGTTTGTCGATGGATGCGCCTTCGATCATCAGAAAGAAACCTTTGGGGCTAGACATCTCAAGTGAACTGATGGCGGCGCGTGCCATATCGTCAAGCATCGGGACATTCGTTATGCGCTCGGCTCCGCGCCCGAGTTTGTCGAAAGCCGCAGGCATCGTGCTCGGCGCAAAGAGTCCAAGCAAGCGAGACGGCTTTTGCGCGCTCACGATGCGTAGAGATTCGGTGGAGTCGGCGAACGTATAACCGGATTGACGAAAGCCGCCGACGAGGTCGCGCGCCGGATTGACGCGCGGGTTCGTCGGCGTGCTGCGACGCCCTTCACTCTTCTTGCTGCCTTCCTTCTTTGGCTCGAACCATTGCCGCCCGCCGCCCATTAAAACTGTGATTCCGGTTTCCTTGCGGCGGTCGAGATAGTCATCTGCGATGCGTGTTGAGGCATTGCGGTTTGAAGTATGAACTACAAAAGCGGCGGGCGTCGCATCCGTTATATCGGCGGTTGTGACCAGTCCAACATTGATGCCGCGCGTTCGGTGCAGATACTCACTGATGTTTTCGATGCGTGGATTGTCAAAGAATCTATCACTCTCCGGGTCGCTGCGTTTTAATGAGTCGTTATCTGTGTTATCAGGGAAAACGCCTTCTTCGTTATTAGCGCCCTTGCTGCCCGTCGCATAACAACTCGCACCCGGAGCCGAATCCGTGACCATCGCCGAGAGCGAAGATGTCGTGACCATGCCTGTCGCCGTCATCGCGTCCATTTCCAGCATCCCGTTGCGATAGCGTCCTTCTGTCAAGCCGCGCGAGACGATGCGCGCTGCCGTGCGTTGCGCCGCCCCCATGCCGTCGCCGATGAGCAGAATTACGTTACGCACGCCCGCGCCGTTACCGCGCCAATCAACGATCTCAAACGACGCTTCGCGCGGCATAGCATTGTCCGCCATCGCGCGCAAAGTATGACGACCAATGTTCGGGAAAGACCATTCGCGCGAAAGGAAAGCTGTGCCGCCATCGAGCGGTTGCGCCGGTGGATGATCCATCGCTTTGCCCGTCAGGTGGCTGCGGTTATTCCATTCGCTGATGTCGCGCCCGTCAAGCGCGATGCGAAGTGAATTGCCCGCGCCCGTCGGCGCTTCGACGCGAATATCAAATCGCTGGTCAACGAGAAAAGACGAAGCGTCCGGCGGCATGATACGAATGGAAGATCGCGCGGCGTCGCGTTGCGTTGTCGCCGTCTGCGCGCGTTGTCCCGGCGAGGCAGTGCCCCATGAATTGGCGAGCAGCGCCATCAGCGTGAGAGCGACGACGGAGGAACGCGCAGTTGACCTTTGGCGCATTGAACGGCTAATTCTTTTTGCAATCATTTTTAGAATTATCATTGGTGTTGTTACTACAAGTCCGGTTTAAGTCGAAGCTAAATTTCTAACGTGGTTAATCATCGCGCCGAACACAAAAAAACCTGCATGGCACACGAAAGTTCCAACGCAGGAGTTATCAGCCCGGTTATTGTTGGACGGTTATGGCGAACTCCGTCGCCTTTTTGAGAAATTATTGTCTCTCGTGCCAATGGTGTCAAGACAATAATTCAAGGCAGCTTCAATACCCTTGTTGCCTTTTAAGGAGAAGAGTGAAACCTCGCTAGGGATCACGCGCTTTCTGAAATACGACAAAAGGATTACCACGTTTCTCACGGGCGGTGTAGAATGGCCTGACAGTTTCAGGCGATGGAGTTCGCCATATAACCATCTTGCAATAAGACAAGATTGATGACTCCTTTTCACGCGCGTACTTTTGCCCGACGCATGGAAAGGAGTCTTTTCTCGTTTGGGAATAAATTTGTAGGGAGAAGGAAGTGGACACCTTAACAAGGTATCTGGCGGTGGCGGCGGGCGGCGCAATTGGCGCTTGCCTGCGTTTCTATTTGGGTAGCTCTGCGCTTGGACGCCTTGCCGCGCCGTTTCCGACAGCCACCTTCGTCATCAACATAACGGGGTCGTTTATCATTGGTTTCTTTCTCACGCTCGTGACGGAGCGTATCAGCATTAGCCCGCACCTGCGGCTCGCCGTTGCGGTCGGCTTCGTCGGGGCGTACACGACGTTCTCAACCTTCGAGTATGAAACCGCCAAGCTGGTTGAAGAAAAAGGCTATCTGCTAGCTTTTCTGAATATCGTCTTGAGCTTCATCATTGGCTTCGGCGCTGTCTGGCTTGGCATCATCGCGGCGCGCAAAGTGGAGGGCGTGCCGGTAACGAGCAGCGCAGCCTATACGCAATTCGAGAGGGGAGCGGATGAGAGCGATCCGGCGCAAAGAGAAGGTGCGGAGCGCGACATACGGGATGCGAGCATCAAAGCACCCGCAGATGTCAAAAAGGAAACAGACGAACCGTATCAAACGAAGAGGACGTAGTTCACAATGGCTCATGAATTACAATCAATGATGAAACTCACGATCTTCATCGGCAGCGATGAAAGGCACGCTCACCATTCGCTGTACAGTGAGGTGATGAACATAGCAGCCGAATGTGGCATTCTCGGAGCGACTGTGACGAAAGGCGTCATGAGCTACGGGCGTCGTCGTCGCATTCACTCGGATATGAATGAAGTCGTGATGGAAAATCTGCCGCTCATCATTGAAATTATTGACAACGATGAAAGTATTGAAGCGTTAGTGCCGCGCGTGGCGGAACTGCTCGGCGAGCGCGGACTGATCGAGTTACGCCCGACGAAGGCGATCAGACTCTCACCAGCCGAAGATGCACAGGAGGTGTGATGATGCTTGAGCGAGGCGCGGCCAAAAAGCTGGTTATCTACGTCAGCGAAAATGAGAAGTATCGCGGCGAGCCGGTCTTTGAAGCTGTCGTGCGATTTCTTCACAGCCACGGCTGCGCTGGAGCGACCGTGACGAAGGCCGTCGCCGGTTACGGTGCAAGCGGACAGATGCACAAGGCGCGGCTTTTCAGTCTCTCCGAAGATGTCTCAATGCGAATCGAAGTTATTGATTCAGAAAAGAAGATCGGCGCACTGCTTCCATGGCTTTACGATATGGTGAGCAAAGGAATGATAGAAGTGCAAGATACGGAAGTTATCAAACACAGCACACACGAGCCGGAAGAAAGAGAGGAACGTGCGATGGAACACGAAAAGCTGGAAGGCCACGCCAAGATGCTACGCATTCACGTCGGCGAATCTGATCGCTGGGAGGGCGAACCGTTGTACGAGGCGATTGTGAAGAAATTACGAATGCTGGACGTTGCGGGCGCAACCGTCTATCGAGGCGTGACGGGCTATGGCGCGCAGCAGCGTATGCGAAAGTCCGGCTGGCTCGGACTTTCAACCGACCTGCCGATCATGATTTCCATTATTGATACGGAAGAAAAGATCAAGCGTGTGCTGCCGGTGCTGGATGAAATGGTGGATGAAGGATTGATTGCGATTTCCGATGTAGAGATCATCAAGTACACACATTCGCGGACACAGCAGGAAGAGGAAAGGGCATAATTGCCGAACCATGAAGAGTGCTTTTACGTCCGAAGTCTCAAACAAATAGTGACATCTTCTACAGCATTCACACTCAAAGGCGTGCGCCAGATAAAAGAGGGAACCACAGTTCTCGATGGCATCGAACTGGATATTAGGGAGGGCGAGATTACTGCGCTGATCGGGCCTTCCGGGGCTGGTAAAACTTCTCTGCTACGGTTGTTGAACCGCCTCGATGATCCAAGCGCAGGAGAAGTTTTCTATCGCTCGCGCCCGGTCACTCAATACCCTGTGCGAGAACTGCGCCGACAAATCGGATTCGTTTTCCAGACGCCGGTGATGTTTCCCGGCACGGTGCGTAACAACCTGCTCGAAGCGGCGATTCTTTCCGGCGCGTCCGCAGTTGATCTAGACGCCAGAATTGAAGAAGCGCTGGCGCTCGCGGAAGTGGATTCTTCGCTGGCAGAGCGCGACGGAGAGCGTCTTTCCGTCGGTCAAAAGCAGCGTGTGAACATCGCCCGCGCGCTGATGACCGCACCCGAAGTTCTATTGATGGACGAACCCACTTCTGCGCTTGATCCGGAGACGGCTGACCGATTGATGGAGACTGTTCGCCGTTTGGGACATGAAAGGAATCTGACCGTGGTCATGATTACGCACCGCTTGTCCGAAGCGCGGCGCGCCAGCGATTCAGTGGCGCTGATGGAGCGTGGGCGCATTGTCGAGGTCGGCGCGACTGCTTGCATCTTCGAGAAGACGACAAATGCGCGACTCCGCTCTTTTCTCGATAGCGAAAGGTGAATCATGTTACTGCTTCTCCAAAGCACGGAGACCGCTTCCCGTTCGATCATTGATGTTTCATGGTTCGATCTCTCTTTATCGCTCGGTTTGATTCTGATTGCCATCGGTTTTTCTCGCGGGCAACGACTCGGGCTGGCGAAAGATTTCCTCATTGGAGCTGTTCGCACCGTCGTTCAACTTGTGCTGGTCGGTTATGTGCTCATCTATATCTTCGCCGTGGGGCGTTGGTACATCACGATAGCCGCCCTGATGTTGATGCTCATCGTGGCGACCGGTGCGGCGGTGAATCGCCAGAAGAAAGCGAGTCGTGAATTGCAGTGGATGACAGGCACGGCGATACTGAAACAATACAAGAAGAGATGATTCAAAAGACGAGAACTTCCAACGAGCAATGAAGAGGCGTGTCCGATAACTTCCATTATGTTTGGTTTGCTTAGTTGGAAGTGCTAACGATTGAATTGACGCGGGCGAAACTGCCACCACTCAACTCTGAGTTAAACGAGAAATGTTTTTAAGAGGCAATCTGTTTCGCCTCGCGTCCAAATGATTTGTTAGATGCGTTCTCAATCTTTAGCACTAGGACACATCACTCAATCTTTGGCGCAGTTTGCGTAAACAGTCCGGTGCGGAAACATTCAATCAAACACCGATAATTCCAAATGAATATTCCGGCAGCTAACCCAAGATAGAGCCAAGCCATATAAGTCAGTACTGTAATGGTGCGGCTTTCGTCGTTGTGAAAATAAAATGCCAAACCGAATTGCACTAAGAATAAACTGAGCAATGCAAAGGCACTTTTCAAACTAAGACGTAGGCAGAGGAGTAAGGCAAGACCAAACAACGACTGCGCCGCCGTTAGAAAGAATTCTTCGCGCTGGCGTAAATCGAGCGGCAGCGAACCGATTGTTCCCGCGCCCAGAGAATATGCCAACGGAATCATTCCGACGAGCAGCGTCCACTGATTTATTTTGTCGCTGATTAAAGCTCCGAGCGCGATGGTCGGGCGCAGGGCAAGCGTAAAAAGAATAGTGATGATAATTTCCGGTGATTCGCCCGCGAGCGGCGCGACCCATTGGATAACCAAAAACTCGTTGATGCCGATGACGCGGCTTCCGGCAATCAGCGATTCAGCGAAAGGTTCAGCCGTAACAATGATGACGAAAGCGGCAAAAACAGCAAGCGCGGTGATTGCCGCATACTGTTGTTTCTTCGGTAGTGTTTCCAAAACGGCAGCCGGTCCAACTTCAATTTCTTTTTCATCGTCGTCATCTTTTTCCATCCGACTGACGCGCCACAGATAAGCCGCGAAGATTGCGCCGAGAAAAAGCGTATCGAAAATGTCTATCCGGTCTTTGATAACAATGACAAAAGCGTAAATACTAGAGAGCGCGAGAAAGACAATTTCGGCACTGTTTTGCGGAAAAAGCTGAACGCCGCGCTTGCCGCTTCGCCACCAGAAGAGCAAAACGATAAGCGACCAACCCGTGCCGACGAGCAGACGGTTCGCGCCCGTCATATTCGCGGCGGCAAATCCGACATACGGCGAATCAGGATGCAAGCCTGCTTGATAGCTGAAGTAGATGTCGACAGCGAATTCCGGCAAAACCGTAATCAAAGCCAAAACCGCCACCGCCAGCCCGCGCGAAATGTGCTGTTCAGCCGCTTCCGCGCCCCACGAAAGCAAAAATCCCGCACCGAGAATAGCGGCAAAAAAGATAACCACAGTCGGCAGCGTCGCCAGATGTGTTCCGGTCAGTCGGATAACCAAACCAGGAAGCGTCGCCGCGACCGCCAGCGCAACATAAAAGATAAACTTTCTCATAAGCTTTCCGTCGCCTCATCGCTCAAATGATTGACAGCCTTTTCCTTCTCAAACCAACCGTAGAGAGTCGGCAGGATCAGTAACGTCAAAAGCGTTGACGTGATGAGTCCCCCGATCACCACCGTCGCCAACGGTCGTTGCACTTCCGCACCGGCAGACGTGGCCACGGCCATCGGGATAAAGCCGAGGCTCGCCACGAGCGCCGTCATCAACACTGGTCGCAGGCGCGTCTCCGCGCCTTCTTTCACGGCATCAGTAATCGAGCATCCCTCTTCACGCAGGCGGTTAATGTAGCTGACCATCACGACGCCATTGAGCACTGCGACGCCGAATAGCGCAATGAAGCCGACACCCGCCGAGATCGAGAACGGCATACCGCGTAGCGCAAGAGCAAAGATGCCGCCGACGACGGCAAACGGGATGCCTGTGTATATCAAGAGCGCCTGTTTAACCGAGCCGAAGGTGGTGAACAGCAAAATAAAGATCAGGAAAAGCGCGAGCGGCACGACGACCATTAGCCGCGCCGATGCGCGTTGTAGATTCTCGAACTGCCCGCCCCACTTCGTGTAGTACCCGGCAGGCAGTTGCACCTGTTTCTCGATTGCAGCTTGAGCATCTTTGACGAAGCTGCCGATGTCGCGCCCGCGCACGTTCATCTCCACCGCGATGCGGCGGCGCGTGTCGTCACGCGAGATTTGCGCCGGCCCCTCGGTGAGTTTTATGTCGGCGAGTTGTGAGAGCGGGATGCTTGCGCCACTTGGAGACGGAACGAGTAGATTCTTGATCGTCTCTATATCCCGCCCTGACTCTTCGTTCAAGCGCACGACGAGATCGAAACGTTTTTCCCCTTCATAGACCTGCCCGGCTTCCTTGCCTGCGACGATGGATTGAACGAGATTATTCACGTCCTCGACACCCAAGCCGTAGCGCGCAATCGCTGCCCGGTCAGTCTTGATTTGAAGCAGCGGCAAGCCAGAGACCTGCTCGACTTTGACATCCGCCGCGCCAGGCACGTGGGCTATGACTGTGGCAATCTGTTCGGCTTTCTCCTTGAGCGTGTCGAGGTCATCGCCGAATAGTTTGACGGCAACATCCGAACGAACGCCCGCGATCAACTCCGCGACGCGCATCTCAATTGGCTGCGAGAAGCCGAACGAGCCTTCCGGCACGCCCCGCTCCAACGCCTCCGACATCTGGCTGTACAGTTCCTCTCTGGTGTGCGCCGTCGTCCACTCGGCGGGCGGCTTCAGGTCAATAAAGATGTCTGCGGCGTCCACGCCCATCGGGTCGGTGGCGACTTCTGCACGTCCGATCTTCGTCACAACTCGCGTTACTTCGGGAAAGCGAAGGAGTACGCGCTCGGCGTTTGTGTAAGAGCGAATCGATTGCTCCAGCGACACGCTCGGCAAAAGGCGCGCTTCAATCGCAATCGAGCCTTCATCAAGGCGCGGGATGAATTCAGAGCCGAGATACGGAAAGATAATGCCGGAGATGACGACTAGCGCAGTCGCAACGGCGAGAGCTTGTGCGCGATAGCGCGTCATGAAAACAAGCGCGGGACGATAGCGCCTCTTGAAGAAGCGGATGATGAAACTTTCTTTTTCGGAGACTTCGCCGCGCAGCAGAAACGTCATCGCCGCCGGAACATAAGTGAGGGAAAGAATGAGCGAACCCAGGAGCGCGAAAACCACCGTCAGCGCCATCGGCTTGAACATCTTGCCCTCGATGCCTGTGAGACTGAGAATTGGCAGATAGACGATCATGATAATCGCGACGGCGAAGACGACGGGACGCCCGACTTCGGTGCAGGCATCGAGGATTGTGCGTTCAGGCGGCTCGTGTGAATTTGCATGTTGCGCTTCGGCTCTCCGGCGAACGGCGTTTTCCACCATCACCACTGCGCCGTCAACGATTAATCCAAAATCGAGCGCGCCCAAGCTCATCAAGTTTCCCGACACACCAAAGACGCGCATCAGGATAGCGGCGAAGAGCATTGAAAGCGGGATGATCGTGGCGACAAGCAACGCGCCGCGCCAATTGCCGAGCAGGATAATCAGGACGATGATGACAAGCGCTGCGCCCTCGATGAGATTCTTTTCGACCGTGTGAATCGTGCGGTCAATCAAATCCGTCCGGTCATAGAAAGGAATGAGTTCGACGCCTTTCGGTAAGGTCTTTTTAATCTCCGCGACGCGCTCTTTAACACGCCCGATGACGGTCCGAGTATTTTCGTCTTTAAGGAGCATGGCGATGCCTGCGACAATCTCGCCTTTGCCGTCGGCAGTCGTTGCGCCCTGCCGGACGGCTGCTCCCGTGACGACCTCGCCCACATCACGCACGTAAACAGGAACGCCCGCTTTGCCCGTCTTGACGACGATGTTACTGATGTCTGAGGCTGATTCAGCGAGACCAATGCCGCGCAATAGATACTGCTCGCCGCCGTGCGCGATATACGCGCCGCCGACGTTCGCGTTGTTGCGCGTTACGGCTTCGAGCACATCGCGGATCGTCAGTCCGTAGGATTGCAATTTTGCTGGGTCGAGGCGCACCTGATACTGCTTCTCGGAGCCGCCGAAGTTGTTCACTTCAGCAACGCCGGGCACGCCCAGGAGTTGCCGCCGCACGTCCCAGTTCTGGATGGTGCGGAGTGCCATCGGGTCATAGCCGCTGCCCGGCTCGCTTTTAAGTTCGTACTGGTAAATCTCGCCTAAGCCCGTTGAGATAGGTCCCATCTCCGGCGCGCCGATGCCTGCGGGTATCTGGTCGCGCGCTTGACTGAGTCGTTCGAGCACGAGTTGGCGCGCGAAATATGTGTCGGTTGATTCCGTGAAGACGACGGTGACGGCGGAGATGCCGGGTTTCGAGAGCGAGCGCAACTCTTCGACGCCGGGCAAGCCCGACAGCGCCGTCTCGACGGGGAACGTCACCTGCCGTTCGATCTCAAGGGGAGAAAGCGCGGGCGCGGCGGTGAGGATTTGCACCTGCACGTTGGTCACGTCAGGCACGGCATCAATCGGCAACTGCTGAAGGCTGTATAGTCCCGCGCCGATCATGATGGCGACCATCAACAGGACGAGCAGGCGTTGCGTGACGGCGAAGCGAATGAGCGCGTCAATCATTTGTCGTCATCCCCGAATGAGCCTTTCATCATCTGCGACTTGAGCGTGAAGCTGCCTTTCGTCACCACGCGGTCGCCTAAGCTGAGTCCGCTCGTGACGCGGCTGTAGCCCGCGACTTCACCGCCGATCTGCACATCATGTACTTCGTAATGCCCGGCTTCCGCTTTCGGGATGAAGACCACGCTTCTGTCGCCGACGCGCTGCACGGCTTCGGATGGAATGACGAGTTCATTACCCGCCGCGCCCGCTCCGACTGTCGCGGTTTGGAAACTCATTTCGACGAACATTCCGACCTTGAGCCGCTCGCCCGGATTAGCGACCTCGACTCTCACGCGCGCCGTCCGCGTTTCCGCATTCAGCACGGGGTCAATGTACGAGACGCGTCCGACAATCGCGCGTTCACCAATTGTGGCGGAGCGTATTTCAGCGGGCGCTCCCGTTCGCACACTGCCTATTTGTGCTTCAGGCACGTTGGCAATCACCCACACGGTTGAGATATTGGCGATGGTAAAGATTGGTTTTCCTACTTCGACGCCTGCACCGGCATTGACGAGTCGTTCGGTGATAGTGCCGCTGGCGGGGGCGCGCACCGCGATTAGTGCCGTGCTGCCTTGCCCGCTCTCGACTGCTGAAGCGCCGAGCGCAGAAAGTCCGCTGCGAATCTGTGCGACTTCCGTGCGCGCCGTCTCCACCGCCGCTTGCGCCTCCTGCACTTCGCGGTTGAGGGCGATGTTGCTCTGAAAGTCGTACTCGGCTTTCGCCGTTTTGTAGGCAGCTTCGG
>JAABUK010002519.1_pt1 | contig 32735 bp, 27 predicted proteins | sample 5559141 | NCBI WGS metagenome assembly JAABUK01 (sample SAMN10711869, study PRJNA513367) | rock metagenome | isolation source: Antarctica rocks | place: Antarctica: Victoria Land, Pudding Butte nord | collected 2016-01-03 | reverse complement strand
TATATATTAAATTGTAATATTTTTATTAAGTAATAAACTTCTTACTATTATTTCTAAGGGACTTATTATAATCATAAATAATAGTATATAATTATTTTAAAATATTAATATTAATCTTAATATAATAATAAGATATCAATTAAGTAGGCTTATTAACCTCCTAAATACTCCTTATTAACCTAACTTAATTAATAAGTATAAGAGATATATTTAAAATATAATTATAATCTTAATATATAATTCTTATTTATTAATACTTAAGTCTTTTAAGTTAAAATATTAATAAGTTATTTTATAATATATTAATTTAATCTAGCTTAAAATATTAATTATTTTAGATATACCTTTATTAGCTATTACCTTATTAATCTCAATTTTTAAAAGATAGCTATTAAAGCTTCCTTTTATAAATAACCTATTAATCTTATTAATTTATATATATTAAATATATAATTTAATCTTTACCTTTAAATAAGTATTAATTAAGTAGTTGGAAGGCTTATTCTTTTACTCTTTATTCCTCTTTATCTACTTAAGGGTTTTAAGTAAGTATAACTTATAAATAAAATTAATTTTATTAAAGAGCTCTATTATTATTTTCTTTACTTATTACTCTTTATTTTACTCCTCCTTAACTTAATAATATTATATCTCCTTTTTAAGCTTAATAATATACTTTTTTATAATATAATTAAGCTAATTTAGCCTTTATTTTAATAATATATTACTCCTCCTCTTTATAATAATAAGCCTCCTCTTTTTATACTTATTTTATAACTATTTACTCCTCTTACTTTATCTTCTTTTAAGCTTAAATATAAGCTTACTCTTTAACCTTCTTTTACTTCTTAATTTCCTTCTTACTTATAATAGTAGTAGTAATAGTATTACCTTATTTATTAATAAAAGTAATATAATAAGAGGGATTAGTAGTAAGAGCTACTTAATAAGTACCTTAAGGTATTAAAAATATTAATAATTAAGTATATAAGTTATATAAAAGCCTTAAATAATAGCGAGGTTTAAAGTAATATTATAATTAAAATATAATACTAATATAAGAGTTACTTAGATTTAGTAGGTATTTACTAATAGATTTAAGTAGGTTCCGCGTAGGGTTAGGGTTAGGGTCTTATAGTACGTCTAATCGCATTAGAACTACACACGCTAAATAGATTAAAATATAGGACTATAATCCAGCCATGCCCGTTGCCAATCTCGCTAGATCTATCAGCTCATTATATAACAATATTCCATGTCGAAATCTACAGTTCTCTTCCATGCAGTATATATCTTTGAACAAGCAAAGACGAGTTCAATTGGAAAGACTACCATCAGATAGCTCATTATTGCCCATTCATGCTATATTGGAGCTGAGAACCCTTGAAAGATAATATCATTCCTCGAATAGAATTATACTTATTGAAAGAATTTCAAACAACGAAACGCGAAAGCACAAGCACAAGCACAAGCATCCCAATGAGATGCCACACAAGGTCCCGTCCTCACCAACTCACCAACTCAACCCATCAAACTGACTCGATTCCTGCAAACTCCCCGATTGACCTTCCACATTCCCACTCGCAGCCAAACGAATCCTCATTCCCATCTCATTTCCAATTAAAACCATTTCCAACAACCTCAACTACTCTCTTTCTCGCAGCTCCCGCACGAACAACAGAATCATATCTCCACCATGTCTGTCGTCGCATTGTACCCAATACGACTAGATATCTCTCATCTCGATCCTATACTCCACGCACCAATAAATAACCAAAAGCAACTCTCAAACCCGCATCCCCTCACGCCAGCAACCCTACTTCCAAACCTTAAACCTACCAGTAAGCATCCCCTTCTTTACTCCAATTACGCTACAGTATCCCCCAAAACGCCCTCTACCTATAATGGATGAAAGGCTACGTAACCGGTGCAGCCTTCCCTCACGCGATACACTTGACGCGTTTATGGTAGACATAATTCGAGAGCGGGATTTAAATTTATCAGTGTATACATCTTTGAGGCTTCGTATGGTCAAGGGGAGGGTAGAGTGGATAGCTACTTTTAGGTGAATGATTGGGCATGAGGCGGGTTTGATGTTGATTGAGATATGCAATCTGCCAAGGGGTCCAGGCGCTAAGACGAATGAATACATTATTGTAGATTGGTAGAGAGAGGTTGGTTAATGTGTAGGGCTCTTCTTGATGGGAGGATGGATGAAAGAGAGGTGGGAAATGGTGTGAACAAAGGGCTTGTCAGACGATCAGACCAACGGCGAGAACAATGTAGTATGAACAACAGCGTTAAGCTTCCAGTGTGCTGACTGTGAAGGCATCAACCTTCTCTTATGATATATACTATTAGTATTAGAGGCGACTGGCTCGTCTAATCTACACAACACTCAGTCCAGACTCGCGGTCTCCGCTCTATCGATCTGCGGTCTCTTACTCTCCGCATTTCTAGCCTCCTTCGGCCCGTGATGAAGGACACCTTGAGCATCCTCCAGTGTCCCTCTTCGCTGCATACCAGGGTATTCTTGGTCATCGCCCCCATTGATCAGCCTTATCTTCTTGTCTTGGGCTGCCTGTTTCCATCCTTCGTCGTCGCTCTCTGCTGGCTCTGCTGCAGGAGCCTTCGCTTCTTTTGTGGAAGTAGGTGGTTCCGCCTTCTCAGATCCACGGAGTTTGCTTTCGTCCTCCGTCCTGTGGTCAACACTTGCGCCGAGCTGTCGGCATTCTTCGTCGTCTGGAGGGGTCACGACGCCCGCCTGGCTTTGTAACGTAACAGTACTCGCATTGCGTCCGTCGTCGACGAGATGCGTACTCAATTTGAACGGGAAGGCAATGCCGTCTGATTTGGGACGGTTTGCGTTTGGACTTAGATACTGAGACCCCGCTTGGCCTTTTGGCTCCGTAGTCGAGTGGTCGGAAACGACTACTGATGGAGCGAGGTGATTGGGATCCGAAGCCATACCGTTAGTCGGCGACTTCTCCTCCTGTCTCCTGTCAAGCTCTGCCGCCGTCGTATTCTCGTCGACATAATTGTTAGCTTGGCCTATATCTGCGACGTCTCGCCGTCGAGATCTAGATCGTGACAAGGCATGCGCTAGCGTGGCATCGGCAGGCCTGGCATTTTCGCCGTTTGTCTTGGTGGCAGTAGATGTGCCGACCGCCTTGTCTGCCTTTTCTTCACGATTCATCGTGTGCTCATCGTGCGTGCTGCCCCACGAGGCCCATAGACTCATACCCCAGCTTCGTTTTCTCTTCTCCCCTTTCGGCATACGGAGACCCCTCCGGCCCGCCAAAGCAGATGGTGGAGGTACTTCGTCGTCGCCAAAGCCTTGGTATCCTTCGGCCATCTCCTTTATCCGTTGCCTCTGTACTTTTCGCTTCTCTCGGGCGTATTTAGTGTCCCAGTCCCTTTTGGCGTTCAACCACTTCTGAACGGGTCCAGGCTTTATGACGCCAATTTCGTTTGGAGAAATTTGCAGTGCTGGGATTGATGACGGCGGATCTAAGGGGAAGATGTTACCATGCCTGTCAACCCTTTGCCGAATCATATGGTTTTTGAACAACGGTAATGGCTGACCAGCCCTACCAACTTCGTCGATATTAGCAGTGCCACCATGAGCCACATCGTCCCCCATCGTAGTCTTGATTTTTGGTTTCTTAAGATCATCATCGCTTTCAGTAGCCGATTCGGAGATGATGGACACCTCATCATCATCCATGATCTGAATTTCGGTCTTTTGGGCTCGAGCAAGGGCCCACGCGCCAAATTGAGCAATTGATCTATACATGTATTTGGCTGGTCTGGTGAAGCTGAGTGTAGGCGCGACGTGGCATAAGTCATCCCAGACTTGCAGCTGGACATCGGTAGGCTTCCACTTGGCTATCAAATCCCTTGCTTCGGGATACTCATCAAGGTAAGCTTCTCCGGGAGGGTACGTTGCCGGGTTCGCGGCTTTGTGAGCCAGGTAAATCTGTTCGTCCCTAAGGACCTCACCCCCACCCGTCAGAATCAGCAAAGGCGGCAACCCTCCAAGAGACGGCTGCAGAACGGGAGACACCAGCGGATGTGATATTAATTGATTGGTAGTATACAATTGTATTTGGTCCTTGATCATGACCAGATTGCCATCGAGCATGATGGAGAGATCATGGCCGGTACCAGGAATGGTATTGCCAGCGCGCTTGCCCGCATCGTTAGTGCCATAGTGGTTATCTGCATGTTCTCGAGTGTTGTGAGGACCCGCATTGTGGTCCGCGGAGAAGCCTTGAATAGCTTCTTCCTGGAATTTGTGTCTTGCGGCTTGGGTAGACTTCCTTGGCAAAGCTTCGCCGGCCACCTGCTCAACGGCATGTATGGCTATTTCTTCCATGTCATTACTATTAGGAGGCGGCCAAGACGCTGATGGGCGTTGAAGAAAGCCGTGTGCGGGAATGTAGTCGGACGAGCCATCGCCAGCGACGCTCGGGAAAGAATGAGTGAGATCGACCCATGGTGATATCAGTATGGCTCCAGCGGGAAGTGGAAGCCCTCTATCACGTAATATTACAAGTATGCTAGGTCTGTCAGCAAGTATGAGGATAGATCATACTATCACAAACCTGACGATCATGCCGCCTCCTGCTGAATCTCCCGCAAGAACAATCTCTGAGGCGTCTTGTACAGTCAGGAGGTAGAGATACGCGGCCAAGCAATCGAGCAATCCGCAAGGGAAAGGAAACTGAGGGGCTAGCCGATACCGGGCTGTTGCGCATTAGTATTGGCTTGAATGGGCGTCCGTGTAATACTTACTGTAGAGAGTCAGCAAGTGCATTCCTTCACCAAAACCTACCTGGCACTCACCGCGCAAGGACTCTAGCCTCCAATTTACGAGCATGTCTCTGCAATTGGTATCGATGCTCATCTACGCTCCCAAAGAAGTAGGCTCCACCATGCACATACAGCATAACTCTTTTCCCCTTCTCCCCAGTCGCCTTTCTTTTCGTATGATCCCTCCTCATCTCAATCCATTCAGCTTGCAGTGTGCTGCCTTCCCTCCTCCATTGCCACCAATCCTGCCCTCCCACTTTGTCGACGCCATGGTGGCCCAGCTGGGCGACGAGCGCATCCGCAGCCTCTGATATGATCTTTTGGGTAATGGTGACCTCGTCGACTTTGACCCAGCGCGGACAAGGTACCCATTGAGAGGTGAAGCCTTGTATATCCTCGACAGTATGGTGGGAAGCGTAGGCGAGGAATTGACGGATGATATTGACCCCTTCATGATACGAGATGTGTGCAGTAGGTTTTTGGCCGAGTGGCTTGCGATTGAGGTACTGTAAGCGGTTTAGTATGGAGTCTGCGCCTTTCAGATATTGCCTTTATGCCTACGTGTGAGAAGTAGGTCTCGATCACTGTCGGCGTGACAGCTGTGCCCACGGAGATGGTGTTGAATACCATGATGGCCGTGTCTCGGGATGCGGCTATACAGCGGCATAGGTGGCACAGCTTGTAATTAAAGCAATCGCGCTGCAAGGGCACCGACGAGGGAGGAGACTATGGGACCCATTGTCATTCAATGAATGTGTGAATAGTGCTGCAAGCCACGGCAACAAACGCTACGGATTGCCAGACTGTCTGCAGTGATATATCATTCATTGGTATTGCCAAATGCTATGTGTGCAGCAGAAGCGTTTATCAATAGAACAAAATACTGCCGGAGTTCACCCGAGCGATCGAAGATGACTCAGCAAGCCGTGCCAAAAGTTCTCGATATGCCCGACGCAAGCTCGCTTGTAGGGCTGTCTGCAGATTTGTCAAGAGTTTGACAGGTACCAACGATCACCATGTCTGGTGTCGGGCCTTCTGAGGCGTCAGCTCAAGGGGGTGTTACTCTTCCGCCAACGCCAGGTAACATCGAGCGCCTTACCCACTGAAGCTGCACCGCTGAAATTTCGATAGAGAAGATCGAAAGAAAATTTGACCTCGCCATTGCGCTGGCGCTCTCCGCCTGGCCTGCTCTCACCTATGCCGTCCAAAACTCATGGGGAGGTCCTGACTCCTCCGAAAAGCGCGATTGGTTTGCTGGTGCTGTGTCCGATCTGATAGCGGCAGCGCCGGACGCAGATGTGGAATATGTTGAGGAATTTCTGCTCCAGGTTATGAACGATGAGTTTGATGTCAACGTGGAAGACGGATCTGGCGAGGAGGTCGCAGCTAAGATCGTTGGGCTACGGAAGTTGACGCTACAGGGGAATTTTGCAATGGTAGACGAGATGCATCGACAATGGCAGGAGAGGCAGATGAAGGGTGGTAGCACCAGGATGAACTTCCAGGTCGTGGAAAGAGACGGGGATGAAGATGATACCGACTGGGACAGTGACGACATGGATGACGACGATGATGAAGTCGAGATGGACGAAGCACCAGCACTGGTGAGGGCTCCGAAGGAAAAGGTCCAGCCCAAGGTTGACGACGATGGTTTTACGGAGGTGGTTGGTAAGAAGAGACGAGGTTGAAGGTGCTGGAAGTTGAACAGACACGGTGACTCCTCAAACTAACTCCATTACGGGAGCTTTGGGAGAGTGGCTGCGACGATTTATGGTGCTGAATTTATCCCCATATTCGTCCGCTTCTCCAGCTTGGCAGACCACACCTTGGAGGTGAATCTACGACCGTCTACGGTGTGGCTGCTCCGTCCATGGGAAAGTATCATGAACGAGCCTTGATGAGCCGAAATTCTTACTTGGGATATTACGGGATTGCAGCCTCGACGGCCCTGTTCCGCTGCCAACAAGAGGAAAGGACTGCAGATGGGAGCAGCCTTACTTGCGGTTCTAAGCGATCTATCGGCTGAGATCCATACACGCTGAGGATGTATAGGAGGAGAGTACTACAGTCACATCTTCGCTTCGACTGGTATCTACCATCCCACCGTGAAGTAAACAATGGGGGAACGTCTATTTGAACGTCAGGCTAGCTATCAGAGGTTGTGGTAATTAGAGTGGTACGATATCCACTTTAACGTTCATCACACGCGTTCATAAGCGCAATCCTAGTACATCACAACCTCTGTTAGACTCTTCTAGACACAGTTCTTGTTGTGTCAAAGGATGCCATATCAAGCGCCAACATTGTCTGGAGTTCGTATGCCTCACTTTTCCCAGTAGCAAGCCTGAGGGGTCGTAGGACTTAGGCTTTCGCAATCTCTTTACTCCGAAGCCGTCACTAGGAACAACATGCCTCCATCTCCGTATAACGACCATGTAAACAGTAGAGCTCCCTGTATAATCAATCAAGCTTCCCCATTCATCAATTCTGCGAATTGAGGGCCCCATCATCTTGTGTAACACTGCAACATGACGTCCGAGAACAGCAAGAGGTCTAGCCTGCTTGCAATGGCGCTAGTCCAAAACCTTCTTCCATCGGCCTCCCCTCCTTATCGTCGATGCCTTTGCGACAGACGCATCTCCTTACACCACCCAGCGCATAGCACTGATAGACGCCCAAAACTCACCGAGAGACCAAGGACGCACGCAGCATTCTCGATACAGTAAAGGGTTCTGGCCGTTGAGACAAGCGGTCCTCAGCAGATCAAGCAGACAATTGCACCCTTTCTCCAACGCGACCAGAATGGCGCAGAACACATCGTACCCGGAGCCTGGTCAGTATTATTTTTGCTCAATTAGTTGGAGATCATGCTGGGCCTTGAGCCATGTATTGGGAGCTTCCCGGACATACCTCGGAGCATTACGTTCGGTCCAAAAGAGGAATCCTAATCCCGGAAATCATTGCAGATACGGCTCCCGACCCAATGCACCCATATCAATACCCTATGCCACCAAGCGGACACTCACATATTCCACATGAAGCGTCAATGCGAAGAGACAGTAATGGCTCCGGCAACTTCCTGCACGCGAATGGACCAATTGGGGGAGGACAAGGGCAACCTTCGACACCACAGCAGCTTGCGCAGCGTTCATTGGATGCGGGTCATGGCACCGATCAGAATGACGCAGACTCATCTTTGAGGAAAAGGTCGAAGGTATCAAGAGCATGCGATGAATGTAGGAGAAAGAAGGTATACCATCCCGCTAAGGATCTATGGTGGTTATCTATACGATGATGCACGGCTGACCTCTTAAAGATCCGATGCGATGCGGAGTCGGAGACGAGTGGTACAATTTGCTCTGCCTGCCGGCGTGCTGGCCTGACATGTGACTTCAGTCGAGCACCACAGAAGCGAGGACCCAGCAAAGGGTAATTGAGCCATGAAGAGGACACTGAACTATTACTGTTTAATTGACCCATACGATAGGTATATCAAAGAACTGGCGGAGCGTGTCAATTTCCTAGAGTACAAGACCGGTGCGGCACCTCCGGAAATTCAGTACCAGCCTATGGTTCATGAGCAACCCAGGGGCTACACCCCTCCGAGTGATTACGGCAATAGAAAGAGAGCCTACGGCTCTTTTGACGGGCCGGCACCTTATGACAACACCTTCAACTCCTTACAACCAGCCGCAATCGAATTCAACCCAAGGCACCAGAGCACTCTCCCAGAAACTCCGGCAATCACTGAACATATTATCGGAGGTCTTTCTTCGAGTTCGCAATCACAGCAGCGCAATATGAATGCAACGGTAGTTAACGAGAAATGGGTCAAGGCGTAAGCGCACATTCATAATCTATAAATGAAAAGTTCTAAATGTCATATAGGTACTACGAGCTGATCCACCCCTTATTCCCATTGCTACCCCGTCAAATTGCAGGCATTCAACACAATGTTGAAAATGTGCCCGCAGGCCTATGTGAGGCCTTCTTTGCCGCACTCGAAGCTGCCATCACCGTGTCTACTTCTGGACAAATCGAGCCCGCGCTGACCGCGGCTGCCAAGCAACTGACAATCATACCAGTAGATCGCCAACTTACTGCTACATTACAAAGCAAACTCGTCTATCTTCAAGCATTGATCCTCATGATCATTGCTACAGATAATAGTGGTCCTTCCCATGTGCAGGATAATCGTTGGTTTGGTCTCGCGATTGATGTTGCTACTATCATGAGATTACATCTACCGCCACCTCACGATAGTAGGGAGTTCGAGCCTTACACGCGGGATCTTGGACGACGCTGCTGGTTGACTCTGTTCATACTCGATCGCTGGAATGCTGCCGGCACATGTGGTCAGCTGCGTATTCAAGAAAACAATGCCAAGCTGGTCGATTCCGATTATGAATTGCTAGGTGATGCTACCTACAACATGTTTCGTAAGAGATTCACATTCTATCGACTATCCCAATGTACGACTAACAGGACCTTCTAGGCCTTTCGCGCATCCTCGGCCATTTGTTTGACGGCGCCATCCACCATCTTGATGAATTGTCCATTGCACCATCAAAAGGTGGCCTCCTCAACATGGCCATATCAGGAGAAATCGAGACCTTCCGCGAGAGCGTGTATCAGCAGTATGCCAAAATGCCCGAAATCCATCTGGCCTATCTGTACCTCCAGCTTCTCGCCGATAGGCACATGGAGGGCCAGACTTCGAATGGGAATTCGATCATGAGCGGGGTATTCCACATCGTCACACTTCTGAAGCAGAAGAAGGGCATCTACAACTCTATTCTGATTCACCACATCTCTGCACTTGCCGCCATCACTCTTGGGGAAGCTGCAGATCGCCAGACAAATGCGAGTGCAAATGCGGCGTTGCAGGACCTCCGTGCTGGGCTTGATACTGCGCTCTTCCGTCAAGGCAAAGGAAAGACGAGCTGGGATGCAGCAATCAGCGCATTCATCTCGAAGAAGCTGAATGATGATCAAGGGGGTTTGGAACAGCTTGCTGACGCAGCTGTGGGCAAAGCCAAGGGTAACGGTCCAGGCGATGGATCTACGAATGGGGGCCCTGCGGAGTGGAGCGTGGCGTCTTCGAAGGGGTATCTTAATATTTTTGAGTAGTGATCTGCAGCTCAGTTATGCCTGACGTGGTAATCATGATAGAACCATTTCCGAAATCTATGACTATCCCATATAAATTTCCCGTCCATCGGACACTCCTCGCATTAATCTTACGATTCAGCAAGGTAGCATCCAATCTTTCCATATCCACTGCCCTCCACTACTTCCAAAGACTTTAAAGTATCCCACATCAAGGTAAAATCAGCACTCACGATCGTATAGCACAACCCTTTGAATTGTAATCTTCTCATTACGCTACATCTGATACCGCTTTCCAGTTAAAGGTAAGTCTGTCTTTTGGTAATAGGATCTTAAAATGGACATTTTTTTATCATCTGTTCTTTAATTGGTAGGCATGGTGTTGTATGTCGGGGTAGCTATTCTATAGCAGTCGTTCTTGCGGGATAACGCTATGCCTTGCTTCATGTGTATGTATATAGTATCTTTTACATATAAGATAGGATGGGTTAGGTAAGGTATGCTATACAGCGGTTTCAATCTCCTTATTTTTTAATCATCTGTCTTGTCCATTTCTCGTCAAGATATTTATTTCTCGTCTAGGTATTCATCTTCGAGTACCTTACTTCAATCTGAATAGGACGTCTTGGAGTGTATGATTGTGGACGATGGGCGGAAGGGGGTGGGTTTGTTGCTGCTATGGAGAATGATAGATCTGCTTTTGGGTGTATGAGATAGGGAAGAGGAGAGGGAGGGCAGGGGAGGGTAGAGTAGTAGGTTAGGTTCACCAGATTTGGGAAGGTGGTGAGGGGATGGATGGCTGGTTTTGTGGGGTACGGCTCAGGAGAGACCCCGCGTGGCTAACGAGAGACCCCTTCGCATATCCTTGAATAACCTCGTTAAAGTCGAGTCCATGGACTAATGATCTATACTAAAGATAAAGGGGTAGTATTCCCCTATAACTTCTTCCATATAAGCTCCCTGTCATATCTCGTCGTTGTCGAGTTATATATATCGCAATTACTACTACAAATGCGAAGTCTTAGCATAGCGCGCCTTCCACCTACTCCTTTATAACGTAATAACTCAGCAATGACGAGGTTTCAGGAGTTACTTTCGCGAAGTAAATCACTTTTTAGAATAATATCTATAACTTTTATACTGAAGACTTATTTGTTAGAGCCTTCATTAGGTGTACTTCGCAAAGGGTCTCTCGTTGGGGGTCTCTTGTTAGCCACGCGGGGTCTCTCCTGAGCCGTACCCGTTTTGTGGGGGGGTGTGAGGGGAAGGTGGGTTGCGGGGGGCCGTGGGTGGAGTGGATGGTGGGAGTTTGGCGGTTTAGCATGGGTGGTTTGCTGGTTTTGGGGATACTATGCTGGAGTATGTGTACATAGGGTGTGTGCATTGTGGGTATCATTCGCAAAATACCCTTTTATCCCATGGATGGAAGGAAGAAATGCGTCTTTGTCGAATTGGGTGGTTTAGGGTGTTTAGACGGGATGATCGATATATTTTGGATTGACTATCACGAAAGGGTGTAATGGGTTGCATGTGATGGTGTTTGAGGTTGATCTATACTTGAGAGTCGTGCTGTTGATTTGGGGGATTGGGTGGATGGGTAGAACATGATAGATATCAGAAGGTTGGTCGTCCAAGGGATTTCGATTGTTGTAGGCTATTCGCTTCATGTATATGGATAGAAAAGTTGTTATTGCCGTCGTCGATTTATGTCTTAGGCTGATCTAATGGTTGATCCTTCTGCACACCTTGGTTGACGTATCGAAAGGTATTTCATTTGATGTAATTCAAGACTAGCGCCAGGGCTGTCGGCAAATGGAGCGACTGCCCTTTATGCAAAATCGCAGCCTCTAGATGCGGATTAATGAAAAGCGAGTATATTTTCCTAGCCACCCGCCCTTAGACACACTCACATACCAAATCGAAGAGAGCTCACTCCATACCTTAGCATCATACGATGAGACAGTACCCTGTCACCTAAGAAGAAAGGAGAATTCCTCACAATTCCACTTCCCCAATTCCTAAAACACGGAACCTCATTCGATAATTCTCCTCACTGTCTACTACCATAGGCGCTAGCTTAGCAAAAACTTTGTTGACGAGACCCCCTGTTGATGGCGCGCCTTCCGATCTCTGCTCAAGCTCGTCTTGGAGACGCTGATTTTGTTTTTTGGCTTCTGTCAACTCCACTATGAGTTTTTTCTCGACGCCTCTGGCCCTAGCTAAAGCACCAAGATATTGCTTTTTTCTTTCCTGCGTCCTCTCGCGGTCGGCCTGACGGGTTTCATGTTGCTGCGTCTCGTAACGTGCTCGGACTTGGGTCACGACAAGCTGATCGCTCTTCCCTATGCTCTGAGTATGGTCTATAGAAGGGAACATTTCGGCTTTCATTTGAGTATTCTCGCGCATGGTCTCACGGAGTTCGTGCTCTTGGCTCTCAAGCCGTGCCTTGGCTTGTGTCAATTCGCTTTCCACTTGTTTGAGAATTTTCTCTGTTTCGTTGACATAGGGCACTGCAGAGTAATGGTCACTTTCGATTGCTGTGAGCTTCGAACTGTGCGCATTCTCAGCTTCTAGCTCTCTCATCTCAAGCTTCGCTTTGGTTTCTTGGGAGGCTCGGTGGCTAGCCTCTAATTCCTTGTAACGCTTGGGCACGATACCCTCAAGGGTCGCATTATCAATTGAAAGTGATAGGACTTGGCTCTGGTGACAAGGCAGACCTGCTTCCTTTACATCGTCGGCATCTCCCTTCGTGCCATTATTCAAGAGCTTTCTCACATGAGAGATGATGTCGTCTTTATGTCTGATAATCCGAGCCAACGAGATATCTTCAGCTAGAAGCTCGGTCTTCAGTATTGCGAAGACGTCATCCTCGTGAGTGTCAATCTGAGAGAGGATGGAGGCCGTCGAAACTAGTGACACGGTGCTTTGACGAGTTTGAGCTATGTCATCTTGTATCATCCGGGCATAGATTTTGTCCAGCCTGGTCTCTATACGTTTCATCGCAGGTCCCTGTAGGCTCAGGAGGAACACACTAATGGTGGAGGTATGGATTGTCAATTTGCCTCGATAAGAATCGAGATCGCTCGAACCGACTTTGTATGCATCCCATATACGAGTGATCGTGCCATTGCGATCAGGCTGAAGACTGCTGCGTTTGTCGATCATGGTCTGCAAATCCTTCATAGTGGACTTGCAACTGCTGATGATTTCGTCGAGTTGGCCTTTTCTCTGTAGCCCCTTTCGGTTCAAGAGCGAGTCTGGTTCCCTCATATCGTGGGACAAGCTTTGAAGAGCGTATCCCAATGATTTTGTCTCGCTGCATAGCTCCTGATACTCAACCGGTCCCGCTTTGCATGATTTGTATATGCTTCTGGCAATCTTCGCAACTGCGAGAAAATCACTCAACGCGAAACCAAAAGACATAATGGCATCAAGAAGGGTGACAGGATCAAAGCTGGCGTTGCCTAGTTCTTATTCGTACACAGCCCCAATTCGCGTGAGATGCGCTTCCACTCCACAGCCCCGGTACGAGAATGTGGTGCGGCTGCCCCCTGGTGCCCCGTGCCCCTCTCCCGACATCTTGACAAGGGGGGATGCGCTGCTTCTATGCATTTGGTGAAAAATCTGAAGGAGTAGATAGACAATCATATTCCACAAGAAGTTGCAGAACGTTTGGATCATTATTGATCTGATTATATCAGCAGGACTCGTAATTGGGGTTTGATGTAAAGGTCATCCCGTTTGCAGTAAGTCTCAAGCTATGAATCCATTATTGAGCGACTCAGCTTGCTCTCTCTATTAGTGGTTCGAGAGAGTGAAGTCCATCCCTCGAGGAAGTTCTTGTTCTTGGATTGGTGACCTTCAACGAATGCATGCATCTAAAACAGTAACAGGAAGCCCATACAAGAATCCGTGCGAAAACCCAGATGTTACCGTCCCTTTCTGCAGAGCTGACAATACGCGACAGCCATCACAGACTTCAGTCTGAAAAATCCTTGAGGATGCTCGTGATAATCTCAAATTTGCACGCTATTTTCGAACAACTGGGACCTAGGTAGATAGCGAATGTGAATAGATCATCAAATTGCATTCAATCATGATGCATCGAGCCGACAGTGTCAGTCACTTCGTTTGCAGCCATGACACCGACCATGACCTCCTTCAACTACTTCTTCTGCGCCGCATATGCTCTATCATAGCCATCCCGGAAACGACAATTTCGTCCAGACCCACAACCTCAATATCCCAATTCACAATCCCCAAAGTGCCCCTCTTGTCAAATGAAAAGCTACATGCATCGAATTTTGCCAACCAATGCTTGTCCGGCGTCATCAATGTCAGACCAGTGCCCCATCCATTGGTTTTCCAAAGTAGTGGGCCGATGCCGCTCTGAAACTCGTGCGTGGAGCCAAAGATGCTCGTGCTTTCCATGCTGACGGCCCGGTTGTGGAGAGTGAGGTCGATGGTGCGACTGTGACTGTGGAATGTGGCTGTTCCGACCAACTGCGAGGAGTGCTGAGGCTCAGCGGGTCCGCGGTAAAATCGCATATGTGGCTTCTCGCTGAATATGGCGCCACGGTTTGCGGCGATGGTGTAGGCAACAGTGGTCTTGTCACTGTCGAGGATGGTGAGGTCACGGCCAAGAACGCTGTCGCGGTAGATGTGGAGGAGGTGGGTTCGAGGACCTTGTTGGAGGGGTTGTTGAGAAGAAGAAGACAAGACCTGGTCAAGGCCTTGTGACTGGACAGACTGGAGAGCGGGTCCGGGTTTCTCGCTAGGGTATGAGGAATTTGATGGCTGTTGTTGGCCGTCATTCCATATCTCAGGGGAGTCGTAGGCGGGTGGTGGACGGGAGTCGTCTACTGGAAGAGCTGTGGATTGGACGGAGGAGTTGGGACGCTTCGCTGGCAGCTGGAATGAGCCGGGCATCTTGCACAGCGATCGTTGTAGTCCGGTGTTAACTGGTCTGACTGTTGAGTAGAAGGTGACTGCTGCTTATAGCTAGAACTGCAAAGGCTGGCCACCTGAAGGGGATGTCAAGCTAAGGATGTGTGGTTGTTATGCAAGCGGAATAACATCGACAAGAAGGAGACGGCGAGGGTCGTGCAGTGAAGAAGCGTTTCAGCTTGAGGGCTGAATGTTGCATAGCCACCTCCCGGCTCCGCCGAACCTCAGAGATATTCACACGTGCCCATATAATGCAAACTAGCAATGGAAAACATTGACGAGTGGTTCATCTCGATGTGACGACGAAGCATTGACCCTCAATATATGGGCAGTTTGCTCGAAGTTGCGGCTTCCCGGTCCACTTCCTAGTATCTTAAGTCCGAGGACTTACTCCGAAGAAGATGAGTCAGCTAAGGTCTAATAGGTCGAAGACGTACTAACTCCGATTAGATCTAGTGCGCCAAGCTAGCTTCCCCACCTAAAGTATAGTAAGTACCTATCCCCTAATTAACATCAAACCCTTCACATTCAGCTCCTCCCTGTTCTCGCGTACCCTCATTCATTAGATCGTGGCCTGTCTAAGAACGAGAGTTCCACTCCTGGTACCTGGCCCCACCCTCCCCCCTCCCCTCACACCCCAACCCCTACTCCTCCTCCAACCCATTAAACACCCCAACCCCAAAACCCCTAAGGCCTCAGATCCAACTTACTCCCGCATAAATCCAGCAATGCAGATCCAGATATCGCTGCTTGTCCTTCTCCAGGCTAAATTACAATGTGCGCTATGGCTCCGCACATTCCCTCAAGCGGCAGTCTCGTACACTAAGCCTCATTAGGAAGGACGCGTCCTTTTCCCCTTACTTAAGTTTTCTGGGATTATCATGAGGTGTGAGGTGATTTTGCTTCGAGGCATCCATAGAAGACGCGTTGGATGTTTCAAGTCGGATAGGAGGAGTGTGGATGTGGAATTATCTATTTTTGGACAGTTTTGATTCTTTCGTTCTAGCATCTGACGAATCCTTTTTTAGTGTGATGGAGCTTTGTCTCACTACAACGACTGTGCGCGATACGAGGATTGCTGCTGCTATTCGGAGTTTGTACTTGATGCGTATCGCATTCTACGACCTGTTTGCTGCGTAGCCTTCGGGCTAATTCCAGACTGCTTCACTGAATAGAATATGTTGGTTTTGCATTACCAAGGTATCATTGTTTGGTTGGAATGGATGGAAGATCGGACTAGATGATTGAGCTAGCTCGGCTACAATGAGGGTGTAATGGGTCTACATGCAAAGAAGTGTTTGTAGCTGAGGAGTTTGGATTGTGAGGTATCGTTTTAGATCTGTTTCTCATGCTTCTACTCTCTTGCGTGTGTACAGATTGCTGACTTATGTTGAACAGTGCAATGACCTCGGCGCTTCTTCTTGAAGGGTTCGAACATGCAATGGCGTGGTCTCGATCAAAGTAGCCGCACCGACGAAGTGTCTTTTACAACTCCAAATATTGCAATATTAGGAGAAAAACGCTTTCGGCATTTGCGGCACCAGAGTCACGGCTTAATCGTTTGCATATGTTGATCGATGGTTCAGAATATCGTTTCGAGAGCTATCAGAGGCAGTCGTGGGTTGGGTAATTGAATAAGCATCATGAAACGTATCGATACAGAACGACTCCATCGTCCCCTCCGGTTGTGGACTCCACGCTTCAACGTACGAGCCGCTGCATACGTTACAAACATAGTCCCCCTGTCCCTCGCATCAGCATCCGACCATACGCAGACCAGGCGAAACACACATCACCATGTCCATCATCTATACTACCACCGACGACTCCGTGCCCTCGCTCACCTGTATCGAATACTGCTTCAGCGGCCGATTCATCCTCCCCCCTCGCCTCGTATCCTCCCATATGTCATCCTGATGTTTCCTTCGCACGTTTCTCATATACTCGAGCTGCTCATCGGATGGTGGGCGGAAATTGTTTGTATTAAAGTCTTGTGGCGACATGTATATGCGGGACATGCCGTAGCCCATGCCGAGTGCTACGCAGGCGCCCAGGAGGACGAAGAGGATGATGATTTGGGGGTTGAACTCTGGCATGGTTGTTGTGGGAGTGTTGTATAGGGGTGAGGCTGTGGGCAGTGAGGCGTTTGGAGAAGCGCGAAGGGCTGGGTGGGAATCGTGAGGTGGTGGAGAGGACAAGGCTCAGCTTGTTGAAGTAGGGATGGAAGATTGGTTTGAGGGTTAGGCAGAGAGCTGTGGTCGTTGAGAGGAGGATGTTCAGCTTTTTGAAGCAGAGATGAAAATTGGTTTGAGGGTTGGGCAGAGAGGTGTGATGGTTTATCAATAGAAATGCATGTTGGCTTGTACGTCGGAGATTTGACGTGAAAGCTGGATCCATGCTGGAAGAATGCACGATTGAGGATTGGTAGTCTGGATATCTGGAACTCGTACACTACACCTAGATGGGCAAGAAATGTTAGTCATGCACTTCGTTGGTACGAACAGACGAATGATGTTTATTCACTGCAAGCGAGGGTATAGCCCTAGCTCGTACACTTTACCTAGTACGGCTTGGCTTAGTCGTATTTCGAAACTCAGAGGATCGATGGCTAGCATGCGCAACTCAACCACTCACGCGTCTTGTCCTTTCCTTGACCACGGTCGGACATAGTGTACCAATTGGGAGGTTGACGCGGCCTATAGTGGGATATCGCACCAGAAGGATTTCTCCCTTAACTTCTCTTCCCTTTGCGGAACAGTTTTCTCCATACCCAGGAGACGTACACTAAAGTCGTCAGTCTTTGTTTCCAGATCTGTTCGCAGCTGCTATTCCATCTCCTCCCGTCACAATCCTCGTGGTGGGCCTAGAATCGGAAGGACGATTTGTCTGGAGTTTTCTTCGCCTTGTCCGGAGGATTGGCAGGAAGCGAGAAGACCAAGATGTTATAGGACATCCAGATCTTCTGCTCCTCCATGTTCGGGTGCCTACTCTTATCAAGAGTTCGTTGCACCTGTCAGATCGTGTCCTCCTGCGTCCGAGTCTGACCCTGCAAACAATGAGGATGAAGATCGTAACACGAGCGCGAAGGCGAGACTGAATCTGGACAAGGGAAAGGCTTGGTAATATAATGATCAGAGATATCATGGCAGAGTATTGAGGTAAAGTTGATTGTATTCTCAAGATGTGGTCAAGGGTACTGTCAGGCTAAGGTGGCCTCATGCCTGAAACTTCATATGTCGTGCAGACGAATGGGAGGAAATGTATGAGTCGCGGCTGCTATGCGGTACAGTGGCCCTTCACACAAGCGCCTTGTTCACACGGCCTCGAGTCGTGTCCGAAGTTGTTCCAGCACCGTAAAACGGGCTAAAGGGTCGAGAGGTGCTCTGGTCTATGCTCAAGCTGTTTTTGGAATTTCCGATGGCTGATTAGTATCTATTGCATGTATCATGCTAATGGCATTGCATACCTGTCCGGCTTCTTCGGACAGATGGCATGTGGCAATCTTCGACTCGCGCAAGCCTACCGTAAGACTAGATGCGAAGGATAAATTGCGTTTCGACGGAGCTCAAAGCTGCTGTCGGTATGCCGAAGCACCGCAAATCCTGAGTGCGATTGGCGGTCAAGCTAATCATGATGACTTCACTAATCAAAATCCGAGCTTCATCTTGGCATCAGGATCATCGAGGTGACTCAGGAAGGGTCCAACTTTGAGTCAGTTGAAACAAGAAGGACTAGCAAAGAGTCAGAATGTTGTGTGGTGTCCACGAATAATCAAATTGCTCATCAAGAAAAGCTTGCGACATTTGGCTCGTTGGCACTGCATGCCCAATTATATGAGCTCTTGGGAGTCTCTGATGGGATAGTTCAGATCTTAGTCTCGTCATGTTTTGCTCAGCTTGACAGCATACAAGTTGACTTGACGATCGAATTCTCTGCTCTAGTTTGCTCAGTCGTAGCACGTTAGCAGTGTCTCGGGCTCGGCTTCTTTTGAACTTGGCGTAGCTGTAAGATGGCGTGGACTCTCATAGCCTTATATTTTATTTTGCAATCGAACAACTAGATTTTCTTGAGTGCACAAGCAAATGTGATACGAGCCATGCTCGATAAGGTAAGGCGGGTGCCGGCCTGTTAGCGTGGGGCTTAGCTGCGCTAAGCCCAGCGAAGCCGTGCCAAGAATCCGAAATTCCAGCCACAGACTTTGGTGTGGCTCTTTGTGCTTGGCGCCGAGGCTCTTGTTTCCACCGCGAGCATCTGCTCTCTCTGCCTGCTCCTTCACTTACTTAGCATGCGGCCATCCAATGCGCTTTGATATGATATGATATTCTAGCCAATGACTGTATTTTGAAGCCTTCTCACATCATTCATGGCTTGTGAAGTATGCCTTGCATCACAATCAGTGATGCGAACCCAGATATCGCTGGGATTGGGGTACGTGCTCCCTGGTGCCTCTTATCAAGCCTTGTGTTCATATGCTTCCATCGTAGGTCGTACTGGCCTTTGGTTTGCAAGCTTTGGTGTCACTTTTACTCCCGATCGCCGCCAAATTATCGGAAAAGCCACGGACTTTGGACGATTTCTTGGGGTTAGCAAGCGTACAAAGCTCCAGCGTACTTGCCACTATCCGGCATTTCATTAATGATATTGGCCACTATGGTTCACAATCAACAGTTACGAAGAAAGCCGTTGTATAGTTGAACAAGGCTGTTGACGCCTTGATGGAAGGAGCCAGCTCTGAGGGAGGAGGAAGATCAAAGCCCACAACGTGGCCTTCAAAAGAAGTCACAAAGTACAAGATGAAGCCGCAGTCAATATGCAGCATCTTGTTGGTAGCAAGCGATGCGCAAACCATGACAGCTAGTGAGCCACCTTGGGCTGTTGGATGCATCAGCTGTAACGGATGGTTCTGACAGCTTACAGGGATTGCGTTGATAATCAGCGCGATGGCACAAAAGGGATCCTTATCGATCTATAACATGCATTTAATCTATGACACCATCAACTTTACAGCGAGTGTAGGCCACCTCTCGCAAAAGTGTCTTCTCCATCTCAACGTATCCAGCCGTTCTGTCTGCTGATTCTTTAGTGTATCAAATTTTGCAGCCATTTGTTGTGCATACGACAATCGTCTTGAAGGCCAACGAGTCAGATACGTTTCCATCGGTGTGTTTGGGGTATTCTACACTGCCTTTACCATCATATTTGGGATTCACCTCAACGAATGGAATGATGGGATCCCAGGGCAATGCTTTAATGCTTCGAAGATCGCTCTTCCCAATTCACGGCACCCCTATGTTGATCAGATATATCTCGGAGTGACATCCTTCTATGTCATCGCCTTACTCCTGGCCGCTACAGTGTACTGCCGCATCGAAAGCATGCGTTCTTATTTCCAGAGAAACATCCTTTCCGTCAGTTGAGTCCAGTTCATTCTGCACCTGTACATGGTGATAGCTCTTCGCATCTCCAATCAAAGCTTGTTGGAGGATGCCTCACTCGAGGAGGCATGGGGTTTCGGCCAAGTTCTTGCGCTCGTCATATTTGGGTCCACCCTGGTCGAGTGTGCAAAGAGCTTGGAAGGTATGACAATCTCCACTTTAGTCGGAAGCCCACGAGCCATTGTATTGATCATGGCAGGATACTATTCTTGGAGCAAAGACGAACGTAGTGGAAAGGCCAGTATAGCAGACAAACCCGATCGCATAGAGTTGAATCGCAGGACGACCCTCCCATGAGCTCGCATCGCTATCGTGTGGTTTCCTGGAGACGGAGTTATCGGGATGAAGAGCCACGTGGTTTACACCCGACTAGTGCACGTTTCCCCACATTGATGAAACAACCCAGCCGTTAAGACGTTCTCACGATGGAAGGCCTTATTGACTTATCGTGAAGAAGGATGCTTCGGAATTGCGATTTCGATGGTTCGCCAGAGTCGATGACATCTGCACCTCATGCTTGCGGCCTAGACTAATCGCTCACCCGTTCTCAACCGTGTTGCTGACGCCAAGCCCGCCAAGAATCGGAGAGAATGGCGTGCGCGATGCGGCGCCACTGCTGCCTCGGCCGTAGTGACCACTCGGCTGCTGATAAACAACGTGGGGAGCACTATCATTGCTTACTTATGGGCCACAGATCTTTACTAGCCGTCCCGGCCCCGGAAAGTGTATATGCAGGGTCTTGGAGCCCTGTACGATCATGGAGTCCTTCACGCTTTGAAGAGTAGACTGCTCAGCTCCCACTTGAATGTTTTGTCACTGGTTTCTGGGGCAAGAAAACGCTGTGCACTTTCTCGAGGGCCTTCTGTATTCACTCCGTGAGTGAAACAATTTTCCTCGTGGTGGATATCCTGTCGTCATCGACGTTCGATCGACTCCATCTGATTCTGGGACTTTACGCAGCCTTCTTATATTTCCAAGTCCCGATAACCGCACCTCGAACGCCTTTGATAATCGCGTGAAGAGACCGTCTCCCGGACAGGCACCATCTCTCCCAATAGTACTCCGTTATCAATTGCAGCGCTATGGAAAGCATGGACTCGATCTCTATTGTCCAACGGCCGATGACACCAATCTCATCAGAATCGTCGTCTGGAATGTCCGATGTAGACTTTCTCGAAGGATCATCAGCCAAGGGTGCTTTGAAAACAGCGTTGCACGTGATAAGGACCGAAAGAGATGCTTTGACGGCTCTAGAAGATCTATACGAATCTGATGATATTGCTCAAGAGGCTTTTGCCAACGCAGTAACAGCCATCGCTGCATGCATTACTTGTGGAGGTAAAGTCATAGTCTCTGGCGTTGGCAAGAGTGGGAAGATCGGGAAGAAAGTGGTTGCAACAATGAACAGCTTTGGGATCGTGAGCATCTTTCTCCATCCTACGGAGGCCCTCCACGGGGATCTTGGGGTGCTTGATCGGGTAAGCCTTTCCCGTAAAGCTTTGTCTGTGAGGTCTAACGATCTACGCAGAGAGATACACTGCTCGTTATAACTTTCTCTGGTCGAACACCAGAATTATTGTCATTTCTACGACATGTTTCTGCAGACTTGCCACTCATCGCACTAACATCCCACTTGTCGCCTTCGACGTGCCCACTGTTTCATTCGCGCCGTTCTGATTTGTCCATACTTCTTCCAGCTCCTATTCCGACGTCAGAAAAGGCCTCATTCGGAGTGGCGGCGCCAACAACATCAACTACTGTTGCTCTCACATTGTCCGATGCTCTAGCACTTGCAGTCGCACGGCGTCTCCATCTCAACGTAGCGGCTATATTCAACGGCTATCATCCCGGTGGAGCTATCGGGGTTACTAATCGAGTGAACGAATTGTGCTCAAAGGATGGCAGCCTTGCCACCGCTGCTGTTCTCTGAGATTTGTTTTGCTAGAAAGGTCACGGGAACAAGACCCCGTCAGACCGGGCCCCACAAGACGGAGCCTCCAGGACTCACAAAGTCAGCTCTGTTGGATGGTATCAGGAATCATCATTCACGGTGGCATTGACATTTCAATGATTAAGCAGCAAGGTCTTCTTATCTGAATAGTACCATCAATCTCAGCCTCATAGACATGGAGGAAAGAGGGCGAAATGGGAGTTGCGGCCAGCTTTTCAGTGTTCGGCGTACAATCCTTGACCTTAGAGTGCTAGAGAGCCTTAGTCTATTCAAGTGTTTGACCGAATAGAACTGCGGACAAAGTATCTCAACATTACCGATCAGTACTAGTCAGGGACGTCTTACCATAAGACCGCCTCGACCGCTTCTCAATGCGGAGGAAGCAGGAACATCTTAATCGCCCGAGATAAGGTAGGGCTGATGGTTGAGCGCGGGAACGGCTAGCCGGATTCGGCTTGGCCTTTGGCTTCCCAAAGCTCTTCTCGAGACATCCATCATGTGCCTCAACATTTCCTCGTGCTCTCATCTATATCCTTTCTGACACTGTGACCCCCATCTCATGTCACAACGGTATTGAATATGTCATATAGAGGACGCTGATCCGCATAGCGAAGCCGTGCAACCCAGGAACCCTTTGCATTGGAGCTAGCCATATGACTCTTTGCATCGAGTCATCGACGCTCTTCCACAGGTCGATCTCCATACCACTCGTGCTCCCTTCCCATCCAGAGCTACCCTGGTCGCGCCACGGGCTGTCGACGTGGTTACGGAAGACCAATCAGCCATTAGCTCCAGCCTTGCGTCCTGATCGCCCCCTAGGCATTCAGTAGGCATCAGCAACCCAGTGTTCGCCCGCAAGCTGTCCACGGCCCACATACCCCGCTTGGCAGAACAGCAAGATGGAGAATTAGCAGGCTGATCGATTGTTCGCCTCGATGCCACCATTTCCTCCCCATTGAACCTTCATTCGGCGAGGCAACCCAAGGGATTTATTCAGCCCCTGTCGTTACAATGTAAACACAACATGGAGTCTCCATTTACTAATTGATCGGCACGGGACATTTGGATAGTACTACACACTGCCTACTAGCTTTGATCTGGCTTCTCAGCCTTTACCTGTCAACCTCCCTCCCCAAAAGAGGCCTGCAAGCACGATAGATTGCACCATGCATCAACACCCCCGACCTTCACCGGTATCGGCATCACCTGCAAACCCGCCACGCAAAAATCCCATAAAATCGAACAATCCCAGAGAACAGCAGGTATCGCGATCAAGAGCAAGCTCAGACAGAGGGACAGCAAGCGAGCCAAATTCTGGGATGGGGGAAGGCTCAGATGCAATCATGCGTGGCCAGGAAAGTGATGGGCATGGCAAGGAACAATTGGCCAAGCTGAGCCAAGTCATACAGGTGCGTTGGATTGATGCCTCTACTATAGGCAGACAGCATCTAATCCTACTCTGGGCGCTAGAACTACTTTACTAAAGCTGCTTTGACAATTCTTCACGCGAGAATCCCACTGCCACCGGCGTTTTCTAAAGACTCAAAGATCAGACGGGTCAACAAATGGGTAAGTCTAGTATCCATGCGAAGCTAGCCAAGGCTCCGAGATTTCACGCTGACGACTTCATCCATCGCAGTTCAATGTCGAGATTGACGAAACGGATCTTACTCGGGATGATGTCCGGCGCTGGAAGAACTGCGATGCCTTTGAGAACCGCCCTCCCCCCATGATAATAGAGACATTTATCGATGCTGAAGATCTCACGAACAATCAAAGTCTGGTGATTATTGACGAGCAAGGAAAACGATGGGACGTCGAAGAGGCATTGAACAAGTCTCCATCGGCTTCAACCGGTGGTAACAACCCGTCGTCGCGGCCCGAGGTCATACTTGAGCGATGGGTAGTACGGCTTGGCGAGTCGCCTGGTGAACTACCACAAGACCTTGGAACTATCCTACCGCGCACTTACAAGAACAGCGTGGTCCTTTTCCGGTCGCTCTACGCTTGTGCACGACTTCTTCCGGCTTGGAGATTTGGTAAGAAGTTATTCAAGGATAGATCGCCAACGAAGTCGCCAAAGTTGAAATACCGTATATTGGAAGGCCCTCAACCAGTGCAGGTCACCAAGCATGACAGTCTATCGACTCCACTGTTCGATAGCCATGACGATGTTCTCGAAAAGTTTACATTTGACCCAATAGATTCACCTGCTGGAGCGCTTTCTGTTTATGTCGCTTACCGTTCGCAGTGCGATTTTCGCATCGATGACTCGGAAGCCTTCCTCAGCTCCAGATTCATGGGTATGGATGAAGATTACTTCAAGCCTTCGCTTGAGCACAGACACACTACTGGCCGCAGGACGAGAGAAGTTGGGTCGTTACCACAGACTACAAGAGATGACGTCGTACGTCCTGACCAAGGACAAGCCTATGGCAGTATGTCTACCTTTCATCAAATGGGTCCGCCGGCAGGAACAAGCCCGTTATCAGCTCTCCGTGCTGCACGAGTTGGGGGGTCAGAGTCCCCAGAGGACACGATGTCCAAAAAAGCACCGCCTAATACTCGGTCTGCACAAGGGTCAAGATCGTCTCTTCGCTCCGCTGATGGAGGCCATGGCGTTGGCAGAAGACCCTCGGTATCCTTCCAGCCTTTCAAGAGTCCATCCTTGTCTGCATCACCCTCACAAGCCGAGTATATGCAGACTTCAGGTCCTCGAGGATCGCTGGGAAAATCCTCACCACTAGCAGCCTTAGCAGAAGCGCGAGCTCCTACGAATCTGAGTCCGTACGGCTCGGTTTCACGGGGCTCGCCGAGCGCTGCAGAGCAGGGCAATCCATCATCAATATCGAGCTCGCCCAAGCCTGGACCACCCACAAGATATAGTAGTAGCTTTGGGCATCGAAAGTCGAAACTCTCCACAGGTGGCAGCAGTCGGACGGAAGATGATGGTAGTAGCGGCAAAGCCAGCATCACGTCGTCCAATGCTCAGCCGGGGTCTGGCGTTCTCGCAGAAGCTGGAGGAGCAAGCTCTGGCTCCATCCAAACGGACGATGACAACATCTCCGACTTTCTGAAAATGCTGGACCAGAAGAAAGACCTGAAAAGCTTTAGAGATCCAAGCAATCAAGCTGCATCGGAAGCTTCGACTAAAAGGACAAGTGCTGCGCTGAGCAAATTTCAACGGATGAAGGATTCCAACGATGCTCTATCGAATTCGATGCACTCGTCGCTACATGTTCATCGCTCGTCAAGTACTTCAAGTCGACAGCTTTCGAGTGTTCCGGCAATGATAGCTGGTACCTCTCAGTCTACGTCATCATCACCTGGGAAGCCAGTCTCACCTCATACGCCGCACACGCCTACGATACCCTCGAGACTCAGCGCTAATAGTACCATCGAGTACTCTGACTACGCCCCTGGAGTACCTATTCGAAGCGATGACCGACCATCACGATTTGTGGGAACGGATCATGCTCTAGATTCTAGAAGCCATCCAGATCCAAGCACTGGCGCAATTGACATTCCCAACTCTCCGCGCCGAACCCATTCCAGTTACAGACGGTCGAGCTCGGCTGCTCAGCAGCCGAGAGCGCAATACGATGAAGATGAAATCTTTCCCTTCGGCATACGCAGTGCGAGTCTAGGCGTTGATGATGATCGGGCCTTGTTAAGCCTGAGCGCCCTGGCTGGCATGCAAGATACAGACAGGCATGATGAGTCTGCTGTAGCCGTTCCAAGCGTCGAGGATCGAGAGCCGACATTTGATAGCATGTTCAATCCTAGCAATCGGAGCCAAGCATCGATGGGTCATGACCGGTCGTCATCGTTCGAGCGCCGTGAAGCAGCAGCCCCGATGCCGGCGCGTGGAGTCTACCGACCTCGGATCGGCCGGGGTAGCGGACGGGGCAGCACGCCACCGCACGGCTCAACGTCTAGTCTCGTAGAGCGAGGAAGTGGTAGCGGTGGTAGCTCTGATCACCGCGGTGGGCGGCTCAGCTTTACCCGACCTCCCAACACCTTCGAGGAGGAGGAGCCTCTGCTCTTTGCAATGAGTGACTCTGACGCTACTCAACAGTCACGGAGGAGTTTGGAAGAGGCGCGAGGTCCTAAAGGGAGCTATGAACGATCTGGTGGGGACTCTGGGGCTTCTTCGAGGAGGGGAAGTCGAAGAGGTGGCTCATAACCTCCAGCGGAACACAGCACGCATGATGAGCACTTAGCCCGGCGTTTGTGGTGGGCACTGATTGCTTCTGTTTATCATGGAGGATACTAAAAGTCTCCCCAATTACGGTTTTGACTTCTACGTTTGACATTATACATACACATCTCTGCTCGTCCAGCATTTCAGCGAGGCGAGGGGCTAGATAGATTGGATTTGAGGGCAACTGGGCGCAAGGGCGTCGACGGACAGATTGCTTTATGGGTGATGGAGGGAAAAGAAGAATACGTATCATAAGAATGTTTCCAAACCGATCAAGCGCATCTTGGTGTAGGGCAAATCATACATAACCAAAGTGTAGCACAAGACTTGCACAATGCACAGGTAAAAAGGGGCCATAGAGAGGCCAGATGCAAGTCATGTCCGGATTCTGGCCGCTGATTGGCCGAGAGCGGCAAGGGCCGAGGTCAACCATGGCGTCAGATAATGCGAGTCATTCACACATCCTACTGCCAGCCATTCCCTCCATCATTCCCCCCAATATAGGTCTTTGTCTACACTCGCTTCGCTCTCTACCTGAGCTGACCCATTGAACATAGACTAACAGCTCAGCTTCTGCTTTATAAATCAAGAAATCCATTGTCACAATCATCAACGCCTGCCTGGGAACACCCAACGAAACACTCGTCTCCTCATTCCCCATTTTGTGAAATCCCCACAACATTTCCCTCCTCCAGCAGCGCCTTTAAATAAGCCGTGACCCTCGAGGTTACAGCGAGGTGCGTTCCTTGGAGCGACTGGAAGAATCCTTCTATCGCTCCCCCAGCGGCATATGAGTACCCTACTTTGGAGATACTACTTCGAAGATGACGTCGATAAATTCCGACAACTGCTGGCTCGAGCCACCTACAATGCCTCCGCGCAGAGCACGAGAGCTCGTGGAAAGGGGGCGATTGGAGGGTTCGGCAGTAGCCCAGGCGCAATACTGGCCACTTCGCCGACCTTGACAAGCAAGAGTCCTCGACAGCCAGGGGGGAATACTGCAAAATCGCCGTTGCACCATCTGACACCGAAGTCGTTGGAGAACGTGACATTGAGCAGAGCGGACATCAACTGGAGAGACGTGCATGGCGTCACCTTGCTACATCATATAGCTTCTTCGACAAATGAGAACGCATCCGATTTCGCAATTGCTTTGCTACAGCTGCCGCTTTTGGACCTCTACCTACAAGACGATGAGAGCGGATGGACGGCGCTGCATCGCGCTTTGTACTTCGGTAACATTACGATCGCGCGAGTGTTGATGCATAGAGATAATCAAGATGCAATTGAGCACTCAAACATTGGCGCATCACATGGTGCGGGTGGGCTTATCAAGATCAAGGATCGAGAGGGCAACAGCCCCTTTGATGTATACGGAGCATCAATCACGAGTAGGAACATCCGACAAGATCTAGGATTACCATTGCTGGATGGCAATCAGGATGATGAGGATAACGAGATGGCGCAGGGCGTCACAGGTGACGCCAACGAAGACGGCGGTCCAACAAGAGTGGTTGCGCCAGCCGTACGGGTAGACGGAGATGAGATCTTTGCTTTTGGCAGCAACAAAAACTTCACTTTGGGTTTTGGGGACGAGGATGACCGTCAATTCCCCGAGAGGATTTACTTGAAGCGTCCAGATCATCTTCTGAGACGTTTTCTCAACGAGCATCGAGCTCAAACTCAACAAGCCAACAAACCTTGGTTGCAGAATAGCCCCGGGTTTCCTTTAGGCACAGATGAATTGCCTGCTTGCGTCCAGTATCGGCCTATCATCATTCAGGATGTCCAATTATCGAAGCTGCACTCTGCTGTGCTGACCACTGATCCTGAAGCAAATCTGTATGTTTGCGGGTTTGGATCTGGAGGTAGGCTTGGAACCGGAGATGAGACGACTCGATTTAGTTTTATGAACATCAACGGCGGAGGGCTGATGGGCAAGAAAGTGGTTCACATTGGACTTGGCCAGAATCACACAATTGCCATCTCCAGTGAGGGAGAGACATACACATGGGGCACCAATGTCTTTGGTCAGCTTGGATATGCGCCTAACAGCTCAGGCGTCAAGGACGAGGAGCCTCTTCAACTACTACCGCGACAGGTATATGGCCCCCTCAAGCGCGAAATGGTGGTCGGCGCTGCTGCTTCTCGCATTCACAGCGTAGTCAACACTGCTAGCTGTTTGTATACTTTTGGGAAGAATGAAGGCCAACTTGGACTGGTGGACTCAGACGCCCGCTCCCTCGCTGTGCAGAATACCCCACGAAAGGTTGCTGCGTCACTATTTTCATCCTCTATTACTTCGGTCTCGGCCATCGACAAAGCGACGATATGTCTACTCGAGAACCACGATGTGTGGGTCTTCTCTAATTACGGCTATACAAAGATGTCTTTCCCCTTGGAAGGATTCTCGAATTACTTCTTGAAGAGCATCTGGGGCGCTAGAAATTCAAACACCAAGAACGACATATGCAAGATCACGTCTGGCGGTGATACGATATGTGCGATGTCGAGCATGGGAGATGTGTTTACTGTTCAGGTCAGCCAGAAAGCTGAGCCGTCCATCGCTTCTACCTCTACTACAAACCCATCGAAAATCCGTGGGGCCTTGTCAACCCCACAACGTGTCTGGTCACTGAAGAAAGGCCACATGGGGGTTAGAGATGTTGACGTAAGCCAGGATGGATCTATCATCATTTGCACTGATTCAGGGTCTGTATGGCGAAGAGTAAAGCGCGCAAAAATCAAAGATGCACGTGCGGCGGGCTTGTCTGAATACAAAGCAAAAGACTACAAGTTCTCTCGAGTACCTGGTTTGACGAAGATCACTGCGGTCAGAAGCAGCACCTTTGGTACTTATGCCGCAGTCCGTCGGGACTTTGACGTGCTCAAGGCCCAATTGGAGGTCGAGAGTAGCTCATTGTGGACGGATATATATCCGCTGCTCCCACTTTATGGGTTTGCAGATGAGGACTCCGATACCGAGAATCCAGCGCTACGATTCTGGGCGTCAAATATGAACAACGATGTCGCCGCCATCCGCAGAGCTGTCTTGACTTCCACCAATCTCGAGGAGCAAGTCTCTGAGTTTCTCGCAGACCAAGACGGTGCCAAGCAGTGCAGCTACAACATACGGATTGGTACTACACTGTCGGAGGTTCGCATACCCATCCATGCATTTCTCTTTAGAGCACGTAGCCCGGTCATGAGGCAGGCGCTCCTGACGTTCTCTCGAGAGTATTTCTTTGCTATACCTGAGGTCATGACAATTGAGTATGACGGTGAAGGGAAAATCTTGCTCCTCTTTCAAGGGGTCGATCTCATCACTGTCCTGAATGTCGCGCTGTACATCTATACAGACTCGGTAGTCGATGTATGGCATCATACTAGACATGCTCCGGCGCTAGCTTCTAGATATCGGCAAATCAGGACAGAATTGATGAAAGTTGCTTCTCATCTAGACATGCACAAACTCGAACAGGCTGTCAGAGTCATGCAAGAGCCGCCTAAGAATTTGGATAGAGACCTCGAGGCTGCAATACAACAATCCGGCTTCTTCGATGATGGTGACGTGGACGTAGAGCTTGATGGCGAAAGTGCGAAAGTCCATAGCGCCTTGATGATTCAACGATGCCCGTTCTTCGAAGGTCTTTTCGAAGGCCGTTCAGCTGGTCTCTGGCTATCTTCACGACGAGACGATATGCAAGAGCAGCAGGAAGCTATCAGTGTGGACTTGAAGCATGTGGACCCTGAAGTCTTCCAATTTGTCTTGCGACACATCTACGCCGATGCCGACGAAGACATGTTTGATGATGTGATAACCTCTGACCTGGATGCATTCCTGGATCTTGTCCTTGAGGTCATGTCGGTAGCCAATGAGCTGATGCTGGACCGACTGGCACAGTGCTGTCAGAAGCTCCTTGGAAAATTCGGTAATCTCTTGTTGCATTTCAGATGAATAATTCACTAAATCTTCCAGTCAATACGCGCAATGTTTGCCAATTACTCAATGCTGTCGCGCCTTGTTCGGTCACACAATTCAAGGATGCTGCTCTTGAGTATATCTGCCTCAACCTCGAAGGGATGCTTGAAGATCGGTAAGCTTGAACATAAATCTGTGATGCAGACGTCGCTAATTCTACTTAGCCTCCTAGGTGAACTCGATGGAGACCTGATGCTGGAGCTGGACGAAGTAGTGCGCCAGAACCAGCTCGCGTGTTTACCCACCTCGAAGAGTGGTAGAGCCGAAGTGGAGTTACTCGAAACCTATCCTTGGCTGGCTGATCGCATCGAAAGAGGCAAGGGTATCAAAGTTGATTCCGTCTCTTTACAAACCAGGCTTCATGAGCCGCAGGCGAAATTTGTAGGCGGTTCGAAGGCCAAAGCCGCCTTTCTCGAGGACTTCGACCAATCTACGTCTTCACAGAAGCTCAGGCCGAGATCTTCTAAAGAAGGCAACAGTCAATCGAAGAGCCCGTCCTTGAAGCCAAAAAGCTCTGCCGCGGATCTCATGTTTGACATGGATGAGGAGAGCGATTCGGATACTGAGAATCGTGTGAAGAGTAGTTTGGATCAACACCAACGTTCGGCTTCGAGAGCTAACGACACACTGCCCCCATCGAGCTTGCCAACAGAGGCTGAGGCGCCAGATGACGAGGAGACTGTCTTCGCCAAAGACGATCATTTAATAGCAGTGTCGACGACTCCATTGTCCTATCAGAATACCGTAGGTGGTTCTGCCGGCTCTCCTTTACCTTTGAATAGCAAGAAGCCCTGGGGGCCTCCTGCATTGCCCACGTCAAAGCTCGAAATGAAGGACATTATGGCGCAAGATTCTTCGAAGCGAGTCTCGAACATATCAGCTGCCTTTTCCTTGCGCGGTAAGGAAGGTGAAGCTTCATCCGCTGGGCTTCCAGCAAGATTATCCCAACGCGAGCGGAAACAGCAACAGCAGCAACGAGCACTTTTGCCCAAGCATGTACCCGCATCTAGTCCTGCAGCAGACGAACAGACGCAGAGGCAACAGCCAGCATCGCCATGGCAGGTAGCCTCCAAAGGCCCTAGAATCTCTCTTAAAGATGTCATAGGATGTGCGTCTAGCGAATCGCCGCCACAGGTGGGCAGTATGGCTCGAACACCTTCACCCATGACCCTCCGACAGACCATCTCCGGTAAAGCTGCGCCCGCCCGAAGAGCTGTCACCGGTCCCGCGCAATCTCCACTACCCACCCCAAAGCGTAGCATCTCGACCCCTGATACTTCACACCTCACAAGCCAAGCACCGCTTCCACCATCACGCTCATCCTCTAGCCAAACACCAATTCAGTCAATCCGTCACATAGCGCCACCAGTGGAGCCGACACTTCAGCTCTCAATGGCGGACATCCTCTCGCAACAGCAGACAGAAAAGGAAATCATCAAGGAAGCGGCTGCGAAACGAAGTCTGCAGGAGATTCAGGAAGAGCAAGCCTTTCAGGAATGGTGGGACGAGGAGAGTAGGAAGGTGAAGGCTGTGGATGAAGTGGCTGCTGCTGCGAAGCCGGCTCCTAGAGGTGGGAAAGGCATGAGAGGCAAGGCAAGAGGTGGGTCTAGAGGCAGGGGAAGGGGAAAGAGCGGCGGTGGTGGTGGTGGGGAGGCGAGCCAGAGCACGGGTGGTGCTGGTACGAGTCGTACTGGCGGTGAAAGAGGGGGAGAGAAGGCCGTCAATGTCGGTCAGAAGGGCAGGAAGCGGTGATGATATATATATGAGCTTAACGAGCGCACGTCAAGGGATCACAATACCTTGCCACCCCCGAAACACATCCCATGACCTCATTTCACCTGCTAGCACTCCTATCCGCTCCACCAAGGCCTTGATTTCGAGTTAAAGCTAGCTAGTGTATCCCCCCATGCTCCTGACAACTTTACCACCCATCTCAGGGGTCCTTGCCAAGGCGCGAGCGAGTGCCAACGTAAGACAGGAATGTCCCTGTGTCTGATCTCACACCCAACCCAAACACCAGTGACATTCTCATCCTCACCAGGCTATGTAACTCTGATGCGCGGATAGCTGCCTTATACTCTTATACTCTTATACTCTTAGATAGTATTGATGGTATGAATAGTTTCGATGGTTTAGATGGTTTTGACGGTTTTGATGGTTTTGATAGTTTAGATGGTTTTGATGGTATTGATGGTTTTAATGGTTTTGATAGTTTTAATGGTTTTGATAATTTTGATAATTTTGATAGTTTTAATGGTTTTAATGGTTTGATAGTTAGCGCTAGCTACATCA